>Ga0265293_10005917_pt1 | contig 20050 bp, 17 predicted proteins | sample Munlanlewell138R_FD_192505 | JGI IMG/M metagenome (GOLD analysis project Ga0265293, IMG submission 192505) | Leachate microbial communities from a municipal landfill in Southern Ontario, Canada - Leachate well 138R | ecosystem: Engineered > Solid waste > Landfill > Unclassified | place: Canada... | reverse complement strand
ACAATATTTTAGCCTGCTTTATTTTTGTCAAATCAGGTTAACATTATTTTATTATTAATATAGTCTTAAATGAATAGGGAGCAAAAATGTTTAACGGAAAAATTGAATCCATGTCTGAAAGGGAAATGAAGGCTTTGCAGCTTGAAAGGCTAAAGTGGTCTATAAGGCATGCCTATGATAATGTTCTTTTTTATAAAAATAAATATGATGAAGCAGGCTTTCATCCTGATCAGTTTAAATCTCTTGATGATATGAGGCGCATTCCTTTTTTTACAAAGCAGGATATGAGGGATGGCTATCCCTTTGGATTGTTTGCAGTGCCTTTAAGCAAGGTTGTGAGGGTTCATTCCTCTTCCGGAACAACCGGAAATGTCACGGTTGTTGGCTATACAAAAAATGATATTGAGGTATTCTCTGAAATTGTTGCAAGGAGCCTTGCTTCATATGGAGTTACAAATGAGGATATTATCCAGAATGCCTATGGATATGGCCTTTTTACAGGAGGGCTTGGGCTCCATTATGGCTCTGAAAAACTGGGCGCTTTAACTGTTCCTGTTTCCGGAGGCAATACTCCCAGGCAAATAATGCTTATAAAGGATTTTGGAACAACAGTGCTTTGTTCAACTCCATCTTACGCCCTTAATATAGCTGATTTTCTTGAAGTAAATATGCCTGACTTTGACATTTCTTCAACCAGACTTCGATTAGGTGTTTTTGGCGCAGAGCCATGGACAGAGGCAATGAGGAAAGAAATTGAAAAGCGGCTCAAAATAGATGCCTATGATATTTATGGTTTAAGCGAGGTTATGGGACCCGGTGTATCTGCAGAGTGCAGTGAAAAATCCGGGCTTCATGTTTTTGAAGATCATTTTTATGTTGAAATAATAGATCCTGATACAGGTGAAATTTTACCGGAAGGCTCCAGAGGGGAGATTGTATATACATCTTTAACAAAGGAGGCTTTCCCTGGCATAAGGTACAGGTCACGGGATATTACAAGGCTTTATCACGATAATTGCAAATGCGGAAGGACCCTGGTTAAAATGGAAAAGGTTACAGGCAGGTCAGATGATATGCTTATAATAAGGGGTGTGAATGTATTTCCCAGCCAGATTGAAGCAGTGCTTATGGAGATAGAAGGTACTGAGCCACACTACCAGATCATTGTTGACAGAAAGGGTTCAATGGATGATATAGAGGTAATGGTTGAAGTTAATGAGAAGATGTTTTCTGATGAAATAAGAGTCCTTAATGGCCTTTCAAAGAGTATTACTGATAAATTCAGAAGCTCTCTTGGAATATCAGCAAAGATTACGCTTGTTGAGCCTCAGTCAATTCCCAGAAGCGAGGGAAAGGCTATAAGGGTTGTTGATAAAAGAAATAAAAATCGGGAGGATTGAAATGAATGTAACACAGCTTTCCGCTTTTGTATCAAATAAACCTGGTCATTTGCAAAAGGTTTTAAAGGTTCTTGCTGATGAAAACATAAATATAATTACACTTACAATTGCAGAAACGTCCGATTTTGGAATTTTGCGAATGATAGTGAATGATCCTGAAAAGGGGAATAGGGCACTTAAGGAAAATAATATTACAAGTTCTTTAACTGATGTGCTTGCTCTTGAAATTAATGATACACCAGGTTCGCTTTTTGCTGCTCTTGAAGTTTTTGCTACAATGGAACTTAATATTGAATACATGTATGCCTTTACTCAAAAGAGGAATGACAAGCCTGTTATGATATTCAGGTTTCAGGATATAGAAAAAGCCAAGAATGCTTTAAAGGGAAAAGGATATAATATTGTAAAGAAGATAGATATTGTTGGAGAAAACAGATGAATAAAAAGGTAATGCTTGGTAATGAGGCAATTGCGCGCGGCGCATGGGAGGCTGGATGTCATGTTGCAGCCGGATATCCTGGAACTCCCAGCACAGAAATTCTTGAATATATGGCATTTAATTATAGAGAGGTAAAATCCCAGTGGTCACCTAATGAAAAGGTGGCACTTGAAGTTGCAGCAGGAGCATCTATTGCCGGAGCAAGGGCTTTTGCCACAATGAAGCATGTGGGGCTTAATGTGGCAGCTGATCCTCTTTTTACTTTTTCCTACACAGGGGTAAATGGCGGGCTTGTTATAATAAACGCTGATGATCCCGGAGCATGGAGCTCACAGAATGAGCAGGATAACAGGCACATAGCCAGGGCAGCAAAGCTTCCAATGCTTGATCCATCAAGCCCTGCTGAGGCAGGAGAGTTTACCCGGATTGCATTTGATATTTCCGAGCAGTTTGACAGGCCAGTAATTGTGCGAATTACAACACGGATAGCTCACTCACAGGGCCCTGTTGAAATAGGCGAAAGAAAAGAGGTGCCTGTAAGGGAATTTGTGCGTGACCCTAAAAAATATGTAATGATTCCTGCACATGCAAGGCCAAGGCATAAATTCATTGAAGAGCAGCATCTTAAACTTAAAGAATATTCAGAGACTTCAGGTCTTAACAGGATTGAGTGGGGAGATAAAAAAAGAGGAATAATAACCAATGGCGTGTCATACCAGTATGTTAAGGAAACCTGTCCTCATGATTCAGTTTTGAAAATTGGAATGGTATGGCCCCTTCCTGATGCGCTTATAAAGGAATTTGCCTCACAGGTTGATGAGCTTTATATTGTTGAAGAGCTTGATCCTTTTATTGAGGATTATGTTAAAGCCCTGGGTTTTAAGGCAACAGGCAAGGATATAATACCAATCTGTGGGGAGCTTACACCGGAGATTGTTGACTATGCACTTAATGGAGTAAAAGCAGCTAAATCCGTTCCTGACTATGAAGGTGAAATACCCGGGCGCCCTCCTGGATTATGCAAAGGGTGTCCCCATGCTTTTGTATTCGGAGTTCTTAAAAAACTCGATCTTGTTGTTAATGGCGATATTGGCTGTTATACCCTTGGAGTTTTACCACCATATTCAGCTATGCACTCACAGGGGTGCATGGGCGCAAGCATTGGCATGCACCTGGGATTTGAAAAGGCACATGGAGAAAAGATGGCAGCTAATTCTGTTGCAGTAATTGGAGATTCCACCTTTGTTCATTCTGGCATAACAGCCCTTATTGACCTTGTTTATAATAAGGGTACTGGTACTGTTCTTATCCTTGATAACAGAGTAACAGCAATGACCGGGCAGCAGGATAATCCTGCTACAGGAGTTACTCTTATGGGTGAGGCAACACATGAACTGGACCTTGAGCTTCTTTGCAGAGCAGTTGGTGTAAACAGGGTAGTTGTAACTGATCCCAGGGATGTTGAGAGTTTTGAAAGAATAGTAAAAGAGGAAGTTGCAGCCAGGGAGCCTTCTGTTATAATATCAAAAAGAAAGTGCATATTGAAAAGGTGAGGTCATAGTTTATGAAAAATATAATTTTTGCCGGAGTTGGAGGACAGGGTGTAATTTTAGCCAGCAAAGTCCTTATGGAAGCAGCAATGAAAAAGGGTTTTGATGTAAAGGAATCAGAAGTTCATGGTATGGCACAAAGAGGTGGAAGCGTGGATTGCAATGTTCGCTTTGGAGAGAAGGTATATTCTCCCCTTATTCCAAAGGGTGGGGCAGATTTTGTTGTTTCCCTTGAAATGTTAGAGGCAATGAGAAAGCTTGATTATCTTGCAAAAGATGCTGTTCTTATTGTAAATAGGGAACAGATTGATCCTGCGCCTGTTGAAATAGGTGCTATGAAATATCCTGAAGATATAGAAGCATGGCTTAAAAGCAATTTTAAGAATACAGTTGTTGTTAGTACTGTTGAAGCTTTAAAAGAGGCTGGAACCAAAAGAGCCCTGAATATTGTTATGCTTGGCGCATTGTCAAAGTATCTTGATTTTGAAATTCCTGTTTGGGAGGAAGCTATAAAGTCTCTTGTTAAGGAAAAGTTTATTGAACAAAATATAAAGGCATTTCATCTGGGCAGGGATCTTATATAGACTTTTGCATTATATTTTTCAATGAGCATAAAATTTAGCTGAACCCCCGCGGAACGAATTTATTTTTTAAAAAAATCTTTATCCGTCGCCCCCATAGGGGCTGGTTAATTTATTTTATATTTTTCAAATTCCACTTTGGTCGAGTCTTATGGATGAACTAATGCAAAGGGCAGGGAAAAGTCTTTAGGAGATAAAATGGATAGAGCAACTAATTCATCAAAAGAAAAAGAATATAATAGAATCAAGATCCGCATTTCATTAGCGGATATTTTTATTGATTTAGTACTATTGATAATTCTTGCTTTTTCAGGTATAGCTGTTTTAATTGCAAATGCAGCTTCTTTTACCGGGAATGAGTATTTGAATTTTATTTTGTTTATTTTTATTATTGGGATTATATTTTCAGCTATTGGATTTCCTCTTGCCTTTTATGGTTCATATATTCTTGAACACAGGTTTGGGCTTTCCAATCAGTCATTGGCAAAATGGTTCCTGGAAAGAGCCAAGTCATCCCTTGTTGGTGCCCTTATAGGAATTCCAGTAGCAATTATTTTTTATTTTCTTTTAAAATCAGCAGGGCAACTATGGTGGTTTTATTTCAGTCTGTTTGTTTTTTTTGTATCGGTTTTTCTTGCAAAGATTGCACCAGTTGTAATTTTGCCAATTTTTTACAGGTTTAAAGAACTGGATAATATTGATTTAAAAAACAGGCTGGAAAATATTCTTAAAGATGTGAATATTGATATAAAGGGAATTTTTAGCTTTAATATGAGCAAGGATACAAAAAAAGCCAATGCCGGATTTACCGGGTTGGGAAGGAGCAAAAGAATTATTTTAAGTGATACACTCCTTGAAAATTTTAATGAAGATGAAATAGCAGTTGTTTTTGCCCATGAAGCAGGGCATTACAGGCACAGGCATATATTAAAAAATATTTTATTAAGCACAATAATTATATTTGCTACTTTTTTTATATGTGGAAGCCTTTACGCTTTAACAATAGAGAATATGGGCTTTGTAAAAATACATGAATTGGCCGCACTTCCAGTACTTGTTTTATACCTTTCAATCTTTGGTCTTGTTATGATGCCTTTAACAAATTTTATTTCAAGAAAATATGAATTTGAGGCTGATCGCTATGCCTTGGAAGTAACAGGCGATATGGAGTCTTTTATTTCAACAATGGAAAAGCTGGCGGATCAAAACCTTGCAGACAGGGAACCTCACTCTGTTGTTGAATTTATTTTTTACAGTCACCCTTCAATTAAAAGAAGAATTGTAGCTGCAGGTGAAATGATGCGTTAGGCAAAAATAGCAATGCCTTTAGTTTATTTCTTTATCAAGCATACCTTTTATTTCATTGTACATTTTTTTATTAAGGGCTTCTACGCTTTTGTATTTATCCGGATCAATTGTATTCCCTGCAACAATTTGTGTATTTTTACCGGAAAAAAGTGACGGGAATTTTTTGTCAGGAGGCCAAACATCAAAGGTTCCTGTTATTGCAATGGGGAGTATTTTTTTGCCTATATTTTTTGCAAGAAAAGCAGCACCCTGTTTAAATTCATTTATTGTTCCTGTTTTTGTCCTTGTTCCTTCAGGAAAAATCATTATGGACTTCCCCTGGCGAAGCAGGTCAGCACTGCGTTTAAAAATTTCATTGGTGTTTTTTGAAGGATCAATCCATATTACAGGCATTTTAGGGAAAATAAACCGTATGATTGATACTTTAATATTTCCTATTGCATAGGTGTTTTTAATGGCTTTTACAGGTAAGGCATAAACCATTAGTATTAAATCAAGATAGGAGCAGTGATTAGCCATCATTATGCAGTTCTCATAAAGGAGTTTTTCTTTGTTAACTATTTTGGTTTTAAGTATAAAGTGGCATACAAATTTTATTATTCCTATCCAGAAGTATAGAACAGGGTTAAGAATTTTAAGAGGTTTTTCTGTTATTTCACCTTCAAAAAGGCGTTGGCTTATTGTTGTGCTTGATCCTTTGTCAAGAGAGCTGAGGTATTGAAGCACCTCTTCAAGGGTGTTGAGACTTTTCATTTTTTCAAGGTCAATGGAAATTTTAAGTTTTTCTTCAAGGAAAACAGTGAGGTCAACAAGTGCAAGAGAGTCAAGACCCATGTCAGCAAGTGATTCCTTTGCATAAAGAGTTTTGGCATCCATTTTTTCTTTAAGGTATTCTACTATTATATTTTCTTCCTGTGTTGTTCCTTCAAGTTCAGCTAACAGAGTTGCTGAATCATTTTCACTTTCCTGAAAAACACCCTGGTTTAGAAGATCAATTATTTCCCTGTAGACTATTTTTCTTGCTGAATTGGCAGGGAGTTTGTCAAAGGATATGGCAAAATCTGTAACAGCTTTATAACCGGGCAGTCCTTTGTTAAGCTTTTCTATTTCACTTTTTATCTTGGAATAGGACGCAGCATTTTTTTCAACAGGAACAATTACTGCATAAACTTTTTCAGTACCACTTTTTTCAAGTCCAAAAACCGCTATTTCTTCAATGAGCGGAGATTGCTTGTAAAAGCTTTCCAGTTCTTCAGGGTAAACATTTTTACCGGATGACAGGACAATTACATTTTTCACCCTTCCTGTAAGAAAAAGGTTTCCATCTTTGTCCATTCTTCCCAAATCGCCGGTATTGTAAAAGCCATCTTCATCAAATACTTTTTTGTTTTCTTTTTCATTTTTATAATAGCCGGGCATAACAGAGTCGCCTCTTAGCCACACCTCTCCTATGCCATCTTCATTGATATTTTTTATTTTTGCTTCATTTCCTGGAGTGGCTTTACCAACTGATCCTATAATATTATTTTTCACATCAGAAAGCATGATTGGGCCTGTTGTTTCAGAAAGCCCATACCCTTCAATAAGGGTAAAGCCCATGTTTCTGTAGTATTTTCTATACTTATCCTTTAAAGGCGCACCTCCACTTATGAAAAAGCGGTGGCTTCTGCCGAATATTTCATGAACAGGGTCAAAAATTTTATTAACAATCATGCCAAGCCCTATTTTTCTCAGTACATTGCCATATTCAAGAAAAAAGGTAAAGAGCTTGTACTTGGCATTTGATTCAGCTTTTACCCTGTTTAATATGGCGTCCATGAACATCTCCCATAAAATAGGAGCAGCAGGGAATATTGTTATTGGATGATCAGCCAGGCTTTTCATTATGTCCGGCCCTTTAAGTGAAGTCTGATAAATAAAAGATGATCCAGCTACAAAGGGACCTACAAAACAGGCGTCAAGTGCGTAAACATGGTATAATGGCAGTATGCACAGCATTACGTCTCTTTCAGACATTGAGACAACTTCTGCTGTACTGCGGGCTGTTGCAAAAATATTTTTATGTGTAAGCATAACTATTTTGGGAGTGCCTGTTGTACCTGATGTAAAAAGGTAACATGCAGGGTCGGTTTCCTTAACTGCTGGAATTTTTATTTTTGTATTTTTATCAATGCTTTTGTTAATGGAAACAGAAAATGTTTTAATACCTTTTAGTGTTTTTTTAAATTCATCTGAAATAAAAACAGCCCTGGTGTTGAGTTTTTTAAGCATTTCAGGATATGTGTTAGCAGGAAGGTTTGTGTCAAGGGGTAAAACAATAGCGCCTATTGAGGTTATTGCCATGTATGTTATTACCCATTCATAATTGCTTTGTGCAAGAAGGCCTATAACATCTCCCTTTTTGTACCCCTGAGCCTGTAAAAAGGCTATTCTCTGTTCTACAAGCTGAAAAGCCTCTGCATAGGTAATTGTATTGTTAAAAATAATATTACTGCTAAAAAGTTCGCATCGGTCTTTGTAAAACTCATAAAGATTTTTCCACATTTTCAATCCCTCATTAATAGGCGCTTTGTTTTTATAGAAAAAGATGTTTTAATGTAATTAAATCTGAATAAAAAACTGTATTTTAACTTTTTATAATGCAAAAATTTGAACTTCAAATAAACATTAAATATACAGGGGCATTTTATTGAAGCAGGGTTTTATCCGCAATATAATTTTGAAACTCTCTGGTTTTTTAAGGTGTTTTGGATGGAGTAGATATTTTAGAAAGTATGAAAGTTGCAGGTCTTCATCTGCCGGGAATTGTATTATTTTTCCAGGCAGATGGGTTGGTTTTATCTGCCTAATTCGTTTATAAGTTTACCCAAAGTCTGGTCATGGGTTGTTACGGTTTTCTGGTTTGCCTCAAAGCTTCTCTGTACCTCTATCATATCAACCATTTCGCGGATAATATTAACATTTGATTTTTCAAGAAACCCCTGAATTACCTTGTAATTGTCAGGAGGGAGGGGAGGTCCTGAATATTCGGTTTCTCTGTACATGGAATCTCCCACTTTTTTGATTTCTCTGGGATATTCAAAATCAACTATTTTAAGCCTGTCTAATACAATTGGATCTTCCCACATGTTGCTGTCAATGCTTACCGGATTCCTTGGATCCCTTGGGATTTCACTGTTTATTAAAACTTCTCCTCTTTCATTCACTATGAAGTTGTTTTTTTGAACAACAATTATTCCGTTTTCACCAAGAACAGGGTTGCCATTATGGGTCATTAAAACCCCGTCCTGATTTATTGTAAAGGAGCCATCTCTTGTGTAGTTTTCGCCTGTTTCTGTCTGTATGGTAAAAAAACCTTTTCCTTCAAGTGCAAGATCAAAGCTGTTTTCTGTTCTCTGGAGGGAGCCCTGGTCAAAGTCTGTAAATACTTCATTAACTTCAACACCAGTGCCAAGTTTTCCCACATAGGGCATTGTATCATAGGAGCCAGCAGGTGTAATTCCAAGCCCGCTTTCATTTATTCTTCGTATAAGCATGTCCGGGAAAGCCTTAAAAATGGCTGAATCTTTTTTATAGGCTGTTTTATCAACATTTGCCAGGTTATTGGAAACAGTATTCATTTTTGCTTCCTGTGCTATCATGCCGCTTGCGCCTGTATAAAGTCCTCTTATCATTAAAAAGTTCCTCCTTTTACCCTTTTTATATCGGCATTAATGGCTGATAACTTTTCTGATAATTTTTCATAACCGCGGTCTGAGTGATAAATTCTTCGTATTTCTGTTTCTCCTCTGGCTGCAATAGCTGCTGTGATCAAAGCAGCGCCTGCTCTAAGATCAGACATCATCACTGGTGCTGCTGATAGCCTGGATACACCTTTGATTATTGCCACATTTCCTTCTATGGTAATATCTGCCCCCATTCTTCTTAATTCCGCTGCATGGGTGAAGCGGTTTTCAAAGATTGTTTCTATTATTACGCTTATTCCTGGAATTGTTGTTGCAAGGGACATGAGTGGTGCCTGGAGGTCTGTTGGAAAGCCCGGGTAGGGAAGGGTTTTTACCATAAAACCTCCAAGCTTTGAAGATGGGGCAATGCTTACAGTGCTTTTGCCTGTTTCCAGTTTAAATCCCATGTCTTCAAGCAGATTAATAAGGGACTGTATGTGCGCAGGAACACAATCGGTTATTTTAACCTCTCCCCGTGAAATAGCACCGCAAAGGAGAAATGTGCCTGCTTCAATTCTGTCAGGCATTATTTTATATGTAACAGGGTTAAGTTTTTTCACACCCTGAATTGTTATTCTTTCAGTTCCAACCCCTGTAATTTTTGCTCCCATTTTATTTAAAAAATTAGCCAGATCAACTATGTCCGGCTCCATGGCACAGTTTTCAAGCAGAGTTTTTCCTGGAGTAAGCACAGATCCCATAATCAGATTAGCTGTAGCACCTACTGATATTTGTCGCATGGTGATTGTGGCAGGTACAAGTTTTTTTGCCTTTGCCCTTATATACCCATGTTCAATTTCTATTTTTGCACCCATGGATTCAAAACCAGAAAGGTGTATGTCAACAGGCCTTTCTCCAATTGCACATCCCCCTGGAAGGGAGACATCAGCCTCTCCAAGCCTTGCAAGGAGTGGTCCCATTACATAAACTGATGCTCTCATTGTTTTTACAAGCTCATAGGGCATGTCTCCGTTTTTTATGGAATTGACCTTTATTTTTAGTATGTTTTTGGTGCTGTCAAATTCTGTTTCAGCTCCAAGATATTCAATCACCTTGATTATTGTTCTTATATCCTTAAGGTCAGGAACATTTTGCAGCACTGTTTCTCCATCAGCAAGAAGGCTTGCAACAATTATAGGAAGTGCTGCATTTTTTGCTCCGGAGATTTTAACTTCACCTTTGAGTTTTTTTCCGCCTTTTATTGTGTAGTAATCCAATTTTTTGCTCCTCTGTTATTATTATATAGCTTTTTTAAGGTTTTTAACTGCCTATTCTGGAATTGATTTTATCTACAGCTTTTTAATGACGGATAATGAATTTTTGCCAATTTAGAATAATATTTATGTTATAAAAAATCCTCTGTGAGAATAGATGATAAATGGTCGGATAAAAGTCAAGAATGTTTGCAGGTATATTTTCCGTTCTATCGGGAATAGCTTTTTATGATGTTTGATATTAAGATGATATATTCCTTGGGGTTCAAATTCGGTGTAAAGCGGATGCATAAAAAAATCTTGATTTTAAGCCTGCCTCAAAGTTTAATGCGCTATGAAACGATGCGCTATAGTATGTAACGGGGATGTGACTGATTATTCATGGCTGGCGGCTATGCTTAGGGAACATTGTACTGTATTGGCTGCAGACGGGGGGCTTGTTCACTGCCGGAAGGCAGGAGTGACACCCGAGCTGGTTCTTGGAGATATGGATTCTCTCTTTGAAGAGACAGCCGTAAAAAAAATTGTATTCCCCGCTGAAAAGAACGAGTCCGATATGGAATTGGCCGTGGGATATGCCCTTCAGAATGGTTTTAACCAAATTGATGTATATGGTGCGCTTGGCGGCAGAGTTGATCATCAGCTCTGCAACATCATGGTCTGCGCGCGCTATCCCGGCCTTCTGACTATTATTGACAGTAATTATATTATTACAGCCCTGTCTTCAGGGCAAAATACCCGGCAGGAAGGAAAAAAGGGCGATATTGTCACCCTGATAGCCCTTGAAGAATCTGGGCGGTGTTACACTGAAGGGCTGCTTTATCCTCTTTGTGATGAAATTCTGATTAGGGGAAGCCGTGGTCTTAGTAATATCATGACGGGGGATGTCTTCTCTGTATCTGTTTCAGGGGGTACTGTTCTCATTATACATTTAAAAGGAGAGAGTTAGCTCAATGGAAGGTTCATCATTCAACTTCGACATAATAGCTGAATATTACGATTCATGGTATGATAATCCTGTCGGGAATGTCTACGATATTTATGAAAAGAAAGCCATGGCCAAGCTCCTCCCTCCGGCTTCCCCTGGATCGACACTGTTCGAGGTTGGTTCCGGAACCGGACACTGGAGTGCATGGTTTACTGAAATGGGGTATCAGGTCACAGGCATTGATGTCTCACCGGCAATGACGCGCCGGGCTGAGAGCAGGGGAATTCCCGGATCCTGTTTTATTGAGGGTGATTTCCTGACCGCTCCTATAAGGGGAAGCTTTGATGTAGTCGCTGCTGTCACTTCCCTGGAGTTTATCCCGGATTACCGGGATGCAGTCATAAAAATGAGTTCTCTGTTACGCCCGGGCGGTCTTATCATTGTCGGGGTTCTCAACAGCCGTTCCTGGCTGGGGGTGGAACGTAAAATTAAAGGAGTTGAGGATCCGGTATATCACAGTGCGCGTTTTTTTACAACAGGTGAAATCAGGGAATTGCTGAGTAGTTACGGGAAACCGCATATTATAGGCTCTACTTTTGTACTTCCTTATCGTGCAGCTCTTCCTGCCGCTGGAGTAATGGAAAGTATAGGGAGCTTCATCTGCCCCTGTCTTGGTAATTTTATATCGGGCAGTGTAAGGATATGAAAAGTTCAATGGAAGTAAGTTTATATCCGCTTGGGACAAATGATCTCGGCACTTCCATCAGCCGGTTTATTTCAATTCTGGAGGAACACGGCTGTCATGTAGAAACGGGTTCTATGAGCACTCTGGTAACAGCTGACAGCTCTGTACTTTTTGATGCTATGAAGCAGGCCTATGAACATGTTTCTTCTAAAGGGGGAGTTGTTGTTGTTATGAAGATTTCTAATACATGCCCTGTATAATTTTATTTCCCGGTATTTTTTAAAGATTATTAAAACAGATTTTATACACATCTGTATATGGCGGAATTTGAGAATTTTGGCATTGGAACCGAAGATGCCCGGCTTACTGGTTAAATAATAATTGATATGGGAATATCAGAAAAAATTAATATTGAAAGTTATTGAGGAATATAGAGGGTTTGGCCAGGGCGTATTATGTAGGGTTTTTTTAAGTCATTGAATTTAATTAAAAGGGAGGTGTTTCTTTTATGGTTTAAGGCGATACTGCTGACAGTATCGCCTGGTTTAACAGTGTAGCGTTTTACGCTTTTTATGTTTTTTTTGTATAAGAGGCTGCTTTTTTTTTCAAAATCCTTTGCAGCCTTTACAGGGAGTCTTAAGGAGTAATCCTCTACAGTAAGGGGGGTGATGTTTCTGTTTAATTCAGGATTGTATTTTTTTATTGTACAAATGGGAACTTCAAGGTGTTTTGATACTTCATTTATATCAACTGCATATTCCAGTTTTATTAAAGTGGTGTCTTCCTTTTCGGGCTTTGCTATTTCTTTTTCAAGTCCAAAGAGCTTTTGATTGCTGTAAATTATCAAAAGGGCTATGTATCGTGGAACGTATTCCTCTGTCTCCTTTGTAAGCACCCCTGTTTTTTTTAGTTCCCATATATCAGAAGCTCCGGTTTTATCCATTGCTCTTTTAATTTGTCCGCCACCTCCATTATAGGCTGCCAGGGCTAAATCCCAGGATCCAAAAGTGTTGTATAGGTGGCGCAGATGGTCACAGGCAGCACGGGTTGACTTGTCAATATCTCTTCTTTCCTCAACCCATTTGTCATGTTTCAATCCAAAATACACAGAGGTATTATTTAAAAATTGCCATAACCCTATTGCATTGCTTTTTGAAACTGCCATGGGATTAAATCCGCTTTCAAGAAGAGGGAGCACTGCAATTTCCGAAGGAATATCCGGGTACTCTTTTAGTATTTCCTGTATTATGTCCATGTAATCATAGGATCTGCATATAGATGCTTTTATATATTCCCGCCCTGTTGTAAGATAAAGGTATATAAATTTTCTTATCTCTTTTTTCCTTGTTATGGAAAGATCCTTTGAAGCCTGGAATATATCTTTTCCGCCAAGTCCTGGAAGGTATAGAATATCTGTTTCAGGATTGAATTCCTTTACCTTTTCCAGCCCTTCCTGTGTAAAGGTCTGGTCTGTAAAGAGATCAAAGAGTCCCCATGAAAAGACCCATTTATTATATCCAAAAAACACTGCCATGATTACAAGCAATATTGAGCTTGTTTTTTTAAATTTCAATTTTCTCTTCATCCTTTGATTTTTTGTTACTTTAGGACAAAATTAAATATATACTGGTAATGACAAGTGTTTTTTATCATATTATTGCCTGTTAGCAGGCATGTCAGCTCTTTTATTGCGTAAAACTATCAATGAGAAGCTTGACATTTTATCCAGGTTGAAAAAAATTATAAAAAAGAGTTGTTTAATAAAAATATAAAAGTATAATTTTATTTTGTAAGTTTAAAAATTCATGCAGGGTAATTCATGGAAAATGCTAATGTAATAGTTTTCACAGATAATTATGAGGGCAGAGAACTTGCCAAGGCTATAGAATCCCTGGGTCTTACTGTTAAGGTTGTTTCGTCTTTTTCCCAAAAACAGGTTCTTGATAATTACAGGGATAACTATATCCTTATTTTTAATATTACTGACCTGGAAGTCAGCAGTGTTTTAGATTTTGCTGAATCTCTTGAAGGGGGGAGCAGCAAGGTTAAATTTATTATAATGGAACAAAGCAAAATTGGCACTGCAAATGTAAAAACATCAAATGTGACACACGTTGAATTTATTGGCAGTCCTGTTGATAAAAGGGAGTTTCTCCTTCTTCTGGAGAAAACACTACTTGTTGAAAAATATAAAAATTTAATGGTTCTTATATCAAAAGAATCTGAGTCGCGCCTTGAAATCTTTGAAACAGTGCTTGGACCTTGTCATGAGAATTATTCTGATGATAAAGCTGATAAAGAGGCGTTTTTAAAAATGATAGATTTTGAAAAAAAACTAATGAAAGAGCAGCTTAATCTTAATGATGCAATTAGACGGATAGCTCTTATGAGAAACAGGGATTATTTTTTACTTAAAGAAAGGGTTTTAGCTGAGGAGATGCTTGATACTTTGAGGCAGAATGAGCTTATGAATGCAAATAAGGTTATTGAAGCACAGGAAGCTTTAATTGATTATTCTGCAAAAGAATTTTATGATGCCAGGAGAATAATAGATGCAACAAATAATGTTGCAGAGCTTAGCAGGGTGGAAGCACTTGAGCTTCATGAGGAGCTTTTGCTTGTAAAAAAAGAAAATAAAGAGCTGACATTAAAAATAAAGTCGCTTATGGATGAAAATATGGAGCTTAAAAAGAGACATTAATTATATATTTATTACTTTAAAGTATAGCTGATAAGGATTTATTTTAAAAAGGTAAAATTTTATCAGCGTAAAAATAATAGAAACCTAAATTATTTAAAACAGGATACAATATGGAATGGGAAAAAATTTTAGCTGACTCAGTGCAAAACGGTATTATCAAGGAACTTCATTTGCGCAAACTTCCTGTTTTGAAAACTGTGGACAACTGGAAGAAGGTGGAACCTGTTGGCTGGGTCGAGCATCAAATGAAGCATACTTACTATAAAGGGGGGCTGGTTAAGCTTAATGGCAAGCTTTATTTTGTTCAGGATAAAGTAATAAAGGCTCTTCAGGAATATATGGATTGGAATTTTCCTTTAAAAATAAAGGTTCTTGTAGATTAATCAGGTGTCCTGATTTTCAAATATATTTATTACAACATCAAATTTTTTAGAAAATTTTACTATGTCATCAATAGAGTCTTTATCAATAATGGCGTAATTTTCCGATATTCTTTTGATAATCAGGCCTGCTATGCTGCTGTAGGATATTTCATCAAGCAAAGTGCTGTGGCTTGAGTGCATCAATATTGATCTTGATATTTCTATTCTTATTGTCTGGTTTGTCCATTCCTTTAACAGAAACTCAAGGTTTTGAGGAATCCCGTTTTTTGCAAACCTGTTAAGTGTGGAAATGAACCTGTCTATGTACATTCCCCTTTTGTTTGCGTTTATAATAGAGTTTTTTGTAATTGCAACTTCTACTATAACATCGTCTTTCACAATATCAGTATATGCCAAAAGATAGTAAAGGGAAACAGGATCCAGTTCCTGATCAGGTATCATTAAGGTAAAGTCAGGGTTTATGTAAACGCATCTTTTTGCATCAGCATCGCGCGCATACTTTTTATTTCCCAGGGCTGCCTGGAGCCATTTCCCCTCTTCTGTAATAAAGAGCTGTCCCTGGTCAATTCCCACAACCCCTGTTATGGTTAAAAAATCGATTAAGTCATGAAATCTTCTGGTTTCTGCTTCCGGGCTGACTGGAACAAGCCTTTCCAGTTTTTTTACACTGTTTATGCTTTCAGATATTGTAAAAAGAAGGTTAAGGTAATGGAAGTCAGATTTTTTTACCTTTTGTAAAATGGGAAGAATTGTTTTTATATCAGCCGGATTGGGTATAACAACTCCTGATGTAAAAATATCATCAGCTTTATGCCCCCCAATAATTCTGTTAAATATGGCTTTTAGCATTTGTACAGGGTCATCAAGCTTGTCTGCTATTTTCTTTAGGCTTACCAGTCCAATGTCTCTGTCAATTTTAAGGCATTCGAGAATGTTTAAAAGTTGAAGGGAGAATAGCGATATTTCCTCTTTATTGATTAGCTCCCCTTTTGAGTTTTTTATACTGAGCATTCTGTCAGCGATCTTCTTTATGTCTATTTTTCTGAACCTTCCCTGCTTGGTAAGGAACAGTCCAAATGAAGATATGGAGTCATAGGCATGCAAAAGGTTTATGATTGAATTAAAGCTGTTGTTAATAGCAACAGGCTTTGTTTTTTTTGTAAAAAGGGAGGATATATGGGGCAGAATGTCTTCACAAACTGCAATATATATATTAACACTATCTGTAATTATGAAAAAATAACGAAGTATTTTTTTATCAATAAGATCCAGTATTCTTTTTTCATAATCCGGATTCTGGTAAATATCAGATAATTCTTTTATAGAAGTTATTCCGCCTTTTTCAACGATTTCTTTTATAATGGAAATGTTTTTCTGATCCTTGATTTTTAAGAGTGCATTTGTCCCGGAGGAGCTGCCTATCATTGTTTCCTGGCTATTCTGGAGATATTCTTTAATATCACTGTGGGCAGATATTTTAAAGGTTTCTGCAATTTCTTCAATGCAGTAAGCCTTATCCATTTTTTTGTTAAGGAGCTGTCTGTTTTTTGTAATATATGTAAAAAGATTATTGCTTAGAACATTCATGGAAGCTTCAATCTGTTGAACATCTATTCCGGTCTTTTTTTGTATTTCACCAAAGGATATCCCGTCATTATCGGAATAAAGAAGTTTAAGTATGGTGAGTTCCTCAGGCGTAAATGTTGACATTATTTTTGACAGGCTGAATATATTGAGTAAAGCACTTCTTAGCCTGTTTTCATTGACGCTTTTAATAGAAAGAAGGGATGATATTTCTTTTAATTGTTCTTTGGATGTTTTTTTAAATATATCTTCTAATGTTTTCATATGTTTTCTAACAAAAAAGTTGTAGACACTTATTCTTTACTATTTTTAATGTACAATGTTATTTGTACAAGAAATTTTGTATTTTGCATCTTTTTTGTTGTTTTTTTACTCCACTTTACTTTATTATAGGCTCTTTATTGTATTTTTAAGGAGAAATAAATGATTCAGTTTTTCAGACTTGATAAATCACGAGATATTGATTCAGAATATTCTGTTATCAAAGGTCGTGAAGTTTCCAGATTTTTTCTTAAAAGATCGCTTTATCTTTTCCTTTTTATTTATTCCACATTGTTTTTGGCAGTAGCTATTCCTTTTGTTAAAACTCCATGTATGGCAGTTTATTTTATAGGGAGCCTTGCAACTACTTTTTACCTTATACGCTTTATCAATTATATTGTAAAGTATAATAAATATAAGGGCGGGTCAATACATTTTAATACAGCATATATAGAAGTAAAAAGTGCTGAAAAAGCTGTAAAAATACCTGCTGATGAAATAACCTTTCTTGAAATAAATCTTGCGGGAAATCTTTTAATACGCGACAAGTATTCAGTTGTTTCTTTTCCATTGGGACTGCTTCCAGAGGAGTCAAGGGAGCTTCTTACACAGAATCTTGAGGATTTGTCCCCTAAAAGGAGTGCCCTGTTTAAAAAGGTTTGGGAGCTTGCTGATGCTATTGTTGTTGCACTTGTGCTTGCTGTTCATATTATTCAGTATGTTGTGCAGGCTTACTATATCCCCACTGGTTCCATGGAGGAAACCCTTAAAATAGGGGATCATCTGTTTGTGGAAAAAATAACCTATGGCCCTGTTATTCCCAGGATGCTTGGTATGGACAAGGGGATTCACCTCAAGTTTCTTTCTATAAGAGAAATAGAAAGGGGAGATATTGTGATTTTTACCCCTCCTGTTGAAAGTGAAAAGCATAAGGACTATATAAAGCGATGCATAGCACTTCCGGGAGATGATTTTAATATAAAAGATGGCTATGTTTACATAAACGGTATAAAGCAGGATGAGCCCTATACCCTGGACAAGCCCACAGATTATGCGCATTTTAATATTGGCAGGCATAATAATATTGAGGGAATTGTTCCTGAAGGAAAAATAATAGTACTTGGTGATAACAGGACAAATTCTTCTGATGGAAGATATTTTGGTTATCTTGATATTGACTCTGTAAAGGGGAGAGCGCTCATATTATACTGGAATACAAAAGAAATATTAAATGGAAATTTCAGCCATCTGGGATTAATTAAATAAAATTTTTATGGCAAGGCTGCCAGGAGAAGCTGTATCGGATAAAAGCAGGAAAGAAATATGAATAGATCCGCTTTTAATAGAAGAGTATACCTGACAGCCTTTTTGATTTTTGTTTTATTTGCTTTAATAATACTCAAGCTTTTTAACCTCCATTTTTCTGAAAAAATAATTATACCTTCATCTGAAATAATTGATACAGGAAGGGGATATATTCTTGATCGCAATGGCTATGTTTTAGCTATTAGTGTGATAAAGGAATCCATATTTGCCAATCCTGAAGAAATAAGCGATCCCATGCTTGTGGCAAGGGCTCTTTCCCCTATATTGAAAAAAAATGTTTCCTGGATACAGGAGCGACTGCAAAGAGGTAAACGCTTTGTCTGGCTTCTTAGAAAAGCAGATGACTCTGTTGTTGATGCAGTAAAAGCCCTTAATATAAAGGGAATACATTTTAGAAATGAATACAAAAGGCTTTATCCATACAATGATCTTGCTGCTGGTGTTATTGGGTTTGTTGGTGTTGATAATACAGGCCTTGAAGGCATAGAGCACCAGTTTAACTCTCTTCTTTCAGGAAGGGATGAGATTGTAAAGGATGAAATATCGCGGCAGATATATCAGAAAAAGAATTTAAGACTAACAATTGACAGGCTTATTCAGAATATTGCAGAAGAGGAGCTTGAGTTTGCTATGAGCAAACACCGTGCAAGTCAGGGTTCTGCAGTTGTACTTGATGTTAAATCAGGAAGAATACTTGCTTTGGCAAAGGCTCCTTCTTTTAACTTAAACAGGTATCAGGATTATAATCTGCAGGTAAGAAAGCTTTTTTCTGTTGTTGATGCTTTTGAGCCTGGTTCCACTTTGAAGATTATTGCTGCTGCTGCACTGCTTGAGCACAGGCCTGATCTTTTTCAAAAAGATTATATATGCAAAGGTGAAGTTGAAGTTGGAGGGGTGACCATAAACTGTCTTCATGAGCATGGCAAAGTTAGTATGGCTGATATACTTAAATATTCCTGCAATGCAGGGATAATCCAGTCAGTAATGAGCCTTGACAGAGGAAAATATTATGATACTCTTGGGAAGTTCGGGTTTGGCAAGGAAACAGGGTCAGGGCTTCCTGGTGAAACTGAGGGTATTTTAAGGCCGGTTAACCAATGGTCTGGTCTTTCAAAGTATTCCATAGCTATTGGACATGAAATTGCAGTTACCTCTTTGCAGATGGCTGCTGCCTTTGGAGCAATAGGGAACAAAGGAGTGTATATGCGCCCTTCCATAGTTGAAAGTGTTGAAAAGCCTGATGGTACTGTTGTGAAATCCTTTTATCCTGGCAGCAATGGTCGTATAATGAAGGAGGAGCATGCTGCTGTTTTAATGAAAATGATGAAGGAAACAGTTGATTCAGGAACAGGCAGGAGGGCTTTTTCTCCTTATTATGGGAATACCGGTAAAACCGGAACATCCCAAAAGTACATAAAATCAATGGGAGCCTATTCTGACAGGAATATTTCTTCATTTGTGGGTATTACTCCATATTCAGATCCACAAATTTGTATTGTTGTGGTAATAGATGATCCAGGTGATAATCTTACTGGTGGGGCAACTGCAGCGCCTGTGTTTAAAAAAATTACTGAAAGGGTTTTGCCATATCTTGGAACAGGGGGCAGGGATATGGTTTCAGTAGAACTTAAAAAAAGTTCTTCCAGAGGGCTTTTTACAGGGGATCAAATGCCTGATTTAAGTGGTATGGATTTTCAGGAAATTTCCGGAATATTAGCTGATATAAACAGAAGCCTTGGGGTGAACTACTATATAAAGGGTAAGGGACGGGTTTTTGCACAAAAGCCCTTGCCAGGGACTGTTCTTAAAAGCACTGATTCTGTAATTATCAATATGCGTTGATATTAAATGAAAAATTATTATAATGAAAACAAAGCTGTAGTGGATTCCAGGAATTTTTTATTACCTGATTTAAGAGATAGTACAAGCTCTATTGAGGTTATTGATTCCAAATCAGGTCACAGG
>Ga0265293_10005916_pt1 | contig 20052 bp, 14 predicted proteins | sample Munlanlewell138R_FD_192505 | JGI IMG/M metagenome (GOLD analysis project Ga0265293, IMG submission 192505) | Leachate microbial communities from a municipal landfill in Southern Ontario, Canada - Leachate well 138R | ecosystem: Engineered > Solid waste > Landfill > Unclassified | place: Canada... | reverse complement strand
AACTTTGCAGAATGAAAAAATAAGTGAATATGTCAAAACCGGTGAAATGACTTATTTTAATAAACTTAAGTCTGAATACCCCGAAACTTTAACAGAGCTGCTCAAAATAGACGGTCTTGGTCCTAAACGAATAAAATCCTTGTACGATGTACTTGGTATCGCGGATATTGAAAGCCTCGAAAAATCCTGTATTTCAGGTAGCCTCAAGGAACAGAAAGGATTTACGGAGCAAGGGGTTGGGAAGATATTAGATTCGGTGAAACAATTTAAAAGTAATGACAAATACAAAATTAGGAATGTGGACTTTGACAATATCAGGTAAATTATCATTTTATTCATTGATTTTATTTATTGGCTTGACATATAATCTCATCGCCGAATCAAACGATATTCCAAGTATTCTGATTGGTAGGGTTGACGTTCATGGCGATAGTACAGATATAGATCTCAGAAAATTTGATTCTGCCATGGAGCTTGCCTTAAAGCTCAGTGGGAAGTACAAGTACATAGGATTGCATGAATTAAGAATTATGACCGCTGAAGATGCGAGTCTGGCTGAGAAAGAAGCCGGCGAGCTTGCAGAGATTTGCGGTGCAAGTTATGTGGCATTGGCGCAAATTAATGTAGTGAAGCATTTACTAAGAGTATCATTAAACCTGATTCCGATTGAAGATAGTCTCAAACAGATTTCTGGACTTGGGTACAGTACCGTCAATTACGCCGACAGACAGACCGGCAAGATTCTTTACGACCCGGCTTTGCTCTTGTCTGTTAAAAGAGCATTAGCCGACGGCCTCGGCGATTCTCTTCTCTTTGTTAAGCCTGAACTTGGGTTGAATGTAAAGCCACTTCCCACTCTGGTAATAGGCTCGATAGCATTCGAAGGTGACAATCAAGATGGATGGGAACTCTATGATGACCGTGAAGTCAGTTCCTTTGCTGCTGTCGAAACTATATTCGATAAAATTAAAAATGAAAATCTATTTGTAATATTTGATACAGAAACCAGAGATACTTTATATAAGAATTTCGGATTCCATATCATTGAAAACCATATCGAACCCTCGGTAAGTGAAGTAAAAATGCTCTATCAGCTTGCAGTTGACTATTATGTAAGCGGAAAACTTGTTAAAAACGAAAACCGAGCCGATTTGCAACTCGGATTGTATCAAGTTACACGAAACGGGCTGTACGAAGTAAAGATTGTCAGCGAACATTTCAGCGATGACAGCCGTATGGTATTTTTAGAGCACATTTCTCGAGCATGTATTGAATTATTTAACCTCGGAAAAAACGACCTTAATAAAGAGTAGTTTTAAATTGGGTTTTGTCCCAGTTTATATAAAACGAACATCTGATATTTCAAAATGGGGATGTTCTTATTGGTTGCAGCCGAAATTAATAATTTTTGTGCTTTTGGTTCGCCGAAATCCAGTTTACTTAGTTCGTCGTATCTGTCGGGAGTACAAATATCACATTTGCTTATACATATTATTCTTCTTTTTAATGACATTTCAGGATTATAACTTTCAAGCTCATTTTTCAGGACTAAATAATCTTCTTCCGGTGTCAAGCTTTCTGCTGAAATCATGAAAACCAATACATTACACCTTTCGACATGTCTTAAAAATTGAATGCCTAAGCCTTTACCTTCTGATGCTCCTTCAATCAAGCCTGGTATGTCGGCTACAGTCAAGGATTTGCCTTCATCAAGATATACAATGCCGAGATTAGGTACTAAGGTAGTGAACGGATAATCGGCAATTTTAGGTTTAGCAGCAGAAATTACGGAAATCAGTGTAGATTTACCGGCATTCGGGAAACCGACAAGACCGACATCTGCTAAAAGCTTGAGCTCAAGTATTATATCAAATTCTTCGCCCGGAAGTCCCGGGTTCGCATGTCGTGGTGCCTGATTGGTAGATGTAGCAAACATTGCATTGCCGAAACCGCCGTTACCGCCTTTGGCAATGACAAACTCTTGATCTTTTTCGGACAAGTCGGCAATGATATTTCCATCAGCACTCTTAACTACTGTGCCTACAGGCACCTTGATGATTAAATCTTTTCCCCACTTACCGCTTTTCTGTGCCTTACCTCCTGGCTTACCGTTATCGGCAATAAAGCGTCTCTTAAACTTAAAATCCACGAGTGTATTTATATGCGGCGATGTCAGCAAGACTACATTCCCGCCTCTGCCACCGTTACCTCCGTCCGGTCCTCCGAGAGGGACAAATTTTTCTTTTCGAAAACTGACGTGCCCGTTTCCTCCGTCACCCGCTTTTATGTAAATTTCTGCTATATCAATAAATTTCATAAGGTAAATATTTCCGTTTTAACTAATTAATCATTTTATACTGAATTCTATTCTTATTATTGTAAACTAATTATTTTCTCTTAGTTTGAATAGAGCTTTTTTCGGTTGTCATTAAGATATTTTGAACGTTTGAAGTTCGCATTCTTGTGCTTTATCAAAAAGAAATCATGGCAAAATAACGAATTTGCCTTTTTCCTCAAATACTCTTATATTCTCAGAATTATCACCGCTAACCTTGAAAAAGTATATTCCTACAGGGAGTAATTTCCCGTTTCTGTCTCTGCCGTCCCACTCTACTCCACCGTTACCATCGGTTTCTTCGAGTGTGATAATTTCCGCTCCGTCACCGGTGATAATTGTGACTTTAGCTCTGGGTGTTAAATTTGCAAAGAAAATCTCCGGCGACTCCGACATTTTTATCGGGTTCGGATAAACATAAACGTCCATTAAATCCTCAGCGGCAATGACAAAACCTAAGGTATTTCCAGCACCTTTGGTAATAGGGTTACCTGCCGCCGATACAATATCGAGAGCAGTAATAGTATAATTCTTTCCCCTTGCACCGTGTCTGCGTATTTCCTGAGACAAATTAATCAGTACATAGTGGCTGTCGGTCTTGTCAACTTCGGCATTCAGAACATTTCCTATTGGCTTCATGATAAATTTATCCTTTACTTCTGCACTTTCAATATCTACGGGTTCTGAAAATTTCAATCTGATGAGCGTTTGTGAAATGAATTCAAGACTAATCAAATACATCTCAGTTTGAATTTCTGATGTTTGATATGCAAAAGGTGTTTCTGATTCTTTTATCTGATTTCCGTAATAATCTTGAAAGGAATAATTTTTTAAAGAATATTCGCCTTCAATAAATTCCTTGTCGAAATAAACAATTATACTTGTGTCATTTGCTGACTGCACTGATTTTGAATATGAATAAACATCCGATTCAGAGTCAAATGCAAGAAATAAATGCGGACTCAAGTTGCGGGAAGATATTCTACCTGAAAAATTCAATGCAACACTTTCCGCACCCAATACTTGTAAATCAGTAATTACAGTCTCCGGATAAGTATAAATATCAACAATATCACTGAAATCACTGTATTTATCCTGCATCTGAGAATTGAACACAGCAAGTATGAACTCATAAAATGTATTTGCTTCCAATTGATGTATTATGATTTCGGTATCTGTTGTTCTCGCTTGTTCTACTGCAACCGGAGGATTGACATTCCTGTCAACAAGGAATATGACATACTCTTCCGCATCTTCAGAGTAATCCCATTTAAATGAAGCTGAAGTCTGCGATATTGCTGTCCCTTCAAAATTTCGCGGAGATTTTGGTCCCTTAAAAGTATAGTCAAACTCGAAAAATGAAGTATTTGAAAAAGTTGATATTCCAAGTTCATTTACACCGTTTCCGTCAAAATCATAAACTACGGCTGTGTTTGACAGGGTGGAAGGATAATGCCAAAATGGTGGCATCTCCCCTGTATGTTCGTCATGAGACCATATATATAAGTCAGGGAAAGCAGATACTATTATTTCGTCTTTACCATCATTGTTTAAATCACCTGTTGCCGCACCATTTCTAAAAAATGCACCTTGACGTGAAGCTCCTATTCTTACTCCGTAAAGATTTTCCTTCCAATAGTCAGTGTTATAAGAATTCTGTCCCTCAGATTTTATTATGCGTACTGTCCAAAGCGGAGTGCCGACTTCACCTTGATTGAATAATTCATATGTACCTGCAAATACTTGTAATATTTCGGGTTTTCCGTCACCGTCAATATCCGGATTTTCTATAAATTGGATGCTGCTCGCAACATTAGTGGAATCAACAAATTCCAAATGAAGGCCGTTATTTCTAAATTCATAAATAAATAAATTGCCGCGGGTATTTGCAAATACAAGCTCAAGATTTCCATCACTATCGAAGTCATCAATTGCTGAACCGCGTGTCAAAGCAACATTTGATAATGAACCCGGCAAGACAGCTCTACATAACACTCTGTAATCTCCGTCTATATATTTATAGACAGAATAGTAATTCATTTTAACAAAATCATACGAAGAGCCGATTAATTCATCAATTCCGTCTCCGTCCAAATCATAGATTTTTTCTGCCCAGAAAGTCGAATCCGGCTTACTCCTGAATAGCTCGACGGCAAATGGATTTTCTCCGTATGTTTCACCTTGTTTTACTGTGCTTATTCCGTCGGATGTACCGAAGATTTCCGGTATTCCGTCCCCGTTGGAATCGCCGATTCCGGCCGCTATCCAGCCTTCGGCGGATGAGTCTTTTAATGAAAATGAATTATTGTCAAATTCATAAATTGCTGCTTCTCCGATAAATAATGAGCTTAAATCATTTACTGCAAGATAGGCTTTGCCGGTGTTGTAAAGGTCATGTACTCTGTTGAGTAAGTATGTCCTTGGCAGTGAATAACTCTTTTGTACAAAATTTGTATTAGGGAATATGTCATCCTTTTTTCTGAAATTAAAATTTTTTATAGAACTATCACCTGAACCCGAAAAAAATATTGCTTGAGCAGAATAATCTGTTTCTGTTTCTATTTCGTCGGAAAATACTAATGTATGAAATTCGGAATTAAAATCATATTGACGGGTAATGTATTCTTCTGTCTCATCTGTCTTTCTGTATTTAATCAACATTTTGCATTTTCTGTCTGTTACTGCGCCGACAATTAGCACTCTTTTACCTTTGTAATATGCATTACGTACTTCGAAACTTAATATATTAACAGGTTTTGAGCTTGAAATTAAATTAAGATAAATTCTTCTTTCAAGTATATTTTTATTTTTCTGATATAAGCGAAGTGAAAGAGTATAAGTTCCGGGTTCTAAAGCACTGATGTCCAGTTCGGCAAGTTTTGAATTTTTCACCTGTGAGTAATATTTATTACTTTCGATAAGCCATTGCTCAGGCATAATACCGGCACCGATTGAAATACTGTAAGCATCAAAAAGTGCAGACAGAGCAGAACCTTCGATTACAAGGGATTGTGTATCGTCAATATTTATGGACTGTTCAAATTTCGGATTATCAATTTTCAAAACTGTAGCCTCAGAATTTTTTACAGCATTGCCAATATTTAGAATACCTCCTCCGTATTGGACATCCCATGTTTTGTTGTTCAATCTTGTGGCATTAGATTGTAATATACCGTTAATTTCAAAAGGAGACAATTCAGGATTACTCTCCAGCAATAATGCTGCGGCTGCCGAGACTGCCGGTGCAGATAAGGAAGTACCTCCCGTTGCTTTGTAGGAGCCATTGACATCGGTAGTCAGAATGTTTACCGATGGAGCTGATATGTCAAGCATAGACCCGTAATTAGCACGTCCCGAGCGTCTGCCGCTTTCGTCAATTCCGCCGACTGAAATAACTTCAGGGTGGTCGCTCGGATAATGTTTCTGATTCCATCCGTTATTGCCTGAAGAAGCTACCATGACACAGCCCATTGAATGGGCGAATTTAATTGCGTCATGAACTATAGGTGATTCATCTCTCTCTCCGAAGCTGAAATTCAATACCTTTGCACCATTCACAGCAGCATAAACAATAGCTCTTGCAATATCATCAGACTCTGCGTTACCGGTAATATCAAACGCTTTGGCGGTCAATATTTTTGCATTATATGCGATGCCCGCGATACCGATTTGATTATTTCTTACTGCACTCATTACACCTGCGACAAGCGTACCATGCTCACCTTGGTCCTCAGGCACAGGGTCGGGATTGGAATAATCGCCGAAGTTAGCGAAATCCTGATCTACAAAATCATATCCTATGACATCGTCAATTATGCCGTTACCGTCATCATCAATTCCATTCAAATCACCGCTGACTCCATTTCGCTCTTCAGTATAATGCCAAGGTTCAAATGTTCCGTTGCCATTGATGTCTTCTTTGTTGTTTACCCATATATTCTGTTTTAAATCCGGATGGTTAAAGTCAATTCCGGTGTCTATCAAACCAATAATTATCCCATTTCCGCTGAGCCCAGTTTTCCATGCACTCTCTGTATTGACAGCCTTAATCCACCATTGAGAATTATATAAGGAATCATCGGGAATAACATTGTCATTATTTATACTGTAAATATAATTTGGACTTATGCCGATATAATCATCATCCTTCATTAAATGTTCATTTAATTCAGTTAACTTGTCGGCATCCTCAACAGAGATAATATAATAATTGGAAATATTTTTTAATAAGTCCGATTGTTTTGCACTCAACAACTTGTTATTATCAGATTTACCTATATTGACAAACTCATTTATTGCTCTTTTGCTTTCAATTCCGTAAGGTGTAAATATTTTGTTTAGCTTTTCTTCACTTCCCTTATACTTTATGATATAGGAATTAAATTGTGAAGCATTAGTTATCACAGCACACAGAAAAAATACGATAATAATCTTATTTGACATAAATCTGCCGTTGAGTATTGAGCAATATTCAATTTAGACGGATATTAGTAATTTGTATGATTGAAATATTTTTATTTAAATTGTTTTGAATTCAGATAATTCAAAGTACTATTTATCGAGTCACATAATAATTTAAAAACAGCATAAAGGAAGTAAGGTTAATTTCTCTCTTTATTAAATATTAGCAAGGCAACACTTAGCATTAAAATTCCCGAGATAATAAACGGCATCTCAAGATTAAAAAGAGATGCTACGTATCCGCAAGTCGTATAACCAATTAGAGTCCCAACAAGATTCGCACTTGATGCTATTCCCATTACCCCGCCTTTTGAATCAACAGGAGATACTTTATTCAATGCTGAGTAGAGTGTTGGCAATACTGCAGCAAAGAATATACCTGCCAATGCACGAACCGGAAATAGCAATAGATAATTATTCACGACAATATGTGCAAAAGCTGCAGCAGATATGACCAATGATGAAATCCTTACTGTTTTTCGGTAATCTTTTCTGTCGTTCCTTTTGCCCCATATCGGTGCAAAAATAATGCTCATCAATCCGACAATAGCAAGGAGTGAACCTGTGATGGTAGAGATAAACTTAGGTGGAGCATTCAAAGTTTCAATATAAAAGGGAAAAATAGGGTTTGTGTAATTTATGCCGGCTTGCGACAGAATTATCAATATCAACACGAAACGTATGCTTTTATTATTATATACAAACTTAAGATTTTCCGTTATGCTTGTCCTTCTTGTATCGTCTTTGCCCTTTTTATTTTCCTTTACAAATATCAAGACTAACAAACCAGCCATAAAAGTCATGACACTGACGATGATGAATACACTTCTGATGCCTGCAAAATCACTTATTAAACCTCCAGCGAAAGGACCAATGATGTTACCTGCCGACAGGGAACTTTGCAATATCCCAATTGCGTAACCGGCTTTGTCGGTAGGTGTGTTTGCTGCGACAAAGGCAAGTGCAGCGGCAATCATACCGCTTACCGCTCCCTGAAAAACACGTAATGCAAACAATTGATATACATTTTGAACAAATCCCATCAAAAATACGGCAGTAAATAAGCCGAATACAGCTCTTACTATCATTAATTTCATTCCGTATTTGTCACCCATTGCTCCCCATAATGGTGTAGTTATAATTGATAGAAAATACGGACCTGCAAAAATCAGTCCGCTCCATATACTTGCTTCATCAGGGGAGGTGATTCCGAGTTCCTTGACAAAGAAGGGCATGAAGGGAATAACCGAGCTCATGCCTATCATCGCTATAAATTGTGCTATAGATACAAAGAGGAGATTGCGTTTCCAGCCCGCAGAAATAAAGCTGTCTGTTTGCTTATATGAATTGTCCTGAATCAATTTTCTTATGCTATTGCAAAAAATAATAGCTAAAGACGATTCAGAGAATGATAAAATGGATTAGGCGGAGGATTTCTCTTTGTGCAAATTTCGGATTTTTAGAATTTCAACAAACATGCGAATAGAATCTTTGATGGGATCAACCTTGCTTCTGTCGTCATTATACCATTCTACCGGTGTTTCTTTAATTTTGAATCCGAGCAATTTCGCAAGATATACAATTTCTACATCGAAGCTAAAACCGTTAATTTTAGCAGCACTGAATATTTTGTTTGCTGCTTCTGCCGTAAATCCTTTAAAACCGCATTGTGTATCTCTGATACCTTTCACAACCATTAGTTGCACAATTTTATTGAAAGTTTTTCCCATTATTTCACGATAAATCGGCTGGTGGACTTTTATCATTTCGGAATCCATTGCACGACTGCCTACACATACATCGTAACCGTTTTCGAGATGATTAAGAATCTTTGAAATTTCATATATTGGAGTGGAGAGATCAGCATCGGAAAATATTCTGTACGATCCTCTTGCCTCAAGCATACCTGCCCTAACAGCAGCACCTTTGCCCATATTCTTGGGCAATATAATGGTTTTGACTGATTTTTGACTTTGAGAAATATTGCTTGTTCCATCATTTGAACCATCATCTACCACGATGATTTCATAATCATAATCAACTGTAGAAAAAAAAGCGAGAACATTTTCCAAGCTTCCGGCCAGTCGCTCTGCTTCGTTGTATGCCGGGATTATAAGAGATAGTTTCAAAGGCACTTTTAATAAGTTATAAATATATTAAATGCTTTAATGTCAACGTTAATAAATTTTTAAAAGACGGACAATTTTAAAAAAAATTTACGAAGCCGGATTCCATTGGAATACTTAATAGTAATAACCGGCTCCGTAATTTTTAATCCGGAATGTTTTTTATTCATTTGACTAGCCCGAACAGCAAGCCAAAGAAACATTCATATACTTATCATTGCTGAAACATTGCTTCAGACAAACTGTCAATATTAATACCTTGCGACAGCTCCATCAACCTGTATTGAAGGGCTTGCATGACCGGTTGCTTATATTCTATGTTAGAATTTTGGTAGAATTCCAATAATTCATAAGCCTTACGGGTAGCTGCTTCTTTACCTGAATTCTTCTCAACCTCCGACACTTTAAAATCAGCTATCATGCCTTCGATATCACCGAGTCTCGCCATGATTTGTTGCATTTCAGAAGGTCTTCCTTGAGCCATACCTAAAATCTGTTCAGAGTATGATTTTAATTTCTCGAGGTTAAGTATAGCACTGCTATAATCACCTTTCATCTCATAGAGATAGGCTGAAACACTATATGGTCCGATTCTTCTTCCGATAGCTTCGTAATAGCCGTATTCCGGTGCTATTGTTTTGCTGTTTATGAGTTCTTCGCAGGTCTTTATACCCATAGAAGCAAATAATTCAGCTTGTTCATTTGCTCCCGCATCTTTGTAAAGGTTCGCAATCCTATATTCCATATCGAAAGACATAGGGAATTGAGTAGGTGATATTTGATTATTCATCATATCAAGCACTTCAATAGCATGCTTATTGTCATTTTTATTTCTGATGAGGTGACTTGCATACATCTGATACAGACTTCTGTAAGTGGTCATCAGTCTTCTGGCAACCTCATCGTAATAAACAGAATGATTATTCAGATTTCTGAACTTAAATCCGTATTTCGGTGTTGTACTATAATAATCAGTATTGTCAACTTGAGTCATAAGACATAGCTCCATGATCTCTTCATCAATGGCTTCACCACGACTGTTAGGCTGCGGGACAGGGCATATACGCATAGCCATACCTTCATGTCTGAAATGCCCTTCAAGACCTGCGAAAGCATCCGGACCGACAGTATTTGAGAAATATACCGGTCTTTCAAATCTGATTTGTTTCAATATATCGAGTATCAACTTATCCTGAACACGGATGAGATACATTGTTTTGTCGTCCACATTGCCGTAATTTTTGCCTGTATAAGTGAATCTCATGTGCCCGTCAGCCAAAATCGTTGGGTCATTTGTATATTTTTCCAAAATCTCTTTTTTCACAGGAATAGCAATCTGTTGAGCCTCTCCGAAATCATAAGATAAAGCTCGTTCATCATCTTCACTGAAATTTTGAAGGCTGGCATCGGAAAAGCTAAGTGGGAGTTGCTCTGCGCCCCAAGGTGATCTGTTTTTCAGTTGGTCAACATACCAGAGAGTATTACCGAGACTTAGATTGGCAACTCTGACGTCTCGCCTGACACCGGCAACATCTTGCAGATACCAAAGTGGGAACGTATCATTATCACCGTTAGTAAACAAGATAGAGTTTTCTTCCACGCTTTGTAAAATATTATAAGCATAATCGAAAGGCAAATAATTTCCTGCACGGCTGTGAAGTTTCCAGCCGTTAATAGCCATATTTAACGGAACAAGAACAAATGAGGCGGCAAATACTCCGATTGCAACAGATGTGCTGATTTTTTTCTTTCCAAGCCATTCCATGAGGCTGAAAGAACCCAAACCAATCCATATACACCAAACAAGGAATGAACCGGTATAGAAATAATCCCTCTCTCTCGGCTGAGGATCCTGTTGATTCTGCTGGATGGCTGCCAAGACACCCATGGTCAAAAACATGGCAAGGTAAGCCATCGCCATCTTGGGGTCCCGATAGAAATGGAACACAAATCCAAACAAGCCGAAAATCAATGGAAGAGCAAAAAATCTTATCGGAAATAAATCGGCATACCCTGATTTGTAATTCAGAACTTCATTGTCGGGTGGTACTGCAAACCATGCTACACCGGCATCCTGAACATCACTCTTTCTCCCTATGAAGTTCCAGCCGAAGTACCTGAAATACATGTGATTCATCTGATATTTTAAAAGATAATTAATCTCACCGGCTGAATTGACTCTGCTGAATTCTTGTGTTGTAACCATCTGACCGTCTTTTCTTCTGGCTTCGCCACGTGTCGGAGGATACCATTCTCCGTAAATATAGTTACCGTTCTGGTCTTTGGAAACATATCTGTCAATGAAGTAATCTTCAGTTTGATAACGTCTGGGCCAAGTTGGAGCATTTCCGTACTGCTCACGACCAAGATATGAAGCTAACTTTGAGAAATTCTTGGGTTCGTTTTCGTTCATAGGAGGATTGGCATTTGATCTTAGAAGAATCTGAGTATATGTTGTATAACCGAGAATCACCAGAAGAAAGGCGCCGCAAGTAAGGGCAAGTATTTGCTTATTCTTTGCTGTTCCTCGCCAAAATCCGTAGATTGCAACGAGTATCGAACCTATTGCCAAAACAGTTAAAAATCCGGAGCCTTCAATAGCGTATTCTCTTGTTAATTGGCTTCGGTCTGCCGTGTGTCCGGCTAAGAATGCAGGAATCCATTTTATGATTACCGGATATATGAAATAGAAGATGACTAACGCTATTATACCCATAATAATGAAAGATTTCCAAGAAAATTCGTATTTTCTGAAATATACTACAAGTACTATAGAGAATATTGTCAGGATTGAAAGCAAATGTACACCTGTTGACAAACCTATCAAATATGCTATAAGTAACAAATAACGCTCGTGGCCGGGTGAGTCGGCTTTCTCGTTCCATTTCATCATCAACCAGACAATAAGTGCAACGAATGTAAGCGAGGTTGCATAAACCTCTGACTCAACACTGTTGAACCACATTGTATCGCTGAACGTAAGTGCTGCAGCTGCAAGGAAACCTGAAGTATAAATACTGAGAGCTTCACCCATATCTTTGGGAACACCTCTGAAATTTTCTAATACTTTTACGGTTATCAAATAAGTAAAAAATACACTGAATGCACCGGAGAAAGCGGCAGCCAGATTGACACGCCAACCGAGGTCACCAAATGGTATAATAATTTGAAATACTTTGCCGAGCATCAAGAACAATGGAGCGCCCGGAGGATGCGGTACTTGCTGCCATGTAGCGGCGGCGGTGAACTCGCCACAGTCCCAGAAAGGTACTGATGGCTGCACAGTCATTATATAAGTAATTGCTGCCAATAAAAATGACAGAGTACCAAATATCTTGTGCAAAGATTTGTTATCCATAAAATATCCGTAATTTAACCAATAAAAATATTTTTTTCGATTTTGTAATTTCATTAAGCCTTTAAAATAACAATAATTCAGGAGATATTAAAGAAATTGTGACTATTTGAGCAATATTTTGGATTATGATGAGCAATGATGTATTTTTGAATTTTAGCAGATTTATGATTATTTAAAGTATAATTATGCATATCCTTTTCGGAGCAGGAGGCACAGGTGGTCACTTATATCCTGCGTTGGCTGTTGCTGAGGCTTTGATATCGCGTGTCCCGGACATCCGAATTACATTCACAGGAAGAAAAGACAAGATAGAAGGTGCAAAAGTACCGGTTTTCGGTTTTGATTTCCTGCCGATTGATGTCGAAAGCTTTAGTATAACTCCTTCAATAGACTTATTGAAAAAGGCAACTAAGATTTATTCAGCTAAGCAACAAATCATTAAATTCATGAAAAGAGAAATGTGTGATGCTGTTGTTGTTGCAGGTGCTTATATAAGTCTGCCACCGGGATTAGCAGCGTCTTCATTGAAGAAACCCCTCTTCTGCATGGAGTCAAACGTCAATCCGGGTAAAGCAATCAAATACTTGACTGCACACAGCACTGCCATATTCACTTCTTTTGAGGATAGCCGTTTATTTTTTCCTGAAAAACATCGCTCAAAATTGGTGTTTACCGGAAATCCTGTTCGCTCCGATTTTGAAAAACTGCCACCAAAATATGAAGCTAAACTGAATCTCGGATTCAACCCTGATTTGCCCCTTGTATTGTTATTCGGCGGGAGTCTCGGTGCTGAATCAATAAATAATTTCGTACAGAATAATTTGAAACTTCTCAATCGAAATGATTTTTCTGTTGCATGGCAGACAGGTTCAGATGATAAGTACAGTATGATAGTTAAAGATAATATTAAATCATATAAATATATTGACAATATGGCTTTATTCTATGCAGCTGCGGATTTGATTGTTTCACGTTCGGGTGCTTCGACTGTTTCGGAGCAAACTCTTACGGGTACACCTTCGATACTGATTCCTCTGCCTTCTGCATCTAATAATGAACAGTTCAAAAATGCCGAGATTATGAAGTCTGTCGGTGCTGCTTGTTTAGTACAAGATAAAGATATTGAAAGAGATTTGCTTGATTTGATTTTTTCTGTTATATTTGATAAGGACAAATTACATGAAATGTCTAAAAATGCAAAAAAGCTCTCTATGCCGAATGCAGCTGAAACTATTGCAGATATTATTTTAAATATGATTAAAGATTAAATGGACGAAGTTATAGATAATAATGGTGTCGAATTTACACAGGATATTGATTTTTACTGGCGCTCAATTGCCGTATATTCGATAGTTCTTATTGTTTACAGTACAGCTTTCGGAAGTATAATCGAGGGGAAGTTTGAAATTAATGCAAGCAATCCTGTCGTTCTGCTCCTATTAATCATAATTATCGGTACGACAATATCACTGTTATATAGAATTTCACGTAAACGTGCCATAGTTGTTGGAAGGGATTATATTATATTTAAAAGCAGATTCAAAGAAAAAAAATATCATATAAGCCAAATTAAATCAATATCATTTGCCAAAGAAAGGATTTTCAGAACAAGGAGAAAATTCAGCATTGTCAAGTTTCGTGTAAACAGTAGAAAGTTAATGTTGAGACTACGACCTTCGTCTTTTGATGATGAGACTCTCATGATACGAATGTTGCAAAATCTTGCGAGAGAGATTAAGTGAGAGCCTGCCGGAACATTATGAAATTGACAGCATCTTCCTTATTGTTGCTTTTGTTTGCTGATATGCTCATAGCAGCTAATCCGGTAAGAAATTATGATATTTATGACTCATTATCGGTAGAATTAGCAAAAGATATGTATAAACGGGAGATTAAAGACAAGATTTTACTTGTTAACTATACAATTAACACAGTGCCGGCTGGAAAAATATTTGAAAAAGCCCTACTTGACTTACTTATCACAAACGACATAGATGTACGCTCCGACAGTACCGCTCAAGTCAGTCATAATATTGAAATTCTGAGGTTTGATACTAATTTTGAATATTATGACAACTCAAATGATTCCTTAGTACGAACCATAAATTTTGAAGGATTTGTAAAATCTTTTGTTCATGAAAGCAGCTCGTACAATAAATACTCGAAGCAGTACCGTGATACAGTCGCTTTCGTTGACATTTCACTTTTGCAAAATCCTCAGATACCGATTGTAAACGGCACGGTCCCTGATCGTAAGAGAAGCTTTTACGAAAAAGCACTCGAACCGATAATTCTTGTGAGTGCCGCAGTTCTCAGCGTCTTTATTTTCTTTTCCGTTCGGTCTAAGTGAAGTAATTTATTAATAATAATTCCTTTTCAGGACTTCCGAATCCACTCGGCACTTATGGAGTCTTGTTTTTAAAATCACATCTTCACAAACCTCGCCACATTGCAACCGATTCTCACGAAATACACACTAACCGGATGATTGGTGATATCAATTATCATAGTGCCGCCACATGCGGAAAGCACCGGAACAAGCTTCTTCACCTGAATTCCGAGCAGGTCGTAAATTATCATTGAATGATTCTCCAACACATTATCAGGCAATGAGATGGTGAGGACGTCGGAGGTGGTGTTGGGGAAAAGTCTTAGGTTTACTCTCTCATATCCATTGTAATAAATATCCTCTACACTGGTTATTGGATGCAATGGGGCACATATATTAACCTTGGACAAAATGGACGTCCTGCATCAAATAAAACAAATGTTTCTTTATTTTTTTATTAATTATTCTCCTACGATGCAGGATGTGTTGTCAAAGAAGTGGCATGTTCCATGTTTCCTTTGACAGTTTTAAAGGAAAGAAAAATTTTCATACCTGAGCTTGATTTCATCTATAGAAAAAGGCAGGCTAAAAAAGCCTGCCCCGATTTGATTTTATCGTTTATGATATCGCATTGATATAGGAAGCTAAAACTTAATTCAGCACCTGTCCTACAATAGTTTTAAATACTTCCGGTTTGTTCATAGCAAAATCTGCAAGAACTTTACGGTTAATATTAACATTTTTTTGTTTCAGGGCATGAATCAGTTTTGAATAAGTCGTTCCGTTTTCACGTGCTGCTGCATTAATACGGACAATCCAAAGGCTTCGGTAACTGCGTTTCTTGAGTTTTCTGCCTACATAAGCATGCAAAAGCCCCTTTTCTATGTGGTTCTTGGCAACTGTCCATACATTCTTACGCGAACCCCAGTAACCTTTGGCTAACTTTAAAAATTTTCTTCTTCTGTTTCTTGCCGCTACTTTATTGGCTGACCTTGCCATAAATATCTCCTAAAATTGGCTTGGGGAGAGCAACTTATCCCTTACGCCGGTGAAAAAAACGGTTAATTAAGCAAGAGCTAACATTCTCTTTACTCTTTTTACATCAACTTCTGCAATAACAGAAGACTGCCCGAGATTACGCTTGCGTTTGGCAGATTTCTTGGTCAGGATATGGCTGTGATAAGCCTTTTTCCTTTTGATTGTTCCACTTGGTGAGACTTTAAATCTCTTTTTGGCGGAACTACTTGATTTCATCTTTGGCATAACGCTTCCTATTTATAAATTCTAAATCAAAGAACAACAAAAATAATAATATTTTTCAACATAGCAAAATTATTTCACACTTATTTTATTCAATGGAGCTGCTTAGAATTTAAATCAGAGTGCCACTTTTCAAAATATGTTGTTTGAACCTTTATAGAAGTATTCTAATAATCAATGTTTTCGTATATTTGTATCATGAAAGTTTATTTTTTAAAAAATTATGATTCATAAATTTTACTTGACATCAGCTAATGAAATGTATAGGTCTAACACGTAAACCAATAGATACAACTCTTTACCACTGTAGAAATTTACTACTTGTTTGTCACATGTTGGGAGATAATCCGCAAGAGTATGGTAAACTGCATAGGAAATTTGAATCGAATTCGCAGATATTCGATATATTTGACAGATTAAAATTCTCGGCGATGCAGGTATGGTAAGTAGAGACGAGTTGAGGCTATTAGCCGGACAACTTCTTAAACAAAGAGTTGATTCAAAATTCGATTTAAGCATGAGTGTTAATGAAATTCTCGAAGAGATTTGCTTGCAAAGAATTGAATTAGAGCTTCGAGAGCAAGAAATATTTAATCTGCAAAATAAGATTGATAATTTATTAGAATATAACTCCGAAAACCTCAATACAACAAATGCAGACAAATTAAATAATGAAAACGGTAAGGTTGATAAAAATCTTGTGTTTAGTGATTATATATATCGCAGACTTATAGAAGAAAGCAGCGACCTATATATAATTTCTGACTGCTTCGGTAACATTACTTTTGTAGGTAATAATTGCCTTACAATCACAGGATATACGCCGGAAGAAGCTCTTCATATAAAGATATATGATGAAATTCATCCTTATGATAGAGAAAGAATTAAGGAAGTTTATAAAAACTCATTCCACAATCCGGGGAAGCCCGTAATAACAATGGGAAGGTTTAAGCACAAGAACGGAGATTGGGTTTGGCTTGAACTAACAGTTACAAATCAAATTCGTGATGAAGAAATCCAAGGTATTGTGACAAATGCAAGAAATATTACACAGAGATTGAATGCTGAAGAGAAAGCTGAAGAAGCCGAGAAATTGTATAAGATGCTTTTTGAATTTATGCCGGTAGGGATTGTTATTTATGAGAAACAAAATTATTTTCCCGTAAATTTTAATCAGGTAAGTCATAAGCAATTAGGGTATTCCCAAGCTGAGTATGCAAGTAAAAGTATAAGAGACATATATGCTTTCGGAGTTGAAAGGGATTTTGAACAAAATATAAATCTCACTCTTGCCAACGGATATAATGAATTTGAAACATTACTATTAAAAAAGGATGGTACTTCTCTTCCGACATTTGTGAAAGTACAAGTTATTAAAATAAAGGGGGAAGAGTTACTGTTGTGCATTTTTCAAGATTTAACAGAAATTAAGAAGACACAACAAGCAGCCATATACGGGGAAATTAAATTCAGAAAGCTGATAGAAAATGCTTTCGACGGCGTATATATCATGAAAGGTGATAAATATGTTTATGCAAACAAAAGCTTTAGTGATATTGTTGAATATTCTCTGACAGAACTAACAGATGAAAATTTTGATTCCAAGTTGTTACTTACCGAAGACAGCAAATCATTAGTAAATGAAAGATTTTCAAAGCGTGCTTCAGGTCAGCAAATTGAGAACAGCTTCGAAATGACAATGTTGACTAAGAATTCACAAATCAGACATGTCGAAGTATCAACAGAAGATATTGAAATTGACGGAGAGTTAAATATCATCGGCATAGTAAGAGATATCAGCGAACGTAAACATGCAATTGAACAAATCCGTAAAGCGAAGGAAGCAGCAGAAAAATCCGCAGAGATATCAAATACAATATTTAATAACCTTGGGCATGAATTAAGAACACCTTTGAACGGAATAATCGGTTTTGCGAAAGTAATGCAATCGGAGATTAGCAACTCCGAACAAAAGGAAATGTTGAAAATGATAGAATTTTCCGGAGAAAGACTACGCAAGACTTTAAGTGCACTGCTTATTTTGGCGGAGATTGATTCAGATAAATACAATTTATCATTGGAAGCAACTAATTTGAATTCGTTTATCTCGATGTATGACAGCACGACTATAGAACTGCTTCATGATAAACCGATAGAATTTGAGCTGATAATACAGGAAGAATTAATAATAGTCAATATTGACGAGTATTTGCTCCATCAAGCAATTTACGAGCTATTGGAGAACTCATACAAATTCACTGACTGCGGCAAGGTATCCTTGAAAGTATATACAGAAATTTCCGGCAATGAGCGGAAGGCAGTCATTGAAATTGAAGACACAGGCATAGGAATTCAAGAAGATAAAATCAATTTAATTTTCGAGCCTTTCAGACAGGGTAGTGAAGGAGTAAGCCGTCAGTTTGAAGGAATGGGCTTAGGTTTGTCAATAGTCAAGCGGGTAACTGAAAAGTTGAATGGACAATTAGAGCTGATAAGCAATCCTGATCAAGGTACAAGGGTACGTCTGCTGTTCGATTGCTTGTATTAATCTGTGTTTCTGTATCACAAATAGGAATGTAAGTAGTAGTGATGCCAAGTCAATTAAATTGTTTTTTTAACACTAATACTACTTAGATTTTCACATATAAAAAAATATAACTACTTTTGCAAAGTTTAGATTTAATATAACAGACAAATTGAAAAGTAAGAAGATACTTTTTTTAACATCAAGATACCCTTATCCCTTAATTGGAGGTGATAAGGTGAAGTCTTATCATTTACTGAGGCATCTTGCCAAGGAAAATGATGTAACGCTCGTTGCTTTCAGTTTCGGAGGCTTACCCACGGCATCCGAAGTGAAGGCTATTGAGGATATTGGTGTTAAAGTATATCCGATTAAGTTGAATCCGTTAATGTCGGGACTGATGACAGGTCTCCGTCTTCCACTCGAATATCCATTGGAAATATCTTTTTATTTGACATCGGAATTTAGACGTACGGTAGATAAATTGTGTGCGGAGAACGATTACGACTTGGGAATTGCCTTCTTTATGCGTACTGCCGAATACTTGAAAGACAAAAGTTTTAAAAAGATACTTATTGCAGAAGACTGTCGGGTTTTATACCAAAGCAGGTCGTTTACAAGAAGTGACAATATCCTTCAAAAGATAGTGCGTATATGGGAAGTAATGAAATTAAAAAAATACGAACCTAAAATTACTTCTTTGTATGATTTTGTTACTCTTGTCACCAAAGAGGATATTTCCGAGATGCACAAAGGTAATCCGAACCTAAGTTATCGCTTGGTGACAAATGGTGTAGATATTGATAGATATGCTCCACATTGTCAATACAAAGAGCGTGAGAAGAACATAATTTTCACGGGTAAATTGAGCGTTTGGGCTAATACAATGATGGCAATCAAGATTGCCAATGAAATAATGCCCAGGATTCGTAATGAAGTACCTGATGTGAAACTACAAATTGTGGGAGCCAATCCTCCAAAGTCCGTCAAATCTCTGAGTAACGATTTTGTTGAGGTGCATCCAAATGTACCGGATTTGGCAAAATACTATACTAATGCAAGAATATTCCTGCATCCTCACGACGGAGCTTCGGGGATACAAAATAAACTATTAGAGGCTATGGCTTCCGGCTGTGCCGTTGTTACTACTCCTACCGGGAATCAGGGGATTTATGCCGAACATGGCAAAGATGCCATGATCGCTAAAAATGACGAAGAGCTCGTGAAACATACACTTACTTTGCTGAATGATGAGGATTTGGCTGTAGAAATGTCTGAAAATGCAAGAAGCAGGATTATTAATACTCATACTTGGGAAGTAGTGTTTGAGCAGATAGACGGAGTTATCCGTGAGCTTTTCAATGAAGAATAAGGCAGTTTACTTTGACAGAGACGGCATTGTCAATGTCAGGCTTATTGATGATTATGTTAGATATCCCGATGAATTTAGGATTATTCCTGAAGCGGCAGAACTGATAAAATATTTGAAAGAGAAATCTTTTTATGTAATTTTGATTACAAATCAGCAGGGCATAGGTAAAAAATTAATGACGATTGAAGATTTGGACAAAATTCATGAATTTATGCAGCAAGAATTAAACAAATCAGTCTCTTACAAATTCGATGATATTTACTTCTGTCCCGATTTGGAAGAAAGCG
>Ga0265293_10005915_pt1 | contig 20053 bp, 25 predicted proteins | sample Munlanlewell138R_FD_192505 | JGI IMG/M metagenome (GOLD analysis project Ga0265293, IMG submission 192505) | Leachate microbial communities from a municipal landfill in Southern Ontario, Canada - Leachate well 138R | ecosystem: Engineered > Solid waste > Landfill > Unclassified | place: Canada... | reverse complement strand
AATTATTACACTTGATAGTAGAATTTATAGGGTAAAGTAATAAGTAAAGACAGAAATTAATTAAGTTAAAAAATTGTCTTGATTTTTTTGACCATTATAATATTGTCAATAAACTTATGTTCATACTTCACTTTCCCTATTTTTTATAAAAAGGTTTGAGTACTTGTTATTTTACCAAGTAGATGTAGAGTTCTGAACGGTTTATACTTATATTATAAACTTTCGTGCTTTTCTAACTAAGTATATAAAAGGATGTCTGATTTTTGCTTCTTTTTTTACAAATTTATAATAAAAGAAATTATACTCATTCTTAACTAGGTATAACTCAAATTTACTTAATGAAAGACTAAGTATATGAGAATAAATTTTCCTGCTTTTTTCTGTATTAATAGAGCCTAAAATTCTTGCAGCTGGAATAAGTGCTTGCATTCTTTGTTTTTTAAGTGCCTTAACAAGCGGTGTGCCCTGAGTTTCTTTATCTATAATCTCACTATAAGTAATTGCTGTTTGAGCAAATGCTTCAGCAGATTCAATATTCATTATAGTATCTGACACAGAATTTTTATTTACAGCAATTCTCATAACATATAATACATTTTCAATATGCATAACTCTTTTAGCATCTATCATTAATCTAGGATATGACTCAGTATCAGCAAATCTTAAATCTTCTCTAAACTTAAAATTGATTTTATTAATATAGGACAAGTTATAAAATTTACACCATGGTGCAGGGTGATAAGAACCTAGCAAATATTCTTTTCCTGTTATAACTTTGTTTATTGGTTGATTTAATTTAGATATTTCTTTTTCAGTAGAAAAATTAAAAGATAGTATTTCCAAGTCATGTTTTTCGGCAGTATCGTATAGAATTTCAAAGGCATTGTTGCTAACTAAAGAATCATCATGCTCTAAATAAGCTAAATATTTTCCACTTGCATAACTGATTCCAAGATTTGCTGCATTACCAATACCACCATTATTTTGATTTACAACGATCATATTGTTGCGCTTTAGAGCATAGTTTTCTAAAATATTTTTTGTATTGTCAGTGCTTCCATCATTTACACAAATTAATTCAAAATTTTGAAATGTTTGCTCATAGATTTTATCTAAAATATGTACAATAAAATTTTCAGCATTATATACAGGTATTACTATACTTATTTTAGCCATCATATTTCTCCAAATACCGCTTAATAGTCTTAACTATTCCACTATCAAAATTTTCATCAGCTTTTCAGCCTAGTTTGTTTTCTATTTTTATACCATTTATGGTATAGCATCTGTCGCGCTAAACACGGTCCTTTATAAAAGTTATTAAGCTTTTGTATGAAGGCAATTTTGAATTATTTTTTATTATATGAGCCTCATTTAATATATTGTATATTATATCTACTATTTGAAGATTTGTTCTCTTGTTTCTTTCGTCTATAGATATAAACATTAACCTTTTTGTCAGTGTTATAAACTAAGTATATTTCTTTAAGCAGTAGTTTAATACAGATATTTTTATTCTTGCCTTAGTTTAAAAACATACCGCAATCTTTTATCAGTAATTAGTAGTAATAAATGATGGTGCTCACAACTGGACTCGAACCAGTGACTTTTACCTTGTCGAGGTAAATATGCTATGTTTTTAAGTGCCTATTTTGTGGGTTGTTAAGGCTTTTAAAAAAGCCTTACCCCACTTTTTACCCCACTTAGAAGTATATTTATTTATCTTCCAACTTCATCCATAACTTGAGAATAAGGTACTGTTTTCATCTTTCCGCTTCTGTAGTCTTCTACCGCTGAAGATACTCTTACTCTTGCTTCGTCTTTTGAAATAGAGGGATAGCCGTCATCTTGCAAATCTTCAAGTATATCTACTTGCTTTTTGTTTTGGTTTAAAAAAGATAATAATTGATTATAGAAGCTATCATTTACATTTAAAACTAAGGAGTGCATATTAATCCTTTTCATATTTTTCGTTATTATAACATAAGAGATATTTTGTTAATAATGATACCTGCACTGTGCTATCAAAATAGCATTATCAGTAACCTTGTAAACTAGCCTATGCTCTATGGTTATTCGTCTTGACCAGTAACCCGACCAGTTATATTTTAGCGGTTCAGGTTCGCCAGTGCCCTTAAACGGTTCTCTTTTTATCTCTTTGATAAGCGTATTTATCTTTTTTAAAATCTTCTTATCGGTTTGCTGCCAATAGAGATAGTCTTCCCACGCTTCATCTGCAAAAGTCAGGTTCATTCTTCTATAAGCTCTCTAGTTTTACCTTGACCTGCTTCAAGCTGCTTTATCGCACTGTTTAATCTTGATGCGTTTGTCATACTTTGCATAAGGTATGCCGTCTCTTCTATCGATTTATAATCATCAAGAGAAATCATCACTACAGGCTCTTTATTTTGTCGTGTGATGATAATAGGAGAGTGATTATTTACAACAGTATCTATAGCAGTAGCTAGATGTTGTCTCATTTGAGAAAATGTCATAGTTTGCATTTTTGCTCCTTTTTTAAATATATGTACAAATTTTAGTACATATATGTTAAGAGGTTACTTAAGAAATTAAATTTTCTATTCTCATTAAAGATTGTTTAGCTCCTTTAAGCAGTAGGCATTTTTGTTTTTAACAGATTTTGGACAAAAGCATTTAAAGAAACACCAGCCTTTAATGCTTCTTGATGAATTTTTTGATGCAACTTAGGGTCTATTCTAACATTAAACACACCCTTGTATGTCTTTTGCGGTTTTCTGCCTAGCTCTTTGCAAGTTTGTAGATATTCATCAACTGCATTGTGAAAGTTTGTCTCTAGTTCGCTTGCACCATCTGCTTCAAAAGTTACTAAATCATCTATAAGCTCTATTTTTCCAAAGAAGAGCTTATCTTCACTCGAATACTCTATTGAGCCGATATAGCCTTTATATTCAATTGTATTAGCCATTATAGTATCTCCTTTAGTTTGAGTTGTATCTGCTTAACAAGATAGATTTTTAAAATATTGCTTGGATGTGGTTTGTGTAAGTTTATGAGACTATCTTTCTCTTTGTTATAAAACTTCACGGCAGAACCGCTACCCTCTACTTTTTCATAACCAAAACCCAAAAGCAAAGTTTGAAGTTCGTCAAATGTCAAATCTTTGTATGGTGGTATTTTTAAAAATCTCTCAAGTAATTTATCTTTTTTGCTCATAATAAAATGATACCATAAAATAGTTACAAAAATACATATGGCTAAAGATTATTGACATAAAAGTATCCTTTGGGATACAATGTTTCTATGTATAAGGAGCTTGACAATGAATAAACTAGAACTTACAAATTTTGATATAGCAGAGTATCTTGATGATAAAAAAGTAATAGCCGAGTATCTATCTCAAATCTTAGCAGATGGAGATATGGACGAACTCTTAGAAGCTATAGGACATATAGCAAAAGCAAAAGGGATGAGTCAAATAGCAAAAGATACAGGGCTTGGAAGAGAAAGCTTATACAAAACCTTTCATCAGGGTTCAAAGCCTAAATTTGACACTATTGCAAAAGTGCTCAACTCTCTAGGCGTAAAAGTGCAGGTATCGGCGTAGGCATAACCTACTCACTCCGGAGATATTTTAGACTTTTGTATCCTTAAATTATATCTCTTCTTTAAACTGCCAATTGATATTAAATTTATACTCCAAAATAAACTCCAGCTCTTGTTCGGTAAAGTCATTTGTTATTGAATAGATAATCCTTATTTTATGATTATTTAATGTAATTAAATTATCATCAACTTCTTTGTGTTTCTCGATAATTTTAGCAATGTGCTCATCAAATTTAACGTCAATAATATATGAAACAAGTAACTCAATCATGTTGAGTGAACTATCAATGTTTTGATGTTTAGCAACCACGCACTCGCCCAACAAATACCCCTCTTCATCTTCAAGAATATAATTTTGTGAAAATTGAGCAAGATAAAAATCTAAAATTTCTCGAAATGCTAAGTTTTGATATTTTTTAAACCACTTATAATAGATTCGATCAATGTAAGTGTCAAAATCTTCCAATTTATCAAATTTATTTATCTGCCCCGTTTGCAAAAACTCTTGCAAGTCTTGTTTAGTAAAATATTTTTCAAGCAGCGATATTATGGGGCGACCCTCTTTTTTCCACTTATAATAAGTATTGGGCGACTTGAAAAAAAGAAGTTGAGAAATTAAAGTGCGCATGCGTACCCTTTTTTTATTCTAATTTTACCATAATAAGTAAAAATATACAAATTTAATACAAAAGATTACTTTTTAAGTAATACATAAGGTTACCTATAGGATAATTGTAATACTTAAAAAGATATGTATTTTACTCAATAAGTAAAATAGCAATAAGGATAAAAATATGAAAGAGTATTACACAAAAGAGTATTACACAACGGAAGAAGTAGCAAAAGGAATAGATGGGTTATTACCAATATCTAAAACAACACTCAGAAATTTAAGGCTAAAAAGGCGTATTCGTTTTAGTAAGGTCGGGAATGTTTGTGTTTATAAAAAAGAATGGATCCAAGATTATATAGATAAAAACGAAGTACAACCAATAGCAGGATAGTTACCTTAGTTCTCGCCCCTACTAAAGATTGAAAACAAAAGGCTTATATAAAAACACACTTTTAAAGGTTAAAAGCGGTCTACAATCTTACCGCAATACTCCTTATAAAGTGCCTAAACAAACAAAGGTACAAAAATGTCACAACCAAAAAATTTACCGTTTCCCGTGGGCTTTACAAACACGCGAACTTTTAAAAAAATAAGAGTTGATTTTCCTGCGGCTGCAGGATTAGGTGCTGCAATACTGTTGATTGATTATGCAGTAGCTCAACCAAATCATGAGTTTTATTTAGAGGATTTGGACTTTTTGAGTCGAGATTTTGATGTAAGTCGCAAAATTTTAGAGGACATTGTATTGAGTTACGATTTGTTTAAAATTTATGAAAAAGATGATAAAAAAGTGGTATCACCTTTTATTATTAAACAACTAGAGCCGTATTACAAAGCCGTTGAGGCTGGTAAATTAGGCGGCGAAATTACCTCCACAAAACGCAAAATTAAACAAAAACAACAATTGTTAGAGTTGCATAACAAGTTGAGTGAGGTTAACTCAATTCAAGGGTGCTTGGAGTACCCTACAAGTACCCTAGTACCAAATAATAAACTAATAAATAAAATAAAAGAAGAAAATAAAGAAACTCTCTCAAGAGAGAGCAGAAATGAGAGAGATATTTTTAAAAATTTACAGAGCTTTAAGAGCCATTTTATCAATAAAAACACAAACGTACCCTTTTACACTCAGGGTATAGGGTACGAGCCTGCAACCCCCTTTAAAATTAACGAGAGCAAGCTTGTTGTGAATATGGTTAACTCCAAAATACTATCAAAAGAGGAAGCTCTTGAGGTTTGGGAGTACCTCTTTAATTTTTATCAAAATCAAAAAATAGGAGCTTAACCGCTCCTCAAATCTTCAATAAAGCCCTATTTTTAGGGTTTTATAGAGGGTTAAACCTCAAGTTATTTAAATTATCAGCCCAAACTCAGTCCGGGGTCAAAAGTCAAACACCACTTACATAGGAGAGAGTATGTAATGTTTTAAACTTGATTTTGTACTTTTAAAAAAAGTATAAAACAAAATTTAAATTAAAGGTTAAAAATGAGATATATAAAATCAAAAATGGCATGGATATATGACAATTATCCACTTTCAACAACAATGTTTATTTTTGGAGGTGGAATAATCACTCTGGATTTGGTATTTAGAGGTGTAAAATGAAAGAGATAGATTGGGACTCTCCAGACCCCGACAATGAAGAGGGTGTGATAGATTTTGAGGATATGAGCCCAGAAAAAGAGCCTCAAAGAGAGGTGGTATCGGTTAAAAAACCGACTCCACCACCTTCTCCACCAAAAAAAGAGGCGGGGATGAGTGAAAAGCAAGAGAAAATCATCACAAATGCCACAAAATCAGCTCAAAAACTCTCAAAAGAGCTTGAAACTCTTGATTATCAAATCGAGAAATTCAGCAAATTTGAGCAAAAAGTATCAAGCTTTAAAATCAAAAACACGATTGCAATTGGCGCGGTTGCCCTATTTTTGGGGGGATATATCGGGAGTTTGGCTCAAAGTGAGCTTAACAACTACTATATTAATCAAGAACTTAAAGGCAGGCAAAGCACCGCTGCGGCGGAGTTGGAGCTGATACAAAAAGCAAAAAAGCGCGGTGTGATTTTTGCGATTGATGAGGACAGAATAGTGGTTTGGACCACCACCCAGAACAAGGCGGTCTCGGTGGCTCAAAACGACCAACATAAAATTTTTGAGATTGATCTTAAAAAAGTAAAAAAATAAGGAGTTAAAAACATGAACATACTAGTATATAACTTTAAAGGGGGTGCTTCAAAAAGCACCACGAGCAGTATTGTTGCATCTTATTTATCCGATGCCGTTTTAATCGAAATTGACTATATCAATAAAAGCGACTCAAAACTCGATACAGAGGGCTTTTACAAGGGTGTTCAAATAAACTTTTTGGACGAGACAAGTGAGTCATTTTTTGAATTTGAGTCTTTACTCATAAGTCCAGGTATAAAAGTGGTTGATGTGGGTGCGGTAATGTTAGATAAATTTCACTCATCCATGAAAAAGAGTAATTTATACTCTACATTAGATTTAATTATAATCCCTGCAATGGACGGAGCCGACGACTTTAACGTCGCCGTAAAATTTCTGGAAAATATAAAAGGTGAGGTTAATCCTCAAAAAATAATTTTCGGATTTAACAGATATAACAACTTTGAGTATAGCGACCCAAAAGAGCAGTTTGATACATTTTTTAATAATGCTCCGTTGCTCAAAAAAGAGTATGAAGTTGATTTAAAAAATGAGGATAATTGGTTCGTCATAAAAGATTCAAAAGCTATAAAAAAAGCACGAAGTATGGGTGTGACTCTTAAATCTCTAATAGATCAAGATGTCGAGTTGATAACAACTCAACAGAGAGCCGAGCCAAGCGATGCCAAAAGGTTAGAGCTTACTAAAAAAAGAGGTTTAATTCTCAATTCTCAAAACCTATATCGTGAATTTATTGAGCCTATGATGTCTAAAATTGTTAAAAAATTGGAGGGGTAAGATGATGGGCGAGGTTAAAATAATTAGTGAGGAGCAATATGATCTTCTCCTGAATGATATCTCAAAACTTATCGGGCAAATTCAAGAAATTCAAAAAGATTTTGACGGTAAAAAAATGAGGGAAGATGTGGTAAATGAGTTTAAGTTAGCTTTAAGAAAAAATTCTCTTTTTAAAAGTCTCGAAAAAGAAAGTTTGGAGCTAGAGCAAAATTTAGATGCTTTAAAAAATGTTCGTAAAGAGTTTTGGGAGTGTAAAAACAAAAGTGAAATACGATTGATTACCGCTTCTTTGTCTAGTATGTTTATTGGAGGTGTTATCAGTATTTTAATGACGTGGTTTATGGGTAAATTTGGATAGTTAAGGAGGTGTTATCATGACACTTGAAGAGTTCAAAAAAAAGAATAAGCCGAAGAGAGGCTCAAAATTAAATGATTTTAAGGATGAAATAAAAGATCTGGTTGAGAGTAAATATTCACAATCGGCTATTTGTCAATTTTTAAAGTCCAAGAATGTAATTACTAAACAATCTAATTTGTCTCAATTTATCAAGAGACATTTTAAAGAGCCGGCGGAGAGTATAGAAGAGCCAGAGCCAATAAGACAAGTCCAAACCCCTCAAAAACCTACAACATCAACATCAAGTTTATTTAAAAAAAGTGAAGTCAAAAGTTACGAAATTGTAGAGCCTGACTACTCTAAGTTTCATCATTAATATTACTATATATTACGCATTATCATAGGTTATTAATACTCATTAATAGTTATTACTGAATTATTAATCTGTTATTAATTAATTATTATCTCGGTAAGAGAGGCACCGAACCCACCTATGAGGTGGAGCGTTGCTTTTAAAAAGAAAAATACTAAAAAGGAGGATATTTTGCTGGCAAGACCCAAAATTGTATCCGCAAGCAATGCGCGAAATTATTTCGAGAATGATACATATTTCATCAATAATGAATTTGAGCAAGGCTCATTTTATGGCGGCTTAAAAAATGATTTAGGCTTAAGCGATTTTAATTTAAAAGACTTTGATGCCATTTTAAATGGACGGCATCCGTCAAGCGGAGAGCAGCTAATTAAACTCTCAAAAAAAGATCTAGAGGAAAATGGAGATCGCAAACGAGCGGCTTGCGATTTAACTTTTGCAGCGGATAAATCAGTATCTATTTTATATGAAGTCTCAAGTGATGAAGTAAAAGCTCAAATCAGAGAAGCTTTTTCAGAGTCTATATCAGAGGCGTTAGATTTTGCAGAAGCTAATTATTCAAACTCAAAGAGCCGAGACAACATGCAAGGTGTAGAGGCAGAATCTAAGATGCTCTTTACCCGTTTTGATCACAGTGAATCGCGAAACAACGATATGCACCTGCATCAACACTGCTTAGCTATCAATATGATTCAAGACAAAGACGGAAATTGGAAAAGTGTTGAATTCAATCAAATCATGATGAACCATCAACTCATCGGACAAATTCAGCGTAATTCATTCGCTCAAAAACTCCAAAAATTAGGCTATGAGGTTGAAATAACCAATGCTAAAGTAGGTAGTTTCTCTCTTAAAAGTGTAGATAAAGAGCTTAGAGACCAATTCTCAACGAGAAGTGAAGATATAAAAAATGAGATGGAAGCGAGCGGGCAGACATCTTATAAAGCTACTCATACCGCCCAGAGACAGACGGCGAAATGGAAAGATAAAAATAAAGACCGTGCAGGAATTCAAGAGGTAAATATAGAGAGATTAAAAGAGGCAGGCGCAGATATAGAGCTTATTAAATCTCAAAATCCAGACCTTGAAATCCGAAAAATGTCTGCAAAAGAGGCAGTTGAAATAGCTATCGAGGACATTACAGATAAAAAATCTGTTTTTACTCGTGAGGATATTTTAAAACACTCATTAAAAGTGAGTCTAACTACTGATGTATCTTTATCAGATATTCAAAATGAGTTCGAGAACTATTCAGAACTTGTAACCATAGATAAGTCTCAAAATCACTATACAACTATAGAAGTGCTTCAAAAAGAGGAGTATATCTTTTCAAAAAAAGAGCTCAAAAACTTTTCAATCACGGGAGATAAAGAGCAAATCGCAGAGGCGACAAAGGCTTTTGAAACCGAAAAAGGTTTTGAACTAAAAGACGGACAAAATAACTTAGCTCATACAATCTTAACAAGTGATTCACAATTTATAGTAGCTCAAGGCGTTGCCGGAGCAGGTAAAAGTACATCTCTTGAAATTGTAAAAAATGTAGCGGAGCAAAACAATATTAAAGTAGTTGCTCTAGCACCTACAGGCACAGCTACCGACAATCTCGCTAAAGAAGCAGGCATAAAAGAGAGTTTTACGGTAGCGAAATTTATACAATCTAACGGAGCAGACATAAAAGATGCTCTTGTTATTGTTGACGAAGCAGGTATGTTAGGTTTAAGAGATACGCATGAGCTAATGAAAATCGCGGAAGCCAACAATTTAAAAATTGTTTTTTCAGGTGACCAAAATCAAAAAAAATCTATCGAGCAAGGCGATATTTTTTCAGGACTTCAAAGACAAGGGTTTGAGACGGTGCGGCTCAACGAGGGTAATCGACAAAAGAATGATTTAATGTCAACGGCGGTAAAAAATATTTTAGACAAAGACATATCCGCTGCTCTTGAGATTTTGAAAGACACCACTAAAGAGATTACAAATAATGAAGAGAGGCTCAAAGCTGCTCAAGAGGAGTATTTAAAAGATAGAGATAACTCTTTGCTTATTACCACTACAAATAGTGACAGACGAGCCTTAAACAGCTCCATTCGTTCTTTTTTAGTTGAGAGTGGAGAGATAACAGGCTCTCAAACATTCGATACAAGAGAAGTTCCGTCCATGTCAGCACTTGAAAAGAGAAGTGCAATCTATTATCAAGTTGGGGAAAAAGTATATCTTTCAAAAAATATAGGCTCTATTTCAGCGGGCAGAGAAGCAAAAATTATTAATGTTGATATTAATAAAAACACTCTTGAGATAGAACATACATTCAGAGATAAAACATTTGTCGAGACGGTGGACTTATCTAAACAGGGCAATAGCCTAAATTTATTTAAAGATACTAAAACGGATTTAGGTATCGGCGACCAGATTATCATGAAAAAGAATGATACTAAATTGGGCTTGAAAAACGGTCAGATTGGAAAGATAACAGCGATAAAGGAGGATGAGATAACGGTTAAGTTTGATAAAAGCGAAAAAACTTTTAGTGTTAAAAACTATAAGTATATCGCCCATGCTTATGCTATTACAGATTTTGCCTCTCAAGGTAAAACCACCGACAAAGTGATCGCAGTCGCTAACTCTCAAGCTGCATCATTTAATGATTTTTACACACAGATTACCAGGGCTAAACACGAGGCTCATATCATCACGGATGATTTGGAGGAACTTAAAAAACGAGCGGCACAAGATAGCCAAAAACTAAATGCGAGCGAAATGTTAAAAGCTGCGCAATTAAAACCAGAGGAGATGATACCGATGAGAAGGAAAATAAAAAAATTAGAGTCACAAGAATTTAATGAACTTGCATCAAAAACCAAACAAGAGTTAAAGCTTACTGATCCGGTCAAGGTCCTGGATTCTTTAAATATCGACTATAAAGTCAAAAATGGAAGATATGAGTTTAAAGTAAGAGACGAAAAAACTTCATCAGCAAATATTTATATTGATGCTAAAGGAGAGTACAAATATAAAGATTTCGGGGGCAACAACGGCACGATTGAAAATCTTGTTATGGATATGACAAACTCAACTTACAAAGAAGCTCTTGAGTATGCAATAGCTAACTCAGGTGTTCGTAACTATGTTCAAGAAAGATTAGACGAGCTTAATAATGTAAAAAGAGAGTTCAAGCCTGCTCCAAACTTAGAGGCTAAAAAACAAGAAAATATCTCTAAAGTTGAGGCTCAAATCAACTCTAAAGTTACAGAGATAAAAGAGATAGGCAACTACAAGCCTGCACTTGATTATCTTGCAAGTCGTGGTATCCATAAAATACCTAAAGAGTTCAAGATGATTACTGGCCAGTACACCAATAAAAATGAAGAGGTTAAGAAGGCATTTGGTATCGGTATCGAGTCTATCGGAGGCGGAGCTGATATCCATTTCCTAAAACAGATAGGTTCTCTTAAGACGATGAATTTTGGGGTAAAAAACATATCTCATTTTAAAACTCCAGAGTCTAAAAGAGTTGCTATATTTGAGTCAAAGATGGATTATGCATCGGCTTATCAAAACCGAGATTTTAAAGCCACAGACGTCATTATCGCTAATTCAACCGCTAACCATCTAAAAGTTGCAGAGGCTTTAAACGTCGGTAGATATGAATCTATAGAATTTTATCAACAGTCAGATAAAGCGGGGATAGAGTTTGTGAAAAATGTAGTTCAAAATGCAAAGATAGAAAAGTTTGAGTATATCAAATATAAAAAATCAGAAGCAGGGCAAGATATAAATGATTTACATAAAAACGGTGTCAACATCGAAGATCGTAAAATTCAAAACAGACAGTTAGATCAAGAAGTTCAAAAAGAAAAAGAGAGTTTTGTCGAAAAAGTTTTAGATAAGCTTGAGCACGCAAGCGATTTAATCGAAACCGCCGCTGAAGCAAAAGCTATAAACAAAGATAGTTTTGTTGACACGCTATCTCAAATTTCTCAAACAGACGCCAAAGAGACCCTTACATTCATGAACAATACTTATTTTGAGCATATTGCAGACGGGATTAAGTTTGTTAAGGGCGTTGCAACCGCTGCAAAAGATGTAATCAAAGAAGGCAATGTTACTCTTAGCGGAGTTACAAGGGCGATCATCCAAACCATGAAAGAACAAAAGCTTGAAAAAAGCTATGAACAGGAGCTTTAAAATGGACTTTGTATTTACATGGGGATTTATCATCCCCGCATCGATTTTATTATTTATGTATGGTAGTTTTGGGAGGGTGCAAGCAGGCTTCAAAAAATATAAATATCCTAATTCCTCAAGCTTAAACCCAATCCGGGTAAGCGACGGACTCACATGGAGTTCGTTCAATAAAATCAGACATAGGTTTCGGAAGAAAACAAAAAATGATTTTTACATAGGACAGTTTAGATTTTCCCCAAAAACGCTTAAAGAATGCAGACCACCATATCTATATCGCAAGCTTGTTGAGTCTACTCAAGTTTGGTTTAATAGAACAGATATGAAACAAACGACCATGGTATGGGGCGGCATGGGATCAGGAAAATCCGTATTTTTTATCAATCTACTTTCTCAAATTCATTGTTATGAAAACGCCCTAGTGCATGATGGCGGTAAGCTTGAGATGGTATCTAAATTTTATAATCCCCTACGAGATGTCATATTGAACCCGTATGATGATAGAAGTACAATTCACGACCTGCTTTCAGAAGATACAGCGATTCAAAAACAGTTTTTTAAATTGCTTCTATCGGCTGCGAGTGGCGAGGGCAAAGTAAACTTTTTTACCACGGGAGCCATGGAGCATTTACAACACATAGCTCTTTTGGTTCAAAGACAAAATTTTTCAACAGCAAAAGAGAAGTGGGCATATTTTATTCATAAAATAGATGAGCTTATTTTAGAGACTCAAAATGACTCCCAAAGAAGCGAGGGTGACGTAGTCGCAACTCTTAAGCAGGTGCTTAGTCCATTTTATTTAATGAACTTTCGTATTCAAGACGGGGCGGAGACTTTTGTTGTAGAGGATTTTTTGAAACGCTCACATGGGGCTAAACTTTATGTCTCTTACCCGCCGATGCTAACGGAGAACTTAGCATCACTCTCAAGTGCATTTATAGCACTCTATACTCTCATACATCTATCTCAACCCGATACAAAACGGAAGTTCTACTTCTATCTTATTGACGAGTTCAGTTCTTACATGCGGATGTTAAATAATGAAGATGTTTTAAAAGACCAGCTTGAGAAATTAAGAAGTAAGGGCGGTATGTATTGTGGCGGATTACAAGGGGAAGAGGAGAAAGAAGCTATCGGAGAAATTATTGACAAGACCATCAAAAACAAATTTTATTTTAGAACGGACGGTCGAAAAACAAAACAAGCTCTAATTGAGGGCGCCGGTAAATTTACATACGAAATTCAGAACTTGCAGAAAGAGGGAAGAGGTTTAAATATTCATAAGATTAACACTTACTCCGAACAATCAACTACGCGCGATGTAATCATTGAGAGTGATTTTAATGGACTGGGCGAGAAGCATGAATATATTGCGATAATAGATAATGATAATCTATATAGAGGCTATACGCCACTACCGCCTGAGGAGCTAGATTTTGAAGAACTTAAAAGTAAAAATCCTGATGCAAACGAAGAAGATCTTCAAAGAGCCAAAGGCTATGTCGAGTATAAAAAACGTAGAGAGTTTGAGGACATGTTAGCGACTCGATACGAAGAAGTACAAAATGCGAAGTTTCAAAAGAATAGGGAAAGTGCGGCAGCTAAAAAAGTTGTTTAACCGTTAAGTTTTTCATTGAGCTCTCTAATGAGTTCTTTGAAGTTATCTAACTCTTGTGTTTTTTCATACAAGTCCAAAAACTTTGGAACCCATGGAGGAACAGGGTTTGAGCGTCCATATTTAGAGATAGTTGAATATGGTATATCGGTTATCTCTGCAAAATCGGTTAGGTTTAGATTCAAAGTATTTAATCTATCTTTGAACTCTTCAAGTGTCATGTTTTACTCCTTATATCTTATTAAGATGATAATAATAGCATATATTTACCTAAAAGGCAAATAAAAGTCTATAAACTTATCATATTAGGAGAAAAAAGCTTGACTTTAATATCTTAATAGGATATAATTATTGTATATAGTTAGTATATTAGGCAAACTAAAGGAGACAATATGTTCAATTTTGGAAGTGTAGAAGATTTTGTTTTATCGGCAATAGCGATTATTCTTATTGCAACTACGGGGATGAAGAAAAATAAAAAATAAGGAGTTACAAAATGAGTATGACAAAATACAAGCATATACGGGAGGAGCTGCGAGCTCTACAACATAACACAAACGTTGTTACCAAAAAGCTCAAACAAGGCAGTTTATCAACCGCCGGAAAAATCGCAGCACAAGAGTTGATCGAAACTATGAATAAAGTTCATAGCTATATTCAAAAAAGTAAAGACGAGGAGCGAGTGAATTTTATCATCTCTAAACTTCCTCTTCTTTACTTCCAAATCCCTAAAATAAATTAAAAGGACATATCATGAGAACTACTACAAGATCTAAATCAAAAGTTACTATTTTCCTTGAAAACGTAATTTTTACCTATCGTAAAATAGACAGTTTTACACATATTAGCGGACTGTATATTGCGATCGCAATCGTCCCGATCGCTGCTTTTTTATTAGCGGCTCAACTCAATTTTGCAAATCACCGCTATGAGGTTGATCTAACTGTTTTACCGCTTGAAAAACAAGAGAGGTTTTGGGAGTTAAGTCGAGAAGAGCTCAAAATGTACGCGCACGAGGAGGATTTGGCTAAAAATCTTCGTCTTGGAAGCACTCCAGCGGCTCGCAACTCTATCTATTATGACATAGGGTTAAGCTCTGCAAAAAGGTTAAAACTCAAAAAAGAGATGTTTGCAATTCTTGGCGAGGCCCCATATAGCAGCTGGGGATATAAGCTCTTTAACACATTTGGACTCGTTGATAATAAAAACAGAAAAATCGCAGCAATTCAAAAAGGATAAAATCATGGAGAAATTAAATCTTACACTCACCCAAAAGGTAGCCATAAAATGGCTAAAAAACGTTGATAGCTCTTTGTTTATTTTTAAATTTTTAAAAGATTTGGAGTTCGGTTTTCGCGCTCTTTTTTACGCTGGGATAATTGCTTTTACAGTTTTTGCCCTTATTTTCGCATCCTCTTTTATCAATTTTGCGGATGCACCGCTAGCCCCTTTCTGGGAGGCGGTAGGCGATATTATCTTTTACGGCACTATCGCCGGAATGACGCTCATTTTAACACTTGAGTCAATCCTGAAACTTGATGTCGCGCAAATTTTAAAAGATTTAAAAGAGAATGAGAGGCTTAAAAAAGAGCAAAAACTTCAAAAATGGCGTCTAAGAAATATGCCTATTTATGCGAGAATATTTATATATATCTCATTATATACATTTTTTCTTTTCATAATTCAGATATCAGCGCAAGGCGCATTTATCGACCTTTTTTCAACCGTTCCAAACACTCCGGAGACCCAAAAACAAATCTCACTATTCGTTAAAGAGTATGACACTTTTGTCAAATGGTTTACTTTTATTTACGTTATTTCGGGGTTAACTCTTGACTATTTTGTTTCAAAAAAAAGAGCAGCTCAAAAAATGGAGGTGCAACATGAAAACGCTTAAATTATTTATTGCAGCATTTTTTCTTTTATCGACCTCACTTTTAGCCAACTACCAAAGCATTTATATTCCCGATCAGGTAATGAAGGATTTCTCGGAACAAAAGTATGATAAATATAGAACAGAGACTATTCCGACCTTGTCTCTTGCAGAACTCAAGAGCAAGGGGATTTACGGCGAAAATGCAACTTTAACAAAGGATATAAGTTCTTCAGAGCCTAGCTTTAATGATATTCTCAATGCGGGTATATGTAAAGTAGATAATATTGCAAAGTTTTCGAGTACGATTTATGAGCTTGATCTGCCTAACGGTATTATAACTTGTATGTTCGCAGCCAAAGGCGATCTTTATAACCCGATGGGATTATATAAAGTAAGCGTGCCTAAAATTAAAACCTTTTATCAAATAGACACTAAGGCCGCCACTCAAGAGCAGGCGGCGGCTATTGCTACAGCAGAGGCTCAATTTTTACCCCTCTTGCAAAAAAAGCAAGAGATTATAAATGACATGCAAGAGCAGGCGAATGCGTCTTATTTGACGATTCCTGAGTTGCTTATGGCGGCGGTTTTAACTGATGATGAGATCATTGATATTGAGGCCACAAAAGCGACCGGCAAATTTCAGCTCAAAGAGGGGTTCACCTCTAAGTTTACCGAGAGCGACGAAGTAGTCGATAATAGCGAGTATCTACTTGCGGATGCGGCTACGATATTTGAGGTTTATGGTGGTCTTGGGACCGTATCTATGTCATTTTTAATGATAATGGTAGTCGGTTTTGGGGCGTATGGCGGTATCCGTTTGATTGGTTCTAAAGCTGCAAATAAAATAGACGGCAACAAAGGAGAGGGGAGCACCCCGTGGGTCGTCGGGCTAGCAGCGGGAGTTCTTTTATTTTTTCCGGTTGATCAAACCGAAATCCAAAACGCCCAGGGACAAGTCGGGGAGTATGAACTTCTCAAAACCCGCTATCAGGGGTTTGAGAAGTTTGGCTACTACACTTTTGGCAACTGGGGGAAAGAGAGCGCGAAAGTCATCATTGATGCGGAAATCGACGCTCTTATCCGCAAAAGCGGTCTTGGGACCAAGGAGCAGATAGTGAACACTTGGGCTCAAAAGGTTCAAAGCGACAGACCGCATGACTTTTATACGTTAAATTATAACTACTGTAAAGACACTGTGTACCACGAGAGTGCCCTCTTGCATAGCGACAGGAAGAGCGTCTATTCTGAAACGGACGGTAGATTGTTCCCGTCGACCGAGCATTGGGCGTATGCTTCCATGATTGGCAGGTCTATGACTGATGGCTTTTATGAGATGGGAGAGAGTGGGCTTATAAAAGACGGTATAACAACTGAGGGATATTACCCGAAATTTGCCTTTAGCGCGTGTGGGAAGTCTGAGTATTTGAGTGATTACCACAAAGATAGAAAGGAGGCATTTTCAAAAAGTTTTGCTGTACTTGTCAATAATGATCCGACAACAAACGCTAAAATCACGGCGCTTGGTGATATATTTGAGTTTCAGTATAAACTTTACCGAGATTGGGGATATTTAGCTATCTTGGGGCTGCCGGTGACGAAGATGCAGACAGAATATATAGGCGGTTTGACTCAAAAAAATAGTGAAGTTTTAGAAAAACTCAATAAAAAAATAAAACAAGATAACAAAGAAATTCACTCTATTTTATCATCGCTGCCTTACCTCATGGTGCCAGGAATGGGTAAAGTATTTGATATGATTCAGGCAAACTCTGTAGTAGTGGGTGCCGCTAGCGGCGCGGCGATAGGCTCACAGGCAGCTGATGGCTGGGGGAGTTGGTTTTATGGACTTGTCGGAGCAATAGACGGCGCAGCAATTGGTTCCACTGGGCCCGGCGGGGCATTAATAGCTACGGGCTATGCTTATATGGCTGCTAAAATCTTACTGAGTTTGGCGCCGATTGTCGCTATTGTTGCAATTGGATTGCTTAGATTTATCATTATTATTTTGAAGATTTTTAGCTTTCACTTCTTAAGTCTGTTTATCATGCCTATAATGTTTCTACAACGAAACTTAGAAGCGTTTGCGAAATTCACCGCTAAAATTTTGGCAACAATGCTTGAGCTGCCGATATTTGTTTTAGCTATCTGGCTTGCCGTTACCGCAAACTCCCTGATACATACGATTGGGACAGTTTTCAGCAAGAATATTGTCGGTGGAATGATAGACAACAGTATGTCTCAAAATCAAATCGGCGCTAATATTGATATAGCAGGCTACAATATGAATAGTTTATTTGATAAGCTAATTCTATATATGTTCGACGGTTTTATGGAGATAGTTATTGCGGCATTCAGTATCGTAATAGTGTACAAGTTGATTATTTCGCTTCACACGGAGCTCTTTCAAATGATTGATCTTAGTAGTACATCCGCAATTGATAACGCGGCAGAGAGCATTCGTCACGAGTCTGTGTCTTGGGGTAGTAGGATCTAATCCTACACTCCATCATTTTTTTTCTTTCTCTCATGGGCGGCTTTCGCCTTCTCTTCTCTAGTCTTACACGAAACACAGCGACTAAACTGCCATCAATTCACTCTTCTTAACATTATACTCATCTTGCGTAATAGCGCCCTTCTGTAAAAGCCCAAACCAATAATCAAGATCTTTTTTCTCGCCATCAGCTCTTGCAATCCCATTAGCCACAAACGCCTTGTGCTCCTTTGCAACTCTCTCATTGATCTCCATCTGCTCAAGCTCTTCTCTTACGTTCTTATAAATACTCAACCCATGCTTGCGACGAAATTTTCTTATGCTTCTTTCCCAAAAAACGAACGGGAGGGTAGAGCCTCCCCAAATGAGGGTGTTAGCTAAAATTATTATAAAAGAGTCTTCCTCGCCGACGGGTACATTTTCGCTTGTGATATAAACCAACATTATGACAATAAAAACCAAAAGTGTGTAGAACGCCATATACCCAAACATCCTAGCCATGAGCCCACCAGTCTGTATCCCCGCCGCAAAGAGCGACATTGCCCCTGCGTTTTTCATGTCTTTCGCCATTTTCTTTTCCTTTTTATTAATTGGCATATATTATCAAAAATAGTTTAAAAAAGAAAAAAGTAGTGGCTCCCGCTGCTTTTGACTCTCCCAAACCCTCACTTATTAACAATCCCCAAATACACATCTACGGCTTCTTTAGCCATTAATTCCTTTTGATTTGAATATCTTTGCGTTGTTGTAATTTTAGAGTGCCCTAGTGCTCTTGAAATGCTCTCAAGTGGTACATTATTGTTTACAAGCGTAAAACCTAGCAGATGTCTAAAATCATGTATTGTCATTTCTTCTATTCCTACATCTTTTCTTATGCGGTTCCATACTCGAACTGGAAATGTAAAATATGGTCTATCTGTTTTTGGATTTATAAAGATAAAACCGCTCTCTTTCTTCTCCAGGTATTCAAAATGAGAGATAAGCTCATCATCAAGAGAAAAAGTAAGATTTTTTCTTACTTTAGATTGAGAGTCTCGAATATTATAAGTTTTATTTTCAAAGTTTAAATCAGACCATTGCATACTTAAAACTTCGCCCGCTCTTCTCCCTCTAAGTAAAAACATAAACATAACTCTATATTTATTATTTGCAATATTCATAATTGCTTCAAAAAGAGCTTTTACTTTATTGTCAGGTAAGTTAAAATATTTATTTGGGTCGTAGTCCGGGAACTTCAAACCTTTAATTACATTCTTAGTGATAATGCTTTTTTCTATTGCATCATTAAAAATGGGGGAGAAACAAGTTTTTACAGTTTCTATAAAACTTGGTTTAGATCCATTCTTAACCATAGTATTAATTACCTTTTGAAAATCCTCTTTTGTAATCTGCTTGAGCTTTTTTGACTTCAAATGTTGCGGTATATGGTTGCGGTAAAATGATTTATAGACAGTTATTTTTTTAGCGGATAACAAATTGCCGCTCTCTTTAAAATCCATATACTCATTAAAATATGAGTCAAGTGTCGGATTATCCTCTGCTCTTATTGAATCGCCGGCTTTTATCTTTTGTATGAGTTCATTTCTCTTTTGAAATGCTATAGAGGGGTTTGTTCTTATTGCATCATTAGAGTACCCGACTATCTGTTCCGTGTTAATAAGACCTCTTATATTGATTCTAGCAATGTAGGTTTTAACCTTTGTTTTAGGCTCTTCTTTGTAGTAAATACCTGCAAATTTTGTTTTTATCAAATCAGACATTTTTATTTCTACCTTGTTTAAAATCTTACCGCAACATTTACCGCAACATTTTATCAGTATTTAGTAGTAAATGGATATATTGAAATTGTAACAAGTAGAACATAAGGGGAGCTGAAAGTGCCTAAAATAAGTAATTGGTAGTAATAAATGATGGTGCTCACAACTGGACTCGAACCAGTGACTTTTACCTTGTCGAGGTAACACTCTACCAACTGAGTTATGCGAGCAAGAGCGTAATTTTAGCGAAAAATCCTTAAAAT
>Ga0265293_10005914_pt1 | contig 20053 bp, 18 predicted proteins | sample Munlanlewell138R_FD_192505 | JGI IMG/M metagenome (GOLD analysis project Ga0265293, IMG submission 192505) | Leachate microbial communities from a municipal landfill in Southern Ontario, Canada - Leachate well 138R | ecosystem: Engineered > Solid waste > Landfill > Unclassified | place: Canada... | reverse complement strand
ATTCAAATAAAAAAGAGTACAAAATCGCTATGAAGTTAGCAAAAAAGATCAAAAAAGGACTTTGGAGTGCGAAAAAACCGCTTCCTCCATGGGAATATGGAAAAAGATATAAAAGATAAAAGGAGATATTTACTCTTTATTTACTAATGGTTAAAAAGATGTTTAGAGCATACCATTATAATTTCGTCAGTCCAAGCGACAACACTCCTTTTTGTAGTACTAAGAATTTAACCACCCTACAGGCATCTAGGTTCCCGCCCTAGATGCCTTTTTTTGTGATAAAATAAGCAGATGAGACAGTTTTTACTTTTACTAATTTTTTCCATCTACTCTTTAGCTCAAACTCTGCACTTTTCCCTAAATGCAAATCCAAGCAGACTAAATCCACTAATAGCAACAGATAGTGCTAGTGGAACGATTAGCAAGTGGATATTTAACGGTTTAGTAAAATATGATAAAGATGGAAACATAGTTCCAGATTTGGCAAAATCTTTTAAGTTTTTATCTCCAGTGGAGTTAGAATTTACTTTAAAAGATGGGGTAAAATGGAGTGACGGAGAGCCCTTTAGTGCAGATGATGTTATTTTTACTTATGAAAGTATAATTTCTCCAAATATTTTCACACCATATTCAAGTAACTTTAAAGAGGTTGATTTTGTTGAAAAACTAGATGAAAATAAAATTTTAGTAAGATATAAAACACCATATTTCAAAGCTTTGGAGATATGGATGATGGGGATTTTGCCAAAGCATTTACTTCAAGATAGTAAAGATTTAATGACAGATAACTTTAATCAAAAACCTATTGGAACGGGGCCTTTTACTTTAGAAGTTTTTGAACTTTCAAAAAATATAGTTTTAAAATCAAATCCAGACTATTTTGAGGGCAAACCTACAATAGATGAAATCATTTTTCATTTTTTACCTGATCCCTCAACTGAATTTATGATGCTTAAGTCTAAAAAACTAGATTTAAGTTCAATCACGCCTTTGCAGTACAAAAGGCAGCTAAATCCAAGTTTTCATGATTATTATAAAATAGTTGAAGACATTTCAAACAGTTATACTTACTTAGGTTTTAATTTAAATGATCCAAAATTTCAAAACCATCATGTAAGAGAAGCTCTTAGCTTAGCCATCGATAGAGATGAGATAGTTAATTTGCTTTTGTTTGGACACGGATTAGTTTGTACTGGGCCTTTTATGCCTAGAACTGAAGCTTTTAATCCAAAAGTACTTGCTGTAAAAAAAGATTTAAAAAGAGCAAAAGAACTTTTGGCAAAAGCTGGATATAACGATGAAAACCCACTTATTTTTACTCTTACCACTTCTGCTGGCGGAAGGGCTAATGTTGCAGAAATTTTGCAAAATCAATTAGCGCAAGTTGGGGTACAGATGAAGATTAGAGTGCTAGAGTGGCAAGCATTTTTAAATACTGTCATTTTGCCAAAAAGATTTGAAGCTGTACTTTTAGCTTGGAGTTTGGGCTTAAAAAGCGATGCTTACTCAATTTGGCACAGTGATTCAATTAGAAAAGGTGGTTTTAATTTTGTTGGTTATAAAAATGAAAGAGTAGATTTTCTAATTGAAAAAGCTGAAAAAGTGGTGGATAAAGAGGAGTTTGGGGAGATTTATCAAGAAATTTTTGAAATAATTTCTAAAGATTTACCATATCTATTTTTATATATTCCAAACAGTATAAGTGTTGTCAATAAAAACATTTCGCCAATAGAGCCTTCTTTAGTCGGTATTACCCACAATTTAACTAAATGGAAGAAAATATTTTGAAATAAAAATTATGTTATAATTTTCTATAAAAGATAAAAAAGGAGTTTACTTTGAGAAAAGGTATTATCATAGCACTTGCTTCATCAACACTTTTTGCTAGTAGTGGCTCAAAGATTTATGAAATAGCGCCAACCATTGGAGGAATGAAGCCAGAGGGAAATACAGAGATGAAACACTCTTTAAACTATGGCTTACGCTTTGGAGTAAAGACTAAAGAGTATATTTTTGACAAGATTGAAGTTGGGCTAGAGCATGCCCCTAGGGTTAAATTTAAAAAAGATCCAGGTAAATACGATAACAGTAAAACAAACGCTTCAAGATTTTACGCAAATATTGTAAAAGAGTATGATATTTTTCCAAAAACTTCACTATATGCATTAGTGGGTGTTGGGTATGAATTTTACTCAAAAAAATCACCAAATTATAAAAACCATGATGATGGTTTTGGACATTATGGCGCAGGTGTGAAGTATGCTATTAATGATTCATTAAGCATCATAGCTGAAGTAAGACATGCGATAACTTTTAGAGGATATAATGGACTTTTTTATAACCTTGGTTTAAGTATTCCTTTTGGGCCAGCAGCAAAAGCAGAGCCAGTTGCTAAAAGTGTAACAAAAACACCTGTAGAAACAAAAGCTCCAGTTGCTCCAAAAACAACATCATCAATTGATTATAATGAACAAATACCAGTTCCAGCACCAGCTCCTATGCCAGATTCAGATGGTGATGGTGTTCCAGATGGATATGACAAGTGCCCAAATACTCCTGCTGGAGTAAAAGTAGATGCTTTTGGATGTCCTTTAACAATCACTTTAAGAGTTGAATTTGGATTTGATAAAAGCAGTATAGACGGTAAATATTTAGACAAAATTGAAGAAGTTGCCCAGTTTTTACAAAGATATCCACAATTTCAAGTTAAGCTAGAGGGACATACAGACAATATTGGAAGCAAAGCTTATAATCAAAAACTATCTCAAGATAGAGCAGTAGCTGTTTTAAATGAGCTTGAAAAACTTGGAGTTAAAAGAGACAGAATGAGCTATGAAGGGTTTGGAATGGAAAAACCAGTAGCTGATAATGGTACAGAAGAGGGCAGAGCACTAAATAGAAGAGTTGAAGCAAAATTCAAAGATTAAACTTATTTTAGCCCTGAAAAAACAGGGCTAACCCCTTTTATATTAGCTATAAATTAGCTAAGCACCACACAAAACTTACTATTTTAAGGAAAAAGATTGAAAATAATTTTATTTGATTTAGATGGAACTTTGATTGATTCTACAAAAGCCATAGTTCATAGTTTTGAAGCTTCATTTAAAACTTTTGAACAAGAGATTCCTCAAAAAAGTGAAATATTAAGACTCATAGGACATCCACTTGAAGTTATGTTTGAAAACTTAGGTGCACCAAAATCAAAAGTGTGGGATTATGTAGGAGCGTATAGAGAAAACTATAAAGATGTAGCTAAGCCAAATACAACTCTTTTGCCAACAGCATATGAAGCTGTACTTTTAGCTTCAAAACATGCAAAAGTAGGGGCGGTAACAACAAAATCAAGCTATTTTTCTGAAATTATTTTAAAACATTTAAAAGTTTTTGACTACTTTGACACAATAGTAGGTAGAGAAGATGTAAAAAATCCAAAGCCAGATCCAGAGCCCATCATAAAAGCTTTGAAAGATTTAAATGGAGATAAAGATAGTTGCTGGATGATTGGAGATACTGGAATGGATATGGAAGCAGCTAGCAGGGCTGGGGTTAATATGGTAGCAGTAAGTTGCGGATTTGCTCCACTTAAAGAGCTTGAAAAATATACAAAAAATATTGAAAAAACCCCACTTGAAGCGGTGGAGAAGATAGTAAAAATATAGTTTTCAAACTTAGAAAATTTTTGTAAAGCAAAACCTCCAAATTCCTTAATAGACTCTTAAGAGTGCTGTTAGTAGAATAGAGTCTATTTTTATAACAAAATCAAATAATACAAGGGGGTCATATGGCCAAAGTCATGCGAACTATGGACGGTAATGAGGCGGCTGCCTATGCATCATATGCTTTTACCGAAGTTGCAGGAATATATCCAATCACTCCCTCTTCTCCTATGGCAGATTATACTGATGTCTGGGCTGCAAGAGGTAAAAAAAATCTTTTCGGAATGCCAGTTAAAGTTGTCGAAATGCAATCAGAAGGAGGGGCTGCTGGTTCAGTACATGGATCGCTCCAAGCAGGGGCTTTAACCACTACATACACTGCTTCACAAGGGCTTTTATTAAAAATTCCAAATATGTATAAAATAGCTGGACAACTTTTGCCAGGTGTTATTCATGTGAGTGCAAGATCTTTGGCGACTCATGCATTATCAATTTTTGGGGATCATCAAGATATATATGCTGCAAGACAGACTGGCTTTGCAATGCTTTCCACTGGCTCTGTTCAAGAAGTTATGGACTTAGCTGGAGTTGCGCATTTGGCTGCTATAAAAAGTAGGATCCCATTTTTACACTTTTTTGATGGTTTTAGAACTTCTCATGAAATTCAAAAGATTGAAGTTTTAGATTATGAGCATTTTGATAGATTACTTGATAGGGAAGCTTTACAAAAATTTAGAGATGAATCACTTAGTCCAGACTCTCCAAAAACTAGAGGCACTGCGCAAAATGATGATATATACTTCCAAGGAAGAGAAGCGCAAAATCCTTTTTATGACGCTGTTCCTGACATTGTTGCAAACTATATGAGTGAAATTTCTAAAATTACAGGCAGAGAGTATAAGCCATTTACTTACTATGGTGATAAAGATGCAACTAGAGTGGTAGTGGCCATGGGTTCAGTCACTGAAGCCTTAAGAGAGAGCGTTGATTATCTTACTTCAAAGGGTGAGAAAGTTGGACTTATCGTTTGTCATTTATATAGGCCATTTAGTCCTAAATATTTATTGAATGTAATTCCAAAAAGCGTAGAAAAAATAGCTGTTTTAGATAGAACAAAAGAGGCTGGAAGTGTTGGAGAACCGCTATATATTGATGTAAAATCTGTATTTTATGAAGAGGAGAAACAGCCTATCATTGTTGGTGGGAGATATGGACTCTCATCTAAAGATGTAAATCCTTCTCAAATGCTAGCAGTATTTAAAAACCTAGAGCTTGATAAGCCAAAAAATGACTTTACAGTTGGTATTGAAGATGATGTTACTTTCAAATCTTTGCCAATTGGAGAAAATATTAGCTTAGGTGGGGATGATGTTATAGAGTGCTTGTTTTATGGATTAGGCGCTGATGGAACTGTGGGTGCAAATAAAAACTCAGTTAAGATTATAGGTGATAAGACTGATCTTTATGCGCAAGCTTACTTTGCATATGATTCAAAAAAATCTGGCGGATATACAAGATCTCACTTAAGATTTGGAAAAAAACCAATTAGATCTACATATTTAGTATCTACTCCTCATTTTGTAGCCTGTTCAGTCGCTGCATATCTTGATCTATATGATATGGTTGGTGGCTTAAGAGAGGGTGGAACATTTTTGCTAAACTCAATTTGGGATGCTAATGAGACAGTTGAGAGAATGCCAAATCATGTTAAAAAGGCACTTGCAACTAAGAAGGCTAAGTTTTATATCTTAAATGCAACTAAGTTAGCCAGAGAGATTGGGCTTGGAAATAGAACAAATACCATCATGCAATCCGCGTTTTTTAAACTAGCAAAAATTATTGATTTTGAAGATGCACAAAAATATATGAAAGAGTTTGCTCATAAATCATATATTAAAAAAGGTGAAAAAATTGTAGAGCTTAACTATCAAGCAATTGATAGAGGAGCTGATGGCTTAATAGAAGTGCCAGTAGATCCAGCTTGGGCTAATTTGCCTGAGGAAAAGAGTAAAGAAGAGAAGTATGTAGGTACAGATTTTGTTGAAAAAATTGCTAAACCTGTAAATGCTGCAAAAGGCGACTCTCTTCCAGTTTCAGTTTTCAAAGGGTATGAGGATGGCTCTTTTGAGCATGGTACAAGCCAGTATGAAAAGCGAGGAATCGGAGTTATGGTTCCAAAGTGGATTGAAGAGCACTGCATTCAGTGTAACCAATGTGCATTTGTTTGCCCACACGCAGTAATTAGACCATTTTTAATTGATGAAGAGGAGTTAAATAGTGCTCCACAAGGCGTTAAAAATCATGTATTAGACGCTAAAGGGAAAGATTTAAAAGATTTTAAATACAAAATTCAAGTATCCATACTTGATTGTACTGGGTGTGAGCTTTGTGTTGAGGCTTGTCCAACAAAAGAGAAATCTTTAGCCATGGTTCCACTTGGAGAAGAGATGGATAAAAATGAGCAAGAGAATGCTGATTATCTTTTCAATAAAGTCAAATACAAAGATGACATTACAGGCAAAAGCAATGTTAAAAACTCTCAATTTGCTAAGCCGCTATTTGAGTTTCATGCTGCTTGTCCAGGTTGTGGGGAAACACCTTATATCACCCTTGCAACAAGACTGTTTGGCGATAGCATGATGATAGCAAACGCTACAGGATGTTCATCCATCTACGGAGCTTCAGCTCCAACTACTCCATATAGAAAAAATGAAAAAGGAGAGGGGCCAGCTTGGGCAAACTCACTATTTGAGGATAATGCTGAGTTTGGTATGGGGATGAGAGTTGCCACTGAAACTATGAGACATAGAATTGAAAATATTATGAAAGATAGTTTAGATGAAGCACCTAATGCCATTGCAGCACTTTTCAATGATTGGATGGCAAATAGAGGTGATAGAGTTGCTTCAAAAGAGATAAGAGATCGCTTAATCCCACTTTTAGAAGAAAATAGAAATGTAAAAGGGGCAAAAGAGATCCTTTCACTTAAGCAATATTTAGCAAAAAGATCCCAATGGATAATTGGAGGAGATGGCTGGGCTTATGATATTGGGTTTGGCGGATTAGATCATGTTTTAGCTAGCGGTGAGGATGTAAATATTTTAGTACTTGATACTGAGGTTTACTCTAATACTGGTGGACAGAGTTCAAAATCTGCTAGAACTGGCTCCATTGCGCAATTTACCGCGTCAGGTAAGCCAACCCAAAAGAAAGATTTAGGCTATATGATGATGACATATGGAAATATATATGTAGCTCAAATTAACTCCAATGCTTCACAAGCTCAAACTCTAAAAGCGATAACTGAAGCTGAAGCATATGATGGACCTTCACTAATTATCGCCTACTCTCCATGTATTGCTCATGGAATTAGAGGTGGAATGGGGCAGTCTGGAAATCAAGGTGAATTAGCTACCAAGTGTGGATATTGGCCAGTTTATACTTACGATCCAAGACTTGCTAGCACGGGTCAAAACCCAGTGAAAATTACAGGCAAAGAGCCTGAATGGGATCTATATGAAGAGTTTTTATTAAATGAAGTAAGATACGCTTCACTTAAAAAATCAAATCCAGATGAAGCAGAAGCTCTGTTTGAGAAAAACAAACAAGATGCTATGAGAAGATGGCGCCAGTTAAAAAGATTGGCAGCTATGGATTACTCTGATGAGGTAAATTAATAAGGTGCCACAAGGCACCTTATAGTTTTAAGTATATCTTTAAACTCTCAAGCAAGCTTAAATGCTTTAAAGTTATATCCTCATTGTCTATATAATTTGTAACGCCAAAGTTGTTGTGACAAGCATCACATCTACTTTGGCTTTTTATGTATGGATGAGAGTAGATTTCTCTTGGGATTGAGCTGTGTAAATCTTTCCAATATTTAGTTCTTGTAACCCTATAAACATTCCTTCCTTTACTAGTTTCACTCACTCCTTTAGCTAGTTCATTTATGGATGTTTCAGCGCTATTAGCTAGTATGTACTCTTTAATAGATTCAAGATTTGGAACCTTCGCGCTTATATCTTCATAAAAATGATCTTTTGGATCACTTAAAACTACCTCCCAACTCTTTTTTGTTAGCAAAAATGGAGGCATAAGTGCGTGACAACTAGAGCACTCATTTGCAAATTCTGGAAACTCTTTATGGTAGTAAATTAAATCTGGATGAGCGCCAATAAGTGGGCTTTGATTCCATTTCCAAACACCAACTCCAGTGATGAAAGCTAAAATTAAAAATCCCATCCCAATATGATTTTGTGCTTTTGTAGGGACTATATCTTTTATGCCAATTGGAGCAAACTTATAGCCATCTACCATAGAGGTTACTATGGAGGTTTTATGCCAAAAATGCTCTAGTAAAACTCCTACTATATGGATAAGAGCAACTGATAGCATTATGTTTTTTCCCAATACATGAACTTTTAAAAGCAAAGGTGTAAGAGTAGGATCATGAGCTAAAAAAGCCCAAACTCCTCTTACTTTTTGAGCACCAAGTAGCATCCAACCACTAAAAGTGGTAAATACCCCTAAAATGATCAATAAAAAAGTAGCCCAACTAGCAGCTGGATTGTGTCCAATGTATAGTTTTTTATCTTTGAAGAGTTTAAAAAAGTAATATAGTAAATCTTTTAAGTTAAAATCAAAATTTTTGAACCTAGAGTATTTTGGGCCAGTAAAACCCCACAGCACTCTAAGAGAGAGCAAAATGCCCATAGTTGAGCCAGCGCTTATGTGAATTAAGAGCGCATTACTAAATTTAGCTGAAACAAGTGTTGTGACAAAAGCAGCTACCAATCCCCAATGAAACAGTCTAGTTACTTTTGACCAGACATATATTTTATGTTTTTTCTCCATATTTAACCTACACACTAAAATTTAATAACTAATCCTACATATTAAGAATATCGTGCGTCCCATTAAAAAAGACTAAAAGGTTAAATATTTTTACCAACTTAATGCTACTAAAGTAGTAGCATTAAGATTAACTCTCTTTTTGGATTTTAGAATTTGGTTGAACTACTTCTCCGCTACCATGAATAACATGAGGAATGCAAGAGGTGCAAATGTGGACTTTTTCCCCGCCTTTGTATGCTTGAATGTAAACTGCGGATGGGTCTTGATCGCTTGGTCTTGCGCAGACATTACAGATGAAAACATTGTTAATTTCCAATTTTTAATCCTTTTAATAAATTTTATGAATTATAACTTGCATTAATAAAAAGTGTCTTGATTTGCCTCAAGAAGAAATAAGCAAAGTTTTAGGAAGTTTAATTATAATAATCATTATCAATATAAGGAATAAAAAGATGGATGTCTTAATCGTTGGGGCAGATGAGGTAAAACCTATCAAGGGTGTGTTAAAAGAGCTTGGAGCTAAAAAAATAACTCACTGGGATGCCAGAAGTGAAAATAGAGTAAACAAAAAAAGTATTCCAGAAAATGTCTCTTGCGTTGTGCTCTTAACCTCTTTTTTAAACCATAACAGTATGAAAAAGATAAAACAAGAGGCTAAGAAGCGAAATATTCCTTTAGTGTGTGCAAAAAGGAGTGTAAACTGCGTATATAGCGAGTATTGTAAAGTTTTTGGACTTAAGGATAAGTTTAATTGTTAAATGAGTGATTTTGGATACAATTAGAAAAAACAAGGATTAAAATGCCTCTTTTAGATAGTTTTACAGTTGATCATACAAAAATGCCAGCTCCTGCGGTTAGATTAGCAAAAACAATGCTCACTCCAAAAGGAGACAAAATTACAGTTTTTGATCTTCGCTTTTGCAAACCAAATGTTGAAATTTTGCCAGAAAAAGGCTTGCACACTTTAGAGCATTTATATGCTGGCTTTATGAGAGATAGGCTAAGTGTTGGAGAAATTATAGACATCTCTCCTATGGGGTGTAGGACTGGGTTTTACATGAGTGTCATTGGGGAGCCTTTAGAAAAAGATGTAGTTTTAGCTTGGATGGAGTCAATGGAATTGGTTTTAAAAGTTAAAGATGAGAGCTCTATCCCTGAATTAAATGAGTATCAGTGCGGTACTTTTAATATGCATTCATTAAATGAAGCTAAAGAGATAGCAAAGAGCGTTTTAGATAGGGGCATTGGCATTATGAGTAATGAAGAGCTTAAGCTTGATGCTTCATTTCTAAAGAGTTAAAATACTCTTTATAGCCAAAACCTAAACTGTTTTTTGTAAGTTTTGCATTTAAAATTTCTACTGTCCAAATTGGTGCTTGGAAAGATTTAGCTACTGGATAGGCTTTATAGTATCTATCTTTTTGTTCATTAGTTGCCTCTTTTAAAGCACCTTCAAACTGAATACCTTCAATTTTTTCAATCTCTTTGCTTCCATTTGCAATACTTCCAGCTACTTTTTTGTCTTTTAAAACCTCTTGCATATGTCTTGTTGTATTTGATGATGAGAAGATTATAGAGTTGGCAAAAGGATCATAAATATAAAAACAAGGTGCAGACCAAGGAGAGTTGTTACTGCTTGTTGCTAAATGGACTATAAATTCATTTAAAAAAAGCTGTACAAAGTTTTTTGAGAGCATAGCTAATCCTTAATAGTGTTGTAAAATCTTATCAAAAAAGATATTTCTATCTACTAAAGAAGCACCATTTCCATATGGTATAATACGCCCTTAAAGGGAGAATATGCAGATGATTGTAGCTATTTTAAAAATTTTGCTTGCAATTTTTGCTATTATCTTTGGGGGAGTAGTAATTACGAAGGTAGTTGCAAAATTTTTTAAAGGAAAATCATGACTCCAAAAGAGATTTTAAAAGAGATGTTTTTATTGCAACAAAAGTTAAATGATGAGACTAATGGCAAAGGATGGGAGAGTGGGTACAATGTCCACGGTAAGCTCATAAATTGGAAAAGATGTATTCATATGGAGTGTAGCGAGCTTATTGATAGTTTTGCTTGGAAACATTGGAAGCATATCTCTAAAGATACAGATTGGGAAAATATAAAGGTAGAACTTGTTGATATTTGGCACTTCATAATGAGTTTACTACTTGAGGAGTACCATAACAATCAAAAGAGCAGTTTAGATAAATTAGTTGAAGATGTGGCTAATACTCAAGATTTTAATGAGTTTTGTAAAGAGGCTTATAATCCTAAAGATTTTGATGATTTAGAGATTATAAATGAGATTGAAAGCATTATTCATGGGTGTACTGGCTATAAATTAAACCTTTTTGATGGGCTTTTAAGAGAGTACTTTCATTTAGCCATCAAGTGTGGAGTAAATTTAAAAACCCTATACAAATACTATTTGGCAAAAAATGTTTTAAATCGTTTTAGACAAAATCATGGATATAAAGAGGGCACATACGATAAGTATTGGGGTGGCAAAGAGGACAATATCATAATGTTAGAACTACTTGATCAAAACTTGCCAACTGCACAAACACTATACGATAAGCTTGAAAAACTATATAGCAAAAGTTAATGCTTTTAGTTAAATCTTTAAGAGATTATCTAACCGCCCCAATTATTGGGGCATCACTGCTTGCTCTTGCGGTTCCATTTTTACTTCTTTTAATAACTCTTTTTTTTGGTGGATCATATTTTTGGGACTATTTAAACTCTGATAGTGGCACCCTAGCAAATGAACTCCCATTTTGGTACGAAACACTACTAAAATATGCATTTATAAAGTGGCTTACAATGGTACTTTTTTACTCCTTTGGGGCTATATTTGTTTTGCTTTTATCTGTAATTGTTGCTTTAATTACCATTGGATTTTTTACACCTTGGATAGTAAAAAGGGTTTATAAAAAAGAGTATAGTTTTCTTAAATTAGAGGGTGGACTTAATAGGTGGGAGTTTCTTAAAGAGTATTTGACTATTTTTTTTAAATTTATAGTAATTTTACTTCTCTCAGCCATTTTGTTTTTCATTCCAATTGTAAACCTTTTTTCAATATATATTCCATTTTTTTATCTATTTTATGAAATATTAATCCTAGATGTAGCTGGTGAAATTTTTAAATATGATGAGTTTAAAAAGATAAAAAATGAAGATCAAGGCTCTTTTTTACTAATAATACTCATCTGCTTTTTAATCTCCTTAGTGCCTTTTATAGGGCTTTTCCTCCAACCATTTTTTGTAATATATCTCACCCACCATATGTTTCAAAAGGTTATAACTTCTAACAAAGCTTAAGGTAAATTTTATTTTTAAAGAATAATTTATTAGTTTTTAGATAAAATATTTGCTTTTTAAAAAAGGATAGAATTAAAATATGTTTAAAATATTAAAAATTTTACCTCTTTTTTTACTTTTTTTATCCACTTTTTCTCTTGCTAGTGAATTAAAACCAAGCCAGATTGAAACACTTACTTTAGTTAAACAAGTGGCATCAAAATTTAAAAATAAAAAAGGGGAGAGCTTTGAAAAAACAGCCATGGCTATCTGTTTAACAGAGACAAGTGCTGGAGTTTTTAAAGTTGGAGATATTGGAAAAGATCCAAATATATTTAAAGCTTCACTTGGATTAATGCAAGTTAGGCTAGAAACAGCAAGATTTATTGCAGAAAAATTCAAGTTAAATGAAGTTAAAGCAATGAGTGATGTTAAGCTTGTAAATAAGCTTTTAAGTGATGATAAATTTAATGTTGAAATGGCTGTAAGATTTATCATTTGGTTAAATGAGACGACAGATTATAGCTACTTTAGAACTGTTAGCAGATATAATGGTGGAGAGAATAATAAAACTTACTACCAAAAAGTTATTAATAGCATGCAGCTTATTACCACACAAACAGACTTAATGAAAGATTTATAGCAATAAGTAAGTTTTCTTTTTACTTCTTTAGTTACAATTTTAATTAAACAATATAAGGAGTTTTAATGAGACAGTATGAAACCTATAAGTGTGAAACTTGTGGAAACGAGGTTGAGGTACAAGTTGTAGGGGGTGGAAAACTCTCTTGTTGTGGCAAAGAGATGAAGTGCATTACCGAAAACTTAACCGCAGTAAATCTGATGAAAGCTTTTGCTGGCGAGTCAATGGCTAGAAACAAGTATGATCTTTTTGCAGATATGGCAGAAGAAGAGGGACTTCATAGAATCGCAGTTCATTTTAGAGAAGCAGCTTTAAATGAGATGTGGCATGCAAGGGCGCAGTTTAAAGAGTACAATAAAATGATACATGGTTTTGAACTAGATACTACTGCTAAAAACTTACTTTATGCAGCTGATGGAGAGAGATATGAGCATGAGACTATGTATCCAGACTTTGAAGCAATAGCTAAAGAAGAGGGACATAGTGCCATAGCAAGACTTTTTAAAGCAATTGGTAGAGTTGAAGTGGAGCATGAAAGAGAGTATTTAGCTCTAAAACAGATGCTAGATGATGAGGGATTTTTTGAAAGTGAAGTAGAAGATACATGGGTTTGCGAAGTATGCGGACATGTTCATAGGGGCAAAAAAGCTCCAGGGGCTTGTCCACTTTGTAGAGTAGGGCAAGAGTATTTTAAAAGAGAGTTTTTAGGTTAAAGATAGGGGATCTCCCCTATCTATCATAAAGTTTCTTCTGATCGTTTGTTAATATAATAGGTTTTTTAACACCATCTTTATCAACACTAACATATGTAATAACTGCGCTTGTCACGCTTATGCGCTCTATTTTTCCAAGGTTGGCTCTCTCAGCTACAACCTCAATCTCTGTTTGAATAGAACTATTTCCAACTTTAACTATCTTTGCATAACAGCAAACTGCGTCACCAACATATACAGGTTTTTTAAAACTCATCGAATTTACAGCTACGGTTACAACCCTATCAGGACTGAGCTCTCTAGCAGCAAGCGAACCAGCTATATCCATTTGAGACATAATCCAACCACCAAAAATATTGCCAGCTGCATTTGTATCTTTTGGCATCGCTACTATTTTTATCTTAGGTTCACCCATTTCATGCATTGTAGATCCTTTTTTTCGTGCGATTATATCCAAAAAGGTCTATTTTACTGCTTTTGCCTCTTTAATCCAGCTATCAAAAGTTGCTTGATTAGCTTTTATCCAAGCTTTTGCATGGCGCAAAAAGTCACTTTGCTTCTTTTCACCCTTTGCAATTAACATATTTTGTGCACTAATGTCATTTACATGAAGTCTCATAATGGAGAATAGTTTTGCAATGTCTGGATAGTTTTTTAAAACACTTTTATTTGCCGCAATATGTTGTGAATTTACATTAAAACCATAATCAGCACCATTTGGAAGCTTCGTACTTTTAGTGGTTGGATGAGCTGAGTGGGTGACTTGTAGCCATACAACATCTTTTCCTGGAACCAATCTTCCACTAACCCAGTACGGTGTCCATGTGTAGTAAAGTATTGGTTTTCCTTGCTCATATCGGCTAATTGTTTGAGCAATGATAGCTGAATATTCGCCTTGATCATGGGTTATATTATCTCTTAATTTAAACGCATCTAATTGATGTTCAATCACTGCTTCACAACCCCATCCAGGGTTACAGCCACTTAAATTTGCTTTTCCATCTCCATTTGAATCAAATATTTTTGCAATTTTTGGATCTTTTAAATCATTTATATATTTAATATTATATTTTTGGGCACTTTTTTTATCTATCAAGTAACCCTGAGCTGAATTTTCTACATAACTATTTTCATAATAAATTTTATCTACTCCGCCAGCTTCATTAAACATATTATCATGCAATGGTTTCCAATAGTTTGCTATGAAATAGACATCATTTGAGTTACTATTTTGAGCAATTGTCTTAAATGCAACAGCGTAAGCCACCTCATTTATGGGCTCAACCTTATATCCTAAAGCAACAAGTGCTTCACTAACTATTGCAGTTTGAAAAGTCTCTTCTGCAATGGAAGATTTAAGTGGATAGATTTTAAAATCTTGTGCAAAAGTAGAAACTACAAAACTTATACTAATAATGAAAATCAAAAAAAGATTTCTCATTTTGCCTCCTTTTTAAATAATTTATACATAAGTCCAACGGGACCTTTTTTGTACCAACCTCTAATGGTTTTATCTTTAGTTCCAAGAGATTGAGTCATCCTATCTAGCACTATGGCTAAAAGTACAATACTAATGCCTCCAAGAGCTGCTAAACCCATATCTAATCTCCCAATACCTCTTAAAACCATTTGCCCAAGGCCGCCTACAGCTATCATTGAAGCTATCACAACCATAGAGAGTGAGAGCATTAAGGTTTGGTTTATTCCAGCCATAATTGATGGCATTGCTACTGGGATTTGAACTCTAAAAAGCATTTGAGTACTTGTAGCCCCAAAAGATTTTGAAGCTTCTATTAAATCCTCTGGAACTTGTCTAATGCCTAAATCTGTAAGTCTAATTAATGGAGGCAGTGCAAAAATGATTGTCACTACAACCCCTGGCACATTTCCAATTCCAAAAAGCATCACAATTGGGATTAAATATACAAAAGCTGGAGTTGTTTGCATAGCATCTAATATGGGCTTAACTACCATTGATGCGCGGTTACTTTTAGAGATCCAAATGCCTAGCGGAAGCCCTAAGAGTATGCAAAAAACTACTGAGGTTATAACTAAAGATAGAGTTATCATTGTAGCTTCCCAAGCTCCACTAAAGCCTATGAAAAGTAGTGATATAAAAGTTCCAATGGCTAGTCTTAAGCCTGAAATTTGCCAAGCAATTAAAAAGAAAAGCAAAACAATAACCCAAGGATTTGCAAAATGCAGTCCATTTTCAATACTGCTTAAAGTTATGTCAATTGGAGCTTTGATTGATTGGAAAAAATCTCTAAAATTATCAACAACCCAAGATAGGGCAGATTCTACCCAAGATTCAATTGGAATATAGCTTTCTTGAAAAGGGTTTAAAATATCAAAAGCAGGTTTAACGCTCTCTTCTCCCATAAGCCAATCTGGCGTACTTTCTATACTACTTGAGTCACCCCAAGGTGAATCTTGCGTCACTTTTGTCTCATTTGTCCACGGGTTTGAATCAATGCCCATTATTTTCTCCATCAAAATCTAAAGCTTTAAGTAAACTTGCTTTTGTTACAGCTCCTAGCAAAATACCCTCATCATCTAAAACAGGCACACCGCAAGGCGAGTCTGCTACCTTACCAATAGCATCATTTATATAATCATTCTTATTTAAAATTGGTACATCTTTTAAGATGGCGTCATCTAGGGTTAAATTTTTTCTTTGAGCGTCTTTTAGTGAGTCAATTGAAACTGTGCCTCTATATTTTTTAGTTTTAGAAACCACATAGCCATAGTTTCTATCGTAAGTATGAAGCCTTTGAAGTGCTGCTCTAATTCCACTATTTCTATCTAAAAGATAGACATGCTTACGGCTAAGAATATCTTTTAGAGTGAAAATTCCACCTACATTTACACCTTGAAAGAATGATTTTACATAATCATTTGCAGGGGAGTGTAGTATCTCATCTGGAGTTCCAATTTGAACAATGCGGCCTCCTTCCATGATGGCAATCCTATCTCCAAGCTTCATTGCTTCATCTAAATCATGTGAAATGAAAACGATAGTCCTCTCTTCATTTGCTTGAAGCTTAATAAGTTCATCTTGCATTTCTGATCTAATTAAAGGATCAAGAGCAGAAAACGCCTCATCCATTAAGAGAATTTCAGGGTTATTTGCTAAAGCTCTTGCTAATCCTACTCTTTGTTGCATTCCGCCACTAAGTTCATCTGGAAATAAAAAAGCATTTTGTTCTAAGCCAACTTGCTTAAGTGTTTCAAGTGCTATCTTATGCCGTTGTTCTCTTTTCATTCCAGCTATTTCAAGCCCAAAAGCAACATTTTCAAGTACATTTAAATGAGGAATAAGCGCAAATGATTGAAAAACCATGCTAATCTCTTTTCTTCTAATTTGCCTTAAAGATTTATCATCTAGCGCAGTAATCTCTTTACCGTTTATAGAAATCTTCCCATCTGTTGGATTAATTAGTCTATTTAACATTCTTACTAAAGTTGATTTTCCAGATCCAGATAAGCCCATAATTACAAAAATCTCTCCAGCCTCAACGCTAAAAGAGCAGTCGTAAACTCCGACAGTTTGACCAGTTTTTTTAAAAATCTCATCTTTAGTAATACCAGATTTAAGCATTGTAAGTGCTCTATTTGGCTGATCACCAAATATCTTACACAAGTTTTTTACTTCAAGTTTCTTAATACTTTCTCCTTATATAGATTAAAAATTACATATTTCATGTCATATTTAGCCATAAAATATATATATTTTGCCGCGAAATTACATTATACCTACCATACCTTTTGTATAAATTAATTGATTTTTAAGTAATAAAAATAAAAATTATAATTTTTATAAGTAAACTTAAGAGATTCATCTCTTTAAAGATTGCTTAAGTCTTATTTAGAGAAAATGAGTTAAATAGTAGTAAGAAAACTGTTTAAATCCAATCTCTTTTTTAGGGCTATCACTGTGTCATTTTGGTTAAAAGCAGCAAAAATATTTGAAGAAGATTCTAAAAAGGGAGACTATTTTGAAGCCCATGATGGTTTATATGCCCTTAGAAGAATCCAAGCTTTTTTAGAGACTTCATTTCCGCAAATCTTTTTTCTACTTGGCGAGCCAGGCAGCGGTAAAAGCTTTACACTAAACCATCTTCAAAGACTATATTCTCTTAAAAGATTGACTGTTTTAATCGAAAATCCTTTCTTAACTCCAGAGCAACTACTAAAAAGATTGCTTCTTTGTCTTGGCATAAAAGAGGAGATTAGTGATTTAGAAGAGTTAAGGATAAAAGCTACCAATTGTTACAAAGAGATAGATCATTTAATAATGATAGATGAAGGCCAGCTAATGAGCGCTGATATGCGTGAATTTATACGCATATTAAGTGATAGTAAAGTTTTTTATTTTGTTATTGCCATGCATAAAGAAGATGGCGAGGTGCTACTAAACTCTCCTCATTTTAACTCAAGACCCCATCAAGTTGTCTGTCTTGAGAGTTTAAAATTAGATGAATATAGGGCTTATTTGAAAAAAGAGTTAAAAAATATAAAAGAGATAAGCGTAGATGAGCTATTTAGTGAAAAGTTTATAAAAAAGAGTTGGGAGTATAGTAAGGGGAATTTTAGAAGCTTTAAAAGATGCTATCACAACCTTTTTATACTTTTGGACCATGCGCATAAAAAGGGTAAAAAAGAGCACTTTAAACCAAACTTTACTCTTTTAAAAATGGCTGCTATGAAGTCTGGCTTGATAGCTACTATGAATAGAAATGGAGATTTTGACTCTTTAGAAAAGGAGATAAAACAAGATAAACCCATCTTGCTTACAGTGGTTTTGACAATCTTTTTGGTGGGTAGTTTCTTTTATATTTTCAAGATTCAAAAAACAAAAAAAACAGAAACTTTAGCTTATGTAAAAAATGAAAAATTAGTTGAGAATAAGTTAGATAAAAATCAAGTTTTACTAGAAGAGCAAGCTACTAACTCTTATGCTACGCAGGAGGCGGCTAAAGAGCTAGAGGATTTAGAAAAGGTTGAAGTAGAGCAAATGGAAGAGGCTACTGAAGATAGTAGTACAAAAAAGAGTGAAGATGAAATAGTAGATGAAGTAGCAATAGTTCAAGTAGAGATAAATGAAGAGATAAAAGAGTTTAATGTAAATAGCATTCAAGGGGCTCTTTTATTAAAAACACCACCGCTACCTTTGCCAAATAGGCCAGTAGAAGAGATATATATAAAGTATTAAAAGGCAAAGAGATTTTAAAAGGAGTTAAAATGGCTTTAATAGATGTGGATATGCCAATCATTCCATTAAGTAGCGTAGCTCAAATGCTAAGCGCTAAACTTAGAACACTTAGAATGTATGAAGAAAGAGGCTTACTTCCAACAAGAGAGGGAGGAAAAAGGCTTTATTCATTAAATGATTTAAGGATTATAGCTTTTGTGCACTATCTAGCTAGCTTTAAAAAAGTTAATGCAAATGGAGTAAAATTTATCTTAGAGATGCTAAATGAGCATTTAGATAAAGAGCAAAAAGATGCACTTTTGCGCTCAGTAGAAGAGTTAATAGCTAAGGTTTCTCCAAAAGAGATAGATGAAGAGGTTGAAAACTTTTAAACACTAGCAATAGAAATTTTATCTCTCCCGCTATTTTTAGCTTCATATAAAGCAGCATCTGCATTTTTTAAAAGTTTTATAAAATCTTTTTCATCATTTGGGATTAATGAAGCTATGCCATAGCTTAAGGTTATATATTTTGAAACTAATGATTTTTTATGCAATATCTTCAAATCCCTCACATTGTTTCTCATTTTTAAAGCTACTATTTCGGCCTCTTTTGCCGTAGTAAAAGGAAGAAGTACTATAAACTCTTCTCCCCCATATCTTGCCACAAGATCATGCGAGCGACAAAGTGAGCTTTCTAAGGTTTGCGCTATAGTTTTTAAAGCCTCATCTCCTGCTTGATGCCCATAAAAATCGTTATAGTCTTTAAAAAAATCTATATCACAAAAAATAATCGACAAGCTAGTTTTATCTCTAAAAGAGTTTTTGAACTCTTTTTTATACATAACATCAAAAAATCTTCTATTTGCTATATTTGTTAATTCATCAATGTAAACAAGCGATTCTAATCTAATTTTCTCTCTTAATTGTAACTCATATTGCAGTCTTACTAAAGTATCTCTTTTTCTATGAGATTTTAAAAGAAAATATACACCAATCATAGATACGATAAAAAATAGAGTAAAGACAGTTTGATTTTTTCTATTTAAATCTAAAAATAGATTATCCAAAGAGCTAAAAGCTCCTATTGTAAAACCGCCATTTAGGTTGATTTGAGGGATATTAATATTTAAAAAACCAACAAGAGCATCTTTTTGATAAATATCTAATTTTTCTAAAAACAAACTAGGATGTTTTTGAGTATTATCGTGTTTTTTGTACAGAGTTTCAAGTAAGCCTAAAGTATCATCCTTGTTTTTAGGAACTCCTAAGACAGAGATAAGTCCATCTGGACTTACTAAAAATGCATTCATTTTGTTGGTGCAAAATAGAAAATCAAAATATTTTACAAAACTATTTTGACTAAAATTTGCAATAGCAAATAAACCCTCCTTTGCTTCTACTTTATATATTAAGTCTAGTACATATTTATTATTTTCTTCATTGAAGGACAATTTAAAAAAGAAGTTTGATTTTAAGAAATTCTCACTCTCTAAAAGAGCACTATCTAGTGGTAAAACCTTCTCTTTTTTACTACTAGATAAGATATTACTGTTTTCATCAATAATAGTTAAGTGATTTAAAAAAGGCAAAAGCTTGTTTATGTGGTGTAAGTATATATCTACATTTCTCCCCCCCCCCCCCCCCCCACCCCCGCGGTTCTTATTTTTTTTTTTTTTTTTCTTTATGAAAGTTA
>Ga0265293_10005912_pt1 | contig 20059 bp, 16 predicted proteins | sample Munlanlewell138R_FD_192505 | JGI IMG/M metagenome (GOLD analysis project Ga0265293, IMG submission 192505) | Leachate microbial communities from a municipal landfill in Southern Ontario, Canada - Leachate well 138R | ecosystem: Engineered > Solid waste > Landfill > Unclassified | place: Canada... | reverse complement strand
GGGATCTCGTAGGTGCCGCCGGTAATGTTGGTCTGGTCCAGCTGGACCGCCAGCAGCGGACGGTCGTTGAAGGAGATCGAGACGGCGGACTGCTCCGGGTCCAGCAGGTTCGAGTGGGTGAGGTCCACCACGATCCGGGAGTTGTCACCGATCGTGTAGTCGCCACTGCCGGAGAAGAAGAAGTCCAGTTGCGCGGCAGCACCGAAGGCGGCCGAGTCGCCGAAGCCGAGGTCGTCCAGGGTGGTGATGCGCTCGGGCGCTTCCTTGACCGCGTCGGCGGGCTCGGTCTGGGCGTGCACCGTGCCGCCCGAGGCGAACAGCATGATCAGCGCAGTGCCAGCGGCGATCCACGCCCCCGACGACCTTCCCGACCGGCGCCGGGGACCTCGCGTTCGCTGAGCGTTCACCGGACGGAACGTAGCATCCCACCCCCCTACGGCGACGGCCTGCGGGCCGGTTTACCGAGACTCAACTGCCTCTTCCCGCGCCCTTCGAGGGCTGCCGGACCGACGGGCTAGCGGATGTTGAACCACCGCGCGAGGAGCTCCTCGTACTCGTCGCTGTCGAGGTAGTCCTCCAGCACGCCGTTGACGTCCGCGATCAGGTCGGGGTTGTCGATCGCCGCGGCGAACCCGTACTGCTCACCGGTATCGATGATCTCGGTCACGGATAGTGCACTGTCCAGCGTGGAGCGGTAGCCGTTGAGCGGGAGGTCAGACACCACCCCGTCCACGTCGCCCGCGCCGAGCGCCACGAACATCTCCTCGGTCTCCCCGTACGGGACGAGCGTCGCGCCGGCGGGGAGGTGTGCCTCCGCGTACGCCTCGGACGTGGTCCCGGACTTCACGGCGATCGAGTGGCCGCCGAGGCCGGAAAGCTGGGCGTAGGTCTCCGCGTCCACGGCGCGCACGAGCAGCGATTGGCTCGCGTCGAGGTAGGACTGGCTCAGGATGGCCTCCGCGCGGCGGCCATCCGTGATCGTGATCGCGGCCACAGCGAGGTCGCACGCGCCCTCGGAGGGTTGTCGCCAGATGCCCTCGAACGGGACGGCCTTCACCTGGAGCGTGAGGTCGAGTCTGTCGGCGACGTGCTGTGCGATCTCGATGTCGGAGCCGAGCCACTGGCCGGTCGAGGACTCGAAGGCGAAGGGGTACTTCGGTGCGTCCACGCAGATCGAGAGCGTGTCGGGAGCGAGGAGTCGCCCTTGCGGCTCAACCTTGCCGTCACCGCACGCGACCACTACTGCCGCGACGGATGCCACGAACAACAGGCCGAGGAAACCTCGGCCGGCATGCACCGGGAAACGCATCAGACCCCGCCTTAACCGGAACCGGTCCGCGATAGTGCCGCCGGCGAGATTCTAGCGTCCGGTTCGTCGTGGGCGGGCGCCGGGCGGGGGCGCCTGAAAGTTTTCAGGCACGTGTCAGACATATGTGCAAGCCGTAACGGATCAGGTATAGTGCGGACGCCTTGTGACAAAAGGCGCAAACTCACTACCGAGCCGCCTTGGTGGCCGCGGTAGAATCGGCGTCCCCGTTCCACGGGGAGCGCTCTATATAGAGGATCCCTCCGTGAGCCCTACTTTTTCTTCGATGCCGGACCTGCCAGCGACCACCACGGTCTCGGGCGACGCCTCGAAGAAGGCGGGCGCTAAGCGGGGCACGTTCATCGGAGCCTCTCCCGGATCAGACCGGGGCACGGACCTCGGCTACCTGGTCACCCCGCAGGACGCCGTCGACTCCTGCGGTACCGGCTTCATCGCCGAGTCGTCCGGGACGCGCAGCCGTCGAGTGGTGGAGATGGCCATCCAGGCCGTCGACGCCCTGACGCACCGAGGCGCTGTGAACGCCGACCCGCTGACGGGTGACGGCTGCGGCATCACCGTGCAGATCCCGTTCGAACTCCTCCAGGACACCCTCCGCGAGATGGGCGGGGCCGCTGACGTCACCGCGGAGGACCTGGCCGTCGCGATGGTCTTCCTCCCGCACAACGAAACAATTCGACCTCAGGCGCGCTCGATCCTTGAGGAGGAGTGTCGCCGCGCGGGCGTGGAGGTCCTCGGCTGGCGCGTCGTGCCGACCGACGACTCCGTCCTCGGCCCGCAGGCGCTGGACACGCTCCCGGGGTTCGAGCAACTGCTCCTCCGCCGCCCGGAAGCACAGCAGGGGCCGCAGTTCGACCGCTCGCTCTACCTGGCCCGCCGTCGCGCGGAGCACCGCCTGCAGGTCGCGGAGATCCTCGACTGCTACGTCGTCTCGATGTCGTCCACGGTCGTCGTCTACAAGGGGATGATGATCGCGCCCAAGCTGGCGGACTTCTACCCGGACCTCAAGGACCCCCGCGTCACCTCCTCGATCGCCCTCTACCACCAGCGCTTCGCGACGAACACGCTCCCGTCCTGGGAGCTGGCGCAGCCGTTCCGGATGACCGCGCACAACGGCGAGTTCAACACGCTGCTGGGCAACCGGAACTGGATGCTGGCCCGCCAGCCGGAGTTGGCCTCCGCGGTGTGGGGCGAGGACGTCGAGGACCTCAAGCCCGTGATCCGTCCGATCGGGTCGGACACCGCGTCCTTCGACGAGGTGCTGGAGCTCCTCGTCCTGTCCGGGCGCGACCTGCTGCACTCCGTGATGATGCTGATCCCCCAGGCGTGGGAGAACATGCCGAACCTGGACGCCTCGCTGCGGGCGTTCTACGAGTACCACGCCTGCCTGACGGAGCCGTGGGACGGTCCGGCCGCGATCGCCGTGAGCAACGGCGTGCAGGTCGCCGCGATCATGGACCGCAACGGCCTGCGCCCGGCGCGCTACCAGGTGACCCGCGACGGCCTCGTGATCATGGGGTCCGAGGTGGGCCTCGTCGAGCTCGCGCCGTCCGAGATCGTCGAGTCCGGCCGGCTCGGCCCGGGCGAGATGATCGCGGTGGACACGGTCCGCCGCCAGTTCCTGCACAACGAGGAGATCAAGAACGAGGTCGCATCGCGCCGCCCCTACGGGTCGTGGGTGCGCCGTAACCTGCTCTCGCTCCGCACGGACTCCACCAACGGCCACGCCAACGGATCCGCCTCCGAGCATGACCTGGACACGCTGCAGCAGCTCCACGGGTACACCCACGAGGAGATCGAGTACATCCTGAAGCCGATGGCGGAGGACGGCAAAGAGGCCGTCGGCTCCATGGGTGACGACACGCCGCTGTCCGTCCTCCAGGACGAAGCGCGCCTCCTCTACACGTACTTCAAGCAGCGCTTCGCGCAGGTGACCAACCCGGCGATCGACTCCGTCCGCGAGGAGATCGTCATGTCGCTGGACACCCTCCTCGGGCGACGGCGCTCGTTGCTGGAGTCCGTGCCCGAGGCGGCGCGGCTGCTCCACCTCACGAGCCCGCTCCTCCTCGACTCCGAGGTCTCGCTCATCAAGCACATGCAGAACGAGGACGTGAAGGTCGCCACGCTGCACGCGCGCTTCCGCGTGGACGACGGTCCGAGCGGCCTCGAGCGGGCGCTCGATGACCTCTGCGCCGCCGCCGTCATCGCGGCGGACGAGGGCCACACGGTGCTGGTGATCAGCGACCGGCTGGTGGACTACGACTGGGCGCCGATCCCGATGCTGCTCGCGGTGTCGTCCGTGCACCATCACCTGATCCGCGAGGGCCGTCGCATGAAGACGAGCCTGATCGCGGAGGCCGGCGACGCGCGCGACGTACACCACTTCGCGGCGCTCCTCGGCTTCGGCGCGAGCGCGGTCAATCCGTACCTGGCGTTCGCCAGCCTCCGAGCCGGCCACGCGCGGGGCGACTTCGGCGACGGCCCGGTGGAGCACGTCCTCCGCTCCTACGCGAAGGCCGTGGACACCGGCATCCTGAAGATCATGTCCAAGATGGGCATCTCCGCGTTCTCGTCCTACCACGGGGCGCAGATCTTCGAGGCGATGGGCATCGGCCAGCAGGTCGTCGACAAGTCCTTCACGGGCACCACGTGCCGGATCGCCGGCATCGGGTACGAGGAGATCGGCGCCGACGTCTACGAGCGCCACCAGAAGGCGTTCCCCCAGACCGACAAGCTGGCGCACGGCGGCTGGTACAAGTTCCGCCGCGACGGCGAGTACCACGCGTACAACCCCTCGATGTGGCGCGCGCTCCAGAACGTCGCCCAGTCCGGCCTCGAACACATCGATGACGAGATCGGCGAGAACTCCTACCGCGAGTACCTCGACGTCCTCGGGAACGCTCCCGCGGGCGCGCTGCGCGACCTGCTGCGGTTCAAGTCGGACCGCGAGGCCATCGACGTGTCCGAGGTCGAACCGGTCGAGGCGATCACGAAGCGCTTCGTCACGGGCGCGATGTCGCTGGGCGCGCTCTCCCCGGAGGCGCACGAGGACATTGCCCGCGCGATGAACCGCCTTGGTGGCCGCTCTAACACCGGTGAGGGCGGGGAGGACCCGCGGCGCTACAACCCGGACGGGGACAAGCGCGACGCGAACTCTCGCATCAAGCAGGTGGCCTCCGGCCGCTTCGGTGTGACGCCCGCCTACCTCGTCGCCGCGGAGGAGCTCGAGATCAAGATCTCGCAGGGCTCCAAGCCGGGCGAGGGCGGCCAGCTGCCGGGCAACAAGGTGAACGCCTACATCGCGGGCCTGCGGCACGTGATGCCGGGCACGGCGCTCATCTCGCCGCCGCCGCACCACGACATCTACTCGATCGAGGACATCGCCCAGCTCATCTATGACCTGAAGACGGTGAACTCCCGGGCGCGCGTCTGCGTGAAGCTCGTCTCCACGGAAGGTGTGGGCGTCGTCGCCGCCGGTGTGGCGAAGGCGTACGCGGACATCATCCAGATCTCCGGCGCCGAGGGCGGCACGGGCGCGAGCCCGCTGTCCTCCGTGAAGTACGCGGGTTCCCCGTGGGAGATCGGCGTCGCGGAGACCCACCAGGCGCTGGTGATGAACCACCTCCGCGGCCGCGTCACCCTCCGCGCTGACGGGGGCATGCGCTCCGGCCGCGATGTGCTCATCGCGGCGATGCTGGGCGCGGAGCAGTACGGCTTCGGCACCACGGCGATGATTGCCGTGGGCTGCAAGATGGCGCGCCAGTGCCACCTGAACACCTGCCCGGTGGGTGTTGCCACCCAGCGCGAGGACCTGCGCGCCAAGTACTTCGGCACGCCGGAGATGCTGGTCACCTACCTCACGCACGTCGCACGGCAGACCCGCGAGCTCCTCGCGAGCCTCGGGTACCGCAGCATCCAGGAGCTCGTCGGGCGCGCGGACCTGCTGGAGCAGGTGGAAGGGGACACCTCCCACCGGTGGCACGGCCTGGACCTCTCGCGGATCATCAAGCCCGTCGACCCGGAGGGTCACGAGCCCCACACGCGCACGGTGGAGCGGAACGACCGTCCGGACTGGAAGCGCCTGGACGACGAGATCCTGCTGGAGGCGAAGGACAACATCGACTCCGGCAAGCAGCTGTCGCTGTCCTACCCGGTGAAGAACACGGACCGCACGGTCGGCGCGCGGCTCTCCGGCGTCATCGCTGAGCGCTATGGCGACCGAGGCCTCCCGTACGGCACGATCGACCTCTCGTTCCGTGGCTCCGCGGGGCAGTCGTTCGGCGCGTTCCTCTCGCGGGGCGTCCGGCTCACCCTGACCGGCGAGGCGAACGACTATGTGGGCAAGAGCATGTCCGGCGGGGAGATCATCATCCACCCGCGCCAGGACACGAACTTCGACCGCTCCCCCGCGGTCCTCGTCGGCAACACCGTCCTGTACGGCGCGACGGGCGGCAACCTGTTCGTCGCCGGCGCGGCCGGTGAGCGCTTCGCCGTCCGGAACTCCGGGGCCCGCGCGGTCGTGGAGGGCATCGGCGACCACGGCTGCGAGTACATGACGGACGGCGTCGTCGTCGTCCTCGGCGATACGGGACGCAACTTCGGTGCCGGCATGTCGAACGGCGTGGCCTACATCCTGGACGAGCGGGGCGACTTCCGCTCTCGCGTGAACCAGGAGCTCGTCGGCCTCTCGCAGGTGACCGACCCGGAGGACATCGAGCTGCTCGAAGCCCTCGTGCGGCGGCACGCGGACGTCACGGACTCGAAGCGGGCTCGCGCCCTCCTCGACGAGTGGCGGCTGGCGCTGCCGAAGTTCTGGAAGGTCGCTCCGAAGGTCAGCCCGACCGAGGAGGGCGCCCAGACCGTGGTGCGTCGCCACCTCACGGCGCTGGCGCGCTTCAAGCCCGTCGCCCGCTACGTGTAGGCTTCGGACCGCAGTCCTGCTACGAAGAAGGGCCACCCGCAAGGGTGGCCCTTCTGCTTGCTCCGACTCGGAGGTTCTCCCCGTCGGGCACCGCTAGGCGGAGTACCTCAGCGCTTCCGCGACCGCGACGCGCGAGGCGCTGCGGGCGGGGATGAGCGTCATCACGGCCGTCGCGAGGTAGGCGATGCCGACGATGATGAGGATCGTGGTGATTGGGAACGAGAAGTCGATCGTCTGCCCGTTCGTGAAGTCCGGGGACGTCATCAGGTTGTAAGACAGCGCCCCACCCAGGACGAGCCCCATCCCGATCCCCGTCACCGCGATGAACGACGACTCCAGGAAGAACGAGATCGCCACGAGCCGCCTCGAGTAGCCGATGGCCCGCAGCATCCCGATCTGCTGGCGACGCTCCGCCACGGTGCGGAAGGCGATCACGCCGAGGGCGGCGATGCCGACCACGAGCCCGAGGCTCATGAACGCCACGAACAGCATCGAGAACGCGTTCTGCTGCGCCGTGGAGTCGTCCAGCAGCTTCTGCAGTGAGTCCGCCTGGACGCCCCGCTCCAGCAGCGTGGACTCGATCCCCTGCGCGACCTCGATCGGGTCGGTGCCGGGCACCACGTCCACGAAGTAAGACTGCTGCGGGCCGTCGATCACGTCGAGGGCGGTCGCCTCCGGCATGATCAGGGAGACCCACTCCGGCACGATCCCGCTGGTCAGCGCGGAGTCCACCACGCCGATGATGCGGACCGTGCGCTCCTCGCCGGTCTCGTCGTCACGGACGATGACCGGGATCGGCTCCCAGAGTCCGTCCTCCAGGTCCCCGGGCGCGCCCTCGATGGAGAACACCTCGTCCGGGTCCATGAAATTGGAGGTCTGCGTGAACTCCCACATCATCTCGTTGCCGAGCGCGACGTCCGGCTCGGTTGCCAGCGCCTGCATGACCGCCTCGGCGTCCGGGTAGCCCGCGGCCGTGCTCGCCATCGCGAAGTCCGAGGCCGCCACGAACGCCGGGTCGATGCCCGAGACGGCGTACGAGAAGAACTCGTCGTCCGGTTCGTTCGCGGGCTTCATCTCCGCGGTCCCCGACACCATGTGCCCGGACGATTCGATGTTCGCGGCCACGTCGAAGCCGGCCTCGGTCAGCGCGCTGTCGAGGTCCTCGATCGGGTTGTTCTCGTTGGTCACGACCTGCACGTCGAAGCCGCCTCGGGCGTTGTCGCCGAGGAAGAGCTGCGTGAAGTTGTGGTTCAGCGTGGCCATGACGACCAGGCTGAACATGACCAGCGTGAACATCGCGAGGGTCATGCCCGTGCGGAACTTCGCCGCCAGCGGGTAGGAGATCGCGGTGCGGATCGCCGGGGTGATCCCGCCGAGCACCTTCCTCAGGAGGCCGAGCGAGCCGAGCAGCCGGTCCGCGTTGAAGATCACGAACAGCGTGCTGGCCGCCGTGATGCAGACGCCCGAGACGAAGAACATCTCGATGTTCCCGTTGACGCCGCCGTGTCCGAGCCCGAAGAGGCCGAACAAGCCATCGAGCGGGTCGGTGTAACCCTTGCCGGCCTCGCTGAAGAGCGAGAACGGGAGGGGAAGCAGCCAGTACCAGACGGTGAGCGCGGAGATCGACGCGAACGTCGGCCGCGCCGGGGCGCCGAAGTACACGAGGATCATCGCGAGGCCCAGGAGCATCAGCGTGGTGCCGCCCGTGTAGGCGAATGCCTGCGAGGCGATCCAGCCGCCCCACCACGTGGCCACGGCGCCGATGATCAGCATCACGATGGCCCACGAACCGCTGGAGCGGTTCCGCGCCGCCGCCCGGTTGATGCCCTGCCACGCTCGCTTGATCGGCGGGATGCGTGTGACAAGCCACCGCACGAGCGGGATGAGGCCCAACGACACCACCGCGAGGGCGATGCGGAGCAGCAGCCAGATCGCGCCCAGCACGCCCTTGATCAGCGTGATGGGGGAGCGGTCTCGCCCCTTGAACGGCTCCGGCTCAGGGATGTCCCGGATCGCGCGGACGATGTTCAGGTTCGCCGCGCGCCAGGAGGAGAACGTCACCGTGATGAACGTGATCACCAGGCCCAGGCAGTAGGAGATCAGGAACCCGACCGGGCTCACGTGGAACGTGATCCCCAGCCCGAAGTCGTCTGCCACGTTCCCCATCACCTGGATGAGCCCCCAGGCCACCGCGAGGCCGAGGAGCGCCCCGACGAACGCGGAGCCGATGTTGTAGGACATGCCCTCCGCGATGAAGGTCTGCGTCAGGTGCAGCCGCTTCATCCCCACGGCGCGCGCCATGCCCATCTCGCCCCGCCGCTCCGCTGCGAGCATCACGAAGGTGAGGAAGATGAGCATGATGCCGGCCGCGATGGAGAACAGGCCGAACACGAGGAAGAACGTCACGAACAGCGAGCCGGCGAGCTCCGCGAATCCGACGAGCTCCGCCTTGCTGGTCACGATCTGCAGTGGCAGGCCCTCCGCCTCGAAGGCCTCCTCCAGACGGGTCTCGACGACCTCGCTGAGGTCCACCGTGTCGCGGACGCCGCCGGTGACCGAGACGATCGCGATGTTGGGGTTGCGGTCCGACTCGTCCGCGAAGGAGCGGACCGTGTCCAGCGAGACGACGACACCGCCGCCGCCCTGCTGTCCGCCACCACTCTGAGACGAGAGCGCGTTGTCGCGGATGACGCCCACCACCTCGAAGTCGTACGACTCGTTCTGGTAGCGGATGTTGACCGTGCCGCCCTCGCCGATCTGGATCTCCTCGGCCAGGTCCTCGGTGACGAACGCCTGGTTCGGGCCGAGGGTGCTCGCGCTGAGCGAGTCGCCGCCCGGCGTCACGAGCCCGTCGAGGTCATCGACGGAGGCAGGGTCGACGCCGACGATCAGCGCCTGCGGCTCGGAGAGCCGGGCCTCGGCGTTCAGCGCGGGGACGGGGAGCTGGACCATGCCGGTGACGGCATCGATGTCCGGGTCGCCGGCGGCGATCGCGCGGATCGCCTCGACGTCCGCGTCCGTCATCTCCTGGCCCGGTTCGCCCTGGTCGCGGTCGAAGACCACGATGAGGTCGGCCTGGCCGAGTTCGTCGTACACGGTGTTGGTGACGGAATAGCCCACCGTGTCACCGGTGGCGAAGGCGGCGCTGATGATCAACGTCGACAGCATCAGGCCGATGATGATGAGCGCCGTCTGCGTCTTGCGCCGGACCAGGTTCCGGACGCCCATCTTCACGAGGAGCGGGTTCCGGATCGCGATCCAGGCGAGCACGCCGAAGATGCCGGCCACCATGGCCAGCAGGGCGATCAGGATGTTGGTGAGGGGTATCCCGAAGAGGCTATCCACGCACCGCCCCCGCCCCGGCAGCGCCCGCGGGCACCTCCTCGCTCTCGATGAGGCCGTCGCGCATGTGGACGATGCGGTGGCAGCGTTCCGCGATGCCCGGGTCGTGCGTCACGATGACGAACGTCTGGTGCTGCTCGCGGTTGAGCTGCTGCATCAGCGACATAATCTCGTCCGCCGTGTGCGAGTCGAGGTCACCCGTGGGCTCGTCCGCCCAGATGATCGCGGGGTCGTTCACCAGCGCCCGCGCGATGGTCACGCGCTGCCGCTGGCCGCCGGAGAGCTGCGCCGGCTTGTGCCCGGCCCACGCGCCGAGGCCCACGCGGTCCAGCATGGCCTGCGCGCGACGGCGTGCCTCGCCCGGGCTGGTGCCGGACACCAGGAGCGGAAGCTCCACGTTCTCGACGGCGCTCAGGACGGGGAGGAGGTTGTAGAACTGGAAGATGAAGCCCATGCGCTTCGCGCGGTACTCCGTCTTCCGATCGTCGTTCAGGCTGTTGAGGTCGGTACCCTCGATGAGGATCGTTCCGTCCGTGGCGTCGTCGATGCCGGAGACGCAGTTGAGGAAGGTGGTCTTCCCGCAACCGGACGGCCCCATGATCGCCAGCATCTCGCCCGTGGGGACGTCAATGCTTAAGCCACGAAGCGCCTGAACCTCCACCTCTCCGGTGTGATAGGTCTTCACGAGTCCTTGGACCTGGATGATCGGTTCAGGCATAACTGCCCCTTCTCCGCCCCGGCGACACAGATGTCTGGAAAGAAATCGGTACCTTCTACCTGATTACGGTGACCCCCTGCGGTCAACCGCGAGCGGCCATTCTGACGCTGTCCTGTTCTCGTCAGATTGTGTCGCCTCCGGCGGTTGCGTGCGCTCTCTCGCAGGGGGTATTTGTGGCCACTCAAGAGCGGTGATGTGGCGATCCTGTGAAGACCCCCTCGGAGAGACGCGATCCGAGGGCGATCGGTTCCGCGGGACCCCCTCCGTCGAGCCTGCGGTGGCCTCGCCCTACACTCGCAGGGCGGACTGGCCGTCCATCATGCGGTCAGGCGGAGGCATCCCGTGGCGTTCGGTCTGCTGCTGGTCGTGATCGGGCTGCTGCTCCTCGTCGACTCGCTCAACCTCATCAAGGGGGTTGGCTTCCAGGAGCTCTGGCCGATCCTCATCATCACGATCGGTGTCGCGATCATTTACGACCGCATCCGCCGCTCCCTGCGGCGACGCTGAGCACCGAGGTCGAGCGAGCCCGTGTTCACCTCTCGGCTTCGCGATGTCCTGGCCCTGACCGTGGGGCTCTACCTGATCGCGGTCGGCATCCTCTTCGCGATCGACTCGACGGGCCTCCGTCCCCTCGGCACGCCGAGCCTCGTGGAGGGGGCCGCGGGACTCGCACTCGTTGCCCTCGGGATCCTCTCGCTCCTCGCGGCGATGAGGGCGCGGCGGTTCGCCCGAAGGCTCTCGCGCGCCTTCGGGCACGTCCGCTCAGCAGGGGAGTGGCGCCTGGACGACGCCGTCGTCCGCACGGTGGTCGGGGATATCCACCTGGACCTGCGCTCCGCGGAACTGCCCGAGGGCGAGACTGAACTCGCGCTGCTGTGCTGGCTCGGCACCATCCAGGTGCGCGTCCCCGCCCATGTCGGCCTCGACGTGGAGGCGCAGACATTCGTCGGCACCGTCGATGTCCTCGGCGTCCGCGAGGAGGGTGTCATCCGCGACATCGACGTCCGCACGGAGGACTACGAGACGGCGACCCACCGCCTGAAGCTGCGCCTCTCTACCGTCATCGGTGAGCTGTTGGTGGTACGGTCAGAGCGATGAGCGAATACGAACACCCCGAGACCCCTCGCGACCGTACGTCCGAAGCCCCGCCGACGCCGCGTCTGCAGACGCTGAACTTCGGTGCGCTGTCCGCCCTCGGTGGCGTTGCGCCGGCCGAGGGCCTCGTCTGCGACATCGACGACCCGGACTGCGTGGCACCCTCGGCGCTCGCGCCAGCCGAGGATGACGAGGGCGCTGCCGCCGACTAGCGCGCCAGCCCGCTCCGGTAGTCCGCGTACGCGGGCGCCCAGCCCAGCGCCTCGCGTGCCCTCGTGTTCCGCAGCCGTGTCGACACGAAGTTGGACGGACCGCCCGGCTCCGGCGCGTCCGCACCCGCGAGCGCGGCAACGTACCCGTACACCTCGGACCATCGGGCCGGCGCATCGTCCCCGATGATCAACGCCTGCCGCGAGGGCCATCGGTCTACGGCGGCAGCGGTCGCCTCAGCCATGTCGGCGACATGGATGAGGGTGGTGAAGGCGTCACCCTCGCCGGGGAGGAGCAGGGTGCCGGCGGCAGCCTGGTCGAACCAGCGCTGGTCCGCGCCGGTACCGGGCCCGTAGAAGTGCGCTCCGCGGAGGATCACCCAGTCGAGGCCGGAGTTCCGGACGCTCTCCTCCATCGCCAGCGCTGTTGCGACTCCCGCACTCGGCGCCGCCGGCAGCGTGTCCTCGTCAGTCCACTCGTCCGTCCCGCCCGCGTTCACCCAGGCGATGCTCTGCTGGAGGACGCGCGGGACGCCTGCGTCAGCGCAGGCCTGCAGCCAGATCGGGGCACCCTCGCGCCTCAGTCGCTCGTTCGAGGCGAAGTCGCCTCGCCCGCTCGGCCCCGGCACCGCCGTGGCGATGTTCAGCGCGACGTCGCTCCCCGCCATCGCGGTGCGGAGCGACTCCGGTTCGAAGACGTCCGCGACATGGACCTCGGCGCCACACGCTCGCGCGAACTCAGCCGCGTCGGGCCTCCGCACCAGCGCGCGGACGGTGTGCCCGCGGGCGACCAGCCGAGGGATGAGGTGACGCGCATACACGCCCGTTCCACCAACGACGCTGACAGTCAGGGGCATGCTCGGCCTCCCTCGGACCCGGAACTGGCACTGGCCGCAATCTAGGAGCCGCGGTGAGGGGCGTCTACGACTTCAGGCACTGCGCTGCTCGGGCTTACGTGCCTTGAGGACGACGAGTGGCAGCGGCTCCGCGCGCATGCGCACCCGACGCTGCTCGGTCACTTCGAAGCCGCGCTCGATGAACGCATGGTGCGTGAGCCGGTCCAGGTGGCAGCCGTCCGCGACGAGGCCCCACGCCGGGTTGAGCGCGGACTGGACGCGCGCCTTCCACGGCACCTCGGACCGCACGTGCTCGAACAGGCGGAGCGCGCCGCCGGGGGCGAGCACGCGCCACGCTTCCTCGACGGCCCGCTCGAGGTCGGGGACGGAGCAGAGGACGAGGGTGCTGACGTACGCATCGAACGACGCGTCCCGGAACGGGAGCGCCATCGCGTCGGCCTGCCGGACCTCGATGACGGCGTGGGGCTCCCTCAGCCCGAGGAGCGTCTTCCGTGCCATCGGGAGCATGTGCTCGTTGTAGTCGACCGCGGTGACGTGGGCGTCCGGCCGATAGTGCTCGAAGTTCGTCCCCGGCCCGCACCCCACGTCGAGGATGTCGCCCTGGAGGTCGCCGACCAGGTCCCGCCGGATCGCCGCCGTCGAACGTCGCTGCCAACGGTCGATCGGCCCGTAGATCGTCGCGAACCAGCGCTTGCTGAGGTTGCCCATGCGCTCACTGTACGAGTGGCGCGCAGACGGGGCAGTCGACGTCCGGTGCGCGGGTCTCCACCTCGAACTGTCCGAGAAGTCCGCGCAGCACGCCGAGCGGCAGCCCGATCACGTTGCAGCGGCACCCCTCGAACCGCGCGACCGGCGCGAACGCCTCGTCCTGGATGGCGTACCCGCCCGCCTTGTCGAACGGTGAGCCCGAGGCGATGAACGCTTCGATCTCCGCGTCCGAGTACGCCCGCATGTGCACGCCGGTCCGCCCGTGGTCCACGAGCACACGCCCGTCGAGGGCGACCGCGACGCCGGTCACGACCTCGTGCGCGCGGCCTCGCAGGTTGCGGAGCATGCCCCGTGCCTTCTCGGCGTCCGCGGGCTTGGCGAGCAACCGCCCATCGAGGGCCACGACGGTGTCGCTGCCGATCACGAGCGCATCCGGCTGCGCCGCGGCGACGGCCTCCGCCTTGCGCCGCGCGAGCGACTCCGCCACGCGCACCGCTTCGCGCTCCTCCGTCGTCTCGTCCACCTCGGACGGCACGACCTCGAACGAGACGCCGAGGGCGGCGAGCAGCTCCCGCCGTCGCGGCGACGCAGAGGCGAGGACGATGCGAGGCGAGGTCATGCGCTACCGGTCGAGGACGGTGACGTTCTCGATGTGCTGGGTGTGGGGGAACATGTCCACCGGCTGTACCTCGCGGAGCGTGAAGCCGCCGTCCACGAACAGCCGGAGGTCACGCGCGAGGGTGCCCGGGTCGCAGGAGACGTAGACCACCCGCTTCGCGGCCGACTCGATGATCGCGTCCACCACGCCCGGGAACAGGCCGCTCCTCGGCGGGTCGATCACGACGACATCGGGGGAGGGCGTCATGCCCGGCAGGGTCGCCTCCACCTTGCCGACGATGCGCGTCACGTTCGAGAACGGCGCGAGGTTCACCTCGGCGTCGTCGCCGGCGGCAGCGGACTCCTCGATCGTCACGACGCGGTCGACGCTGGTCGCGAGCTGGGCGGCGAAGGTGCCGACGCCGGCGTAGGCGTCCACGACGACCTGCGGAGTGGCCTCCAGCACCCGGTCCACGACGAGGGCGACCAGGCGCTCGGCCTGCACGGTGTTCACCTGGAAGAACGCCGGGCCGGACACCCGGTAGTCCACGCCGTTCAGGCGCTCCGTGTACGACCGCTGGCCGCTCGCGAGCTTCGGGCGGGGGCCGGGACGCCACTGCAGGTGCGGCTGCACCATCTCGTCCTTCGTGTTCACACCGACGCGCACGGAGAGCTGGCGCGCCTGCATCGTGTGGTCCTGCGCCGTCTGCAGCACCGCGTTCACGCGAGGATGCGCGATGGGGCAGGACTCGATGCGCATGAAGCGGTGCGTCCCGCGCTGCATGAACCCGATCTGGCCGTCCCGGCGCACGGTGAAGCGGTTGTGGTTGCGGTACCCCCACGGCTCGTCCATGCCGAGCATGGGCTGCACGAGGGCTTCGACCTCGGCTTCCTCGAACCGCCCGATGCGGCGGAGCTGGTCGCGGACGACGCCGGTCTTGAGCTCCAGCTGCCGCTCGTACGCGACGTGCTGGAGCTGGCAACCGCCGCACTTCCCGAAGTACTGGCACGCCGGCTCGATGCGGTCCTCGGACGCCTCGAGGACGAGGACGGCGGTCGCCTCGATGTAGGACGGGCGGTCGTCCGTGATCTCGGCGATGACGCGCTCGCCCGGCAGGGCGTACTCCACGAAGACCACGCGGCCGTCCGGCGCGTGGCCGACCGCCTTCCCGCCGGAGGCGAACCCGGTGAGGGTGAGCTCGATCGGTTCGAGGGGGCGGTTCACCTCGCGCTTTGCCTTGCGGCTGCGCGCGGCGGGCACCGGCTCCGGTACGACGGCGGCGGGGATGGCGGGCGTGGGGATCGTCATGCATCCATCGTACGGAACGCTCTGCCTACGGGGCCGACTGGCCGATAGGATGCGGAGGTTCGAGGAAGGACCACCATGCCCCGCGCTGCTGCTCGATCAAGCCGCATCCCGAAGCCCCTCGTCGACCTCGCGAAGGCGTATGTCGGCCTTCCGACGGGCTCGTTCAACGAGACCCGCGTCCACGACTTCCTCCGGCAGTTCGCGGAAGCCCGAGGGCTGACGTACCGCGAGGACTCGGCCGGCAACGCGCTGATCGAGTACCGCCGAGGACGGAAGACCACCCCGCTGGTGCTGGGCGCACACACGGACCACCCGGGGTTCGTGGTGACGAAGGTGAACGGCCGGCGGCTTGAGCTCGAGTTCCGCGGTGGCATCCCCGGCGAGTACGGCAAGGGTGAGCGCATCCGTCTCTACTCTGCGGACCCCCGCGAGGATCGAGGCGACTCGACCGCCGAGATCACCTCGACGGTGCTCTCCGACGCGGCGAACCGCTGGGCGAAGCGCCTGATCGGCGCGAAGGCGACCCTCACCGCGGGTTCCACCGCGCAGGTCGGGGACCTCGCGCTGTGGGACGTCGAGCCAGCGCGCGTGCGCGGCTCCATCCTCCACGCCCGCTCCTGCGACGACCTCGGTGGGGGGCTCGCGATCCTCTGGGCGCTTGAGCAGCTCGTCGCCCAGCAGCCGGATGCGCACGTCCTCGGCCTGTTCACGCGCGCCGAGGAGGTCGGGCTGGTGGGGGCGGCGGCGGTCACGATGACCGGGCTGCTGCCGGCGGGCGCCCTGATCGTGGCGGTGGAGTGCTCCTCGATGGCGGGGGGACGCGCGGTGCAAGGGGAGGGGCCCGTCATCCGGGTGGGCGACGCCCAGCACATCTTCTCGCCGCGTATCACCATGTGGATGACGCGCGTCGCCCTCGAACTCCAGCAGGAGGACCCGGCGTTCGGGTTCCAGCGGAAGCTGATGGACGGCGGCACCACCGAGGCGACGGCGTACGACCTCCTGGGATACGAGAGCGGTGCGGCCTGTCTCGCGCTGGGGAACTACCACAACATGGGGCCCAACAGCCGCATCGCCGCCGAGACGCTCCACCTCGGCGACGTCGAGGGCCTCGCGCGGTTGTTCGTCGCGATGGGGCAGAACACGCGCCGGGTGGACGAGGTGTATGCGACAGCGGTCAAGCGCTGGCGCGGTATCGCGAAGGACGCCGCGAGTCAGCTCCGAGGGCGATGAGCGCCCTCGACCAGCGCATCGCCCGCGACGGTGCGCTAGTCGAACGGAGACGGGACGAGCGTGAAGAACAGGAGGATCGGGGACAGGATGAAGAAGATCTTCACGCCCAGCGGCAGGCTGAGCCACCAGTCCTTGAGTCTCATCGCCTGACCCCTCTCGCCCTGTGTCCGTGCCGTCCTACGCGACGGAGACCGACTGAATCATCTCGAGCATCGCCGGCACGATGACCTCGGGCCGGCGTGCCGCCTGACCGTGGTCGTCCCCCTGCAGCTCGATGACGCGGAGGTTCGGGTTCAGCTCGCGCGAGCGCAGCGCGCCCGGGTGCGGCTTGTCCTCGGTCCCCACGTACACCAGGATCGGCGCCTTCGCGACACGGACGGCCTGCTCCGCGCCCCGCCACTTCGCACGCTCGGCGTGCGCGGCCTTCAGCGCAGCACGGTCCTGCAGGCCGGCTTCGTCCGCGGCCTTCACGTCTGGGTTCCGCTGCAGCGCGTTCGAGTAGTACGCGTCGAAGTCCTCGTTCGCGCGGAACTCGGCATCCGCGAGGTCGAGCATCGGCATGGAGCCGCCGATCGTCCACGAGAGGAAGCGCTGCGGCTGATAGATCATCGTCGCCCAGCCGATGGTGCCGCCCATCGAGTACCCGTGGAAGTGCGCCTGTCTGACGCCCTCAGCGTCCATCACCGCGACGATGTCCATCACGCGGTTGCGCATGTCGTAGGCGGCGGGGTCGTGCGGCTTGTCGGACTGCCCGTGCCCCCGGGCGTCCACCAGCAGCAGGTGGAAGTCGTCTTTCAACAGCGCTACGAACCCGCGGTCCCGCCAGGCCTGCAACCGTCCGAGGAACCCGTGCTGGAACACGATGGCCGGCTTGCCCGGCGTGCCGTCCACCTCGTAGTGGATCTTCACGCCCTCGTTCTCGGCGTACGGCATCTGGCCCTCCTCGCGGTGTCCTCGCGGTCTCGTCGGCGCGCTGCTCGCAGGTTCTACCACGTTCGCGCCCGCCGAGGGGTGCGGAGGCCGCGCCTTGCCCCGCGATCGGACCCCCTCGCCCGTGGAGCGGGCGAGGGTTGGGGTGAGGGTCTGCTCCGCCCCTCTGCTCCGTGCTCGCTACCCCTCGAACCCGGCGGGCCGGACCTTGTCCGAGCGCTCCCACACCCCCGGCTGCTGCTCCCAGAAGATCTGGGTGAGGAGCCCGCCCGTGAACTTCGGGTGGATGAAGGCGTCGCGCCAGCGGATGCCCTCCGTCGAGTCGTCGTGCTCGTCGAAGGTCGGCAGCTCGTAGTACTCGCACGCCCGCTTCGCGGCGTCGAAGTCCGCGACCTCGAACGCGACGTGGTGGATGGCTGGCCCACGACGGTCGAGGAAGCCCTGGATGAACGAGTCGTCCCCGATGGGCTGGATGACTTCCCAGTGCATCGGGCTGCCCGGGACCTCGAGGATGGCGTCGCCGAAGTCGGGCCACGCGCCGTCTGGCGTGCGCCACACCTGCCGCGTCCCGAGCATCCGGGCGTAGTGCTCCGACAACGTGTCGCGGTCGGGGTACGCCGTGCTCAGGTGGTCGAACGCCACGATGCCGAGCGACGGTGTCTCCTCGCGCGTGGCGGTGGAGGGCGCCTCGATTCGCTGCGCGTTGGGCGGGGTGTCGTCCGAGAAGAAGCGGAACTGGATGCCCTCGCCGGCGCCGTCCGCGCTCACGATCAGCTGGTGCTCCGTACTGGCCGAGGTCGGGCGGATACCGAGGGCCTGGAGGGACGTTCGAGTCGCGTCGAGGTCCGCGACCTGCACGCCGACGTGGTGCACCCCCGGCCCACGCGGGCTATCGAGAAATCCGCGGAGGGGTGAGTCGCTGTCGGTCGGCTGGACGACCTCCCAGAGGATGTCGCCGCGGGCGGGGTCGCCGAACGTGAAGAGGATGCCGCGCTCTCCGTCCGCTTCCCACGTCATGGTCCGCCGGAAGCCGAACACCCCTTCGAAGATCTCCGCCTGGCGCTCTACGTCCTCGACGCCCATGGCGATGTGGTCGATACGGGTGAACTCGATCGGCACGGGCGGCCTCCTGTCCTCGGGGCGGGGTTGGTCGCGGTGGGTGTCAGCGGGGGTGGGGCTCCAGCATGTCGTAGCCGGCCTGCAGCAGTTCCTTGTTGAGCCGAAGGTTGTAGCGGTTCATGTGGGCGATGCGGTCTGCCATCGCCATCACGCTCTCCTCGAACGCGTCGTCCTCGTAGACCTCGTTCGCGAGGCCGATGCGGAGCGCCCTCTCGGCGGGGACGCGCTCGCCGGTGAGGATCATCTGCATCGCATGTGCCTTACCGACACGCTCCGGGAGGCGCTTCGGGCCACCCCAACCGGGGGCCTGGCCACCGAACTCGGGCTGGTCGGGGTCGCCGTCCTCGGTGATCTTCGGGCGGACGGGCGGATCGGCCGAGAGCGTGATCTCCGGCAGGCCGAGCTGCGCGTTCGCGGAGCAGAGGATGAAGTCCGCGGCGAGGGCGAACTCCAGCCCGCCGCCGAGGCAGTAGCCGTGGACCGCCGCGATGATCGGTGTCTCCATCTGCTCCATCGCGTTGAACGTCTTCTGCCCGAGCCGGTTCGACTCCACGCGCCCCTCGACGCCGAGCTCCGCCGACCAGTGGAGGTCCGCGCCGGCGCAGAACGCCCTCCCGGCCCCCTTCAGCACGATCACCTTCGCGCGCTGGTCGTCATCCAGCGCGCGGAATGCCTCGCGCAGCTCCATCATCATCTTGAGGTTGACGGCGTTGAGCTTGTCCGGGCGGTTGAGGGTGAGGACGGCGACGCCGGGGTCGACGAGCTGTACCTCGATCGTCTCGTAGCTGTAGTCGGTCATGTGGTTCCTCTCGGGGTTGGGAAGCTCGGTCCCAGGGGACCGGCGCTAGATCGCGCCTTGTTCGCGGAGTTCCGTGATCTGCGGCCAGTCGAAGCCGAACTCCAGCAGCACCTCCTCGGTGTGCTGTCCGAGCACGGGCTCCGGGCCCTGGTTCGTGATGGGCGTCTCGCTGTAGTCGATGGGTGTGTTCACGTACCGCACCGTGCCGAGGTGGGGGTGCTCCATCTCTCGGATGTACCCGTTCGCGAGGACATCAGGGTCCTCAGCGACCTCGGCGTATGTCTGCACAGGCCCGAGGGCGAGGTCGATCTCCGCGAGGAGCGCCATCCACTCCGCGATCGTCCGCTCGCGGAAGAGGGCGTCGAGGCGCATGAGAAGCGCCTCGCGGTGCTCGTTGCGGTGCTCGGGTGTGTCAAACCGGGGGTCGGTCGCCAGGTCGGGCTCTCCGACGAGTTCGGCGAAGGCAGGCCAGCGGTCCTCGCGGACGCCGGCCATCGTGAAGTAGCCGTCCTTGGCCGGGAACGTGTTCCAGAGGATGCCGGCGTGCGGATGCCCTCGCCCGGCGCGCCGAGGCAACTCGTCCTCGAACAGGTAGTGCGTGATCTCGAACGACTGGAGCGCGACCTGCGCGCCGAGGAGCGACACGTCCACGCGCTGCCCCTCGCCCGCCTGACCTCGCGCGACCAGTGCGCCGAGGATCGCGATGGCTAGCCAGATCGCGCCGACCTGGTCGCCCATGAACGTGCCGACCGGGGTGGGGGCGGTGTCCTCCTCACCGTTCACGCTCATGATCCCACCGAGGGCCTGCGCGACGATGTCGAACATCGGGCGGTCCGCGTTCGGGCCCTTCGCCCCGACGCCGGAGGCGACGGCGAAGATGAGCCGCGGGTTCCTCGCACGG
>Ga0265293_10005911_pt1 | contig 20061 bp, 26 predicted proteins | sample Munlanlewell138R_FD_192505 | JGI IMG/M metagenome (GOLD analysis project Ga0265293, IMG submission 192505) | Leachate microbial communities from a municipal landfill in Southern Ontario, Canada - Leachate well 138R | ecosystem: Engineered > Solid waste > Landfill > Unclassified | place: Canada... | reverse complement strand
AGGATTAATAAACTAGAGCAAATGTTAAATGAGTATAACGATATGGATAAAAGAACCAAAGAAGCTAGAGGGATGTTAGAGAAAATGCAAAAAGAAAAAGAGGATCTAGCAGAGGACAAAAAAGAGTTAAATGAAACATTGAAAAAAATAGAGGAGCTAGTAAATGAGTAGAGTTAAAAACATTACAAACTCTTTAGAATTAAAACGTATCCAATTAAGCAATGAAAAGGAAGTTAGAAATTTAATTGGAGAGGTTAAACTACAAAATGATTTATTAGGAGAGGTTATCCAATCACTAGATAAAGTTAAGGAATCGATTGACTCACAAGATTATCCACAGCCACACAAGACGGTAAAGATTAGTAATCTTAAAGATGTAAAAATCCCAGAGCTAAAATCAGTTCAGATAGAAAAACCCACTTGGTTAAAGTTAAAACAATTTTCTCTTTCTGAGCTGATTAGCTCTATTGGTGATTTGTTTAGCAATTTGCTCAGCAGGGAGTTTAGGGTTGATTTAGAACAATATCGAGTAGCCAGAAATGCCATATCTGTTCGATTGTCAAACGGGAAAGAGTTTTTAGAGTCATTAAATACGGGCATCGCAACTGGTATGTCTAGTATTGAGTTTCCTAGTTGGATTTCTAAAGAGGAAGCCCAAAAATCGATAAATTCCAAGCTAGACACATATAGTCTTAACGATGTAAGAGATAATTCTATTAACAGCAATATTACATATTTAGGGAAGGATGATAAGCAAGGCAATTGGCTAATAATAGAGATAAACGAGCTAGAAGGAGTAAGTATGAGATTTGCAACAGTTAAAAACAATCCCTTAATAAATACATATCAAGAAGCAATGCTAAACAGAGAGTCATTAACTTATGATATTTACTCAAAAGCTTTCTAAATATGGTAGACGTTCGATGCAAATATTGTGGTAGATTGCAGATGAGGCTCGACTTTGGAATCGGCGAGATTAAGTGTGGTAGGTGTGGCAAAATAGTTAAGTTTAAGGTTACTACTCAGAGTTTAGATAGGTTTGTTGAGAGGTTAAAACTAAGAGACCAGAAAATTAGACTTGACAAGCAAGACTGAAAATGCAAGAATTATAGTAGAAGTCCTAGAGATTCCCTATATAAGAGGTCATAGAACCCGACAAACTAATAAAAGAGACCTTTGAGTCCGCCTTAGTGGCGGATTTTTTGTGTCCGAAAGGAAACACTTATGTCATTTGAGCACTTTAATATAGGTGCGGGAGAGCTATCTGTGAATAGTATTGACGTTGGGCATACGACAGAAGAAGGCATTGTTGTAATGCTTGAGCCAAATGTTCACCTACATCGTTCCGGTAAATGGGGCATGACACCAGTTAAGGCTTCAATCATCGGATATGAAGTTACAGTCCAAATCACAATGGCTGAAACTACTTTAGCAAACCTGAAAAAAGCTATCGCTGGCTCAACAACTGGCGGTAACAATGTGCAGATCGGTGGATTAGCTGGCAGAGAAGTAAATGGCAGTGAGATTACTCTTACGCCTTTTGATGGAACTCACAGCTGGACATTCAGAAATGCAGTCCCGACTTCACCAGTCGAAGTTCTTTATCAAGTTGAAAACGAAAGAGTTTATCAGGTGACCTTTACTGCACTAGTAGATGAGGACTCACCCGATGAATCTAACGTTGTATTTGTAAGTTAATGGAAAAAAGAATACTCACAGTCACTAAAGCTAGAGATTTAGGCGATGGGATTATCGAAGCAGTTATTGCTTCTGAAAAAGAGGATAGGCATGAAACAATACTAGAGCTGAAAGGCTTGGATACCTCATCATACATGAAAAATCCAGTAGTATTATGGGTTCATGATTACTCTCATCCGCCAATAGGGAAAACACTAAGTCTGAGAAAAAGTGAGGGAAAGTTAATTGCTAAAATTCAATTCGCAATAAACGAGGACTCATTTGCTCATAAGATTTACAAACTCTATAAAGGTGGATTTATGAAAGCTTTCTCAATCGGGTTTATCTCTAAAGAAATGAATGAGAACAGATATACCAAATCCGAGATGTTGGAACACTCAGCAGTCCCTGTTCCCGCAAACTCAGAAGCTCTAGCTCTAGCAGTTACTAAAGGGGTTATTGAAAAAACAGACCTCGAATTATTTGCCGAAAGGCAGAAGGGAAACAATATGAAATTAAAAGATATTCTAGCAAAAAGACTAGAAGACTTAACAGGTGAGGAAAGAGCCTTCCTCATCGAAAATAAAGATAAATTGTCAGAGGCTCAAAAAATAGTATATAGGGAAATCCTTACGGAAGCCGAAGAGTCAGAGGAAACTCCAGAGGAAACCCATGAGGAAGCTCCAAAAGAGAATGAGGAAGTCAAGGAACAACTTAAATCATTAAGCGAGGCTGTGGGTAAAATCTCAGAATTACTTGATGGTCAAGTTGTTAGAAAAGACATCAACCTAGGCGCTCAATCTCGATATTCAAGAGGGCTCAAGAAGGAGGAAAAGACTAAACTCTGGTTCAAAGGATTGGTCACAAACAATTTCTCTGAATACGTTGATGTTGTAGGCAAACAAGCCATGACCACCGACGAAAACGGAGCAATTGTCCCTCCAGAAGAGTTTATCGCAGAAATTTCTCGCCTTGAGGAAGAGTACGGAGTTGCTTCCAGATTTGCGAATGTAAGGCGAACAACTAATAATGCTCTCAGGGGTGTAAAGGGAGGTGATGATTTAGAATTGGTCAAAACTTCTGAGCTTGGGCATAAAGCCAAACAAGAAACAAGCTATGAGCCATATAATCTAACTCACCTAGAGTATACGGGCATTGTGCCTGTATCTGATACTTTGCTTGAGGATAGCGCCATTGATTTATGGGGGGACTTAACTAATAGGTTCGCTCGTGCCAATGTCAAGCGTCAAGATGAGTTGGTCTTAACTGAGAATGATACCGACGACGATGTTTATGGTATCTTAAATGCTCTTGGTACAGCTCAGATTGGAGTTGTAGATTTAGAGGACACATTAGCAGACAAGTTAAACGAGATGTTATACGCTGTCCCCACCCCCTCAATGAGCAATGGAAGATACCTCTTTCATAGAACTTGGTTGGGAGCTATCCAAAGATTGAAGGATAAAGACGGCAGATATATTTGGCAACCTGGCATTGACGGTGGAGTTTCAGGAACTATCTGGGGCGTGCCTTACACCTTAACAGAAGCCATGCCTTCACTTAATGAGGTTCAAGAAGGCGACCCGTTCTTGATTTTTGGTGACATGAAAAACACCACTCTTTCAATCAGAGTACCAATGCAAACCCAGTTCTTTAATACTGGCGTTATCACAGATAGTAGTGGTAATGTTCTGTTGAACTTAATGCAACAGGACGCACAAGCTATTAGAGCTAGAGTGAGAATGAACCAAGTCCACGTTCACCCAGAGGCTTACAGTGTGTTGGTTTTAGGAGATATTAGTTAAAAAGCTAATGTCAATTGAACAGTTGCCCCACTCTTTAGTGGGGCTTTTGTTTTGTGATATACTTAATATATGCTAAAAATAAAAGACATTATTCACCAGGCAATTATAAAGCCATTCATAACAAAGGACGAAGATGAGCATATATACAAACGAGCAAAAAATCGAAGCAGTGCTTCAAAGAGAGTTAACAAACGAGGAGAAGGTAGTTGTCAGCGACGTAATCGAAGCAGTTGGGAAAGCGATAAATTCATATACGGGTAGAAGGTGGTTAGATTTAGATAAGGAGACAGCAGATGAGGAAGTTAGGCACTTCGATGGCAACGGAAAAAGAGAGCTTTTTATAAATGATTTTATCTCAATCTCTAGAATTAGATTTAAAGATTCTCTCGGCACAGTAACCAGCACCCTTCCGGCAAAATCATACATTTGCTATCCTGCTAACAGCAGTTGGAGAAATAGTGTATTTTTGAGAGACAGGTCATTCCCTAGAGTCAGATCAGGAGTCGAGATTAAAGGACTGTTCTATACGGGAGTCGTGCCGGTTGATATTCAGCTGGCTTCCTCAACTCTAGTTGGTCACTTCTTTGCCTCATCAAGAAACGTAGGCGACTTCAAAAAGGAAAGCATTGAAGGCTATTCATATGAAATTTTGACAGGAGACGAGAAAACGTCACAAGACAAAGCAACTCTTAATAAAATAGATTATTGGAGAAAGGTTAATCTTTGATGCTTAACCACACTTTTGAGCAAACCGCTTCAATCATAACCACTTCTTATAATGATGATGGCGACCAGTCTTTTGTTTCATCACTTGAGATAAAATGTAGGTTCAGGTGGATTACTGATTTAGAGCGACCCTCAAATAGGGAGGAGGTTAGAGCAGATGCAATGATGTGGGTAAAACCAAGCGAGATAATTTCAGAAGGGTGGATAATAAAATTCAAAGATGATTTTTTTAGGGTCAGGAGAGTGGTTGAAGCTAGACGATTAAGAGGCGATATAATTTATTTCAAAAAAGTTTTATTAGATAAATATGCACAAGGAATAGAGGTTGTCAGTTAAACAAGAAAACAATACTAGTGCAGTATTAAAAAATATTGAAGGCAAAATCGATTTAGTTTTATCATCAATGGTTACTGATATTTACCGATTGTCTCAACAGCAAGTGCCGGTTAGCGCTGGAGGCGGACACTTGCAGTCGTCTGGTCTTGCTAAAAGGGTCGGCAATTTAAAGTATGAGATAAAATACAACAAAGAATACGCCTCCTATCAGCACCGAGGTATGAGGCGAGATGGGACGCACGTTGTTAAAAATTATACCTATCCAGGCAAAAAATCACACTATCTAACTGACCCAGCAGAACAAATATTAAAAAATCAAAACTCATATATTAAGCGTTTCATTAAATGACTATAATCAAAGACATACACAAATATCTAAAAGACAAAGGATTTAATATCTTTCGGTCTAAAGCACCTCTAAAAATAGAAGATGTGCTATGGATTGTGGAGTCACCTTCGTCTCCTCCAAGCTCAAGTTTAGGATATTACGAGCAAAACTTAGATTTGTGGGCAAGATTTAGAGTAACAGACAACGCTAGAACACAGCTAGAGGAGGTGCAAAAACTAATACATAGGAAAGTAGCCTATAACACAGATAATTTTCATGTTTATTTATCAGTCGCAAATGGACTTGTAACAGATATGGGCGAGGATGTTGAGGGTAGAGCTTTATTTACTTTGCCATTGAGATTTATTTATAGAGCTATAAAGAAATAATATGAATGAACTAAATCTAGACGAATTGCTCCCAGAACCAAGAAAGGTGTTTCTAAACGGAAAAGAATATGAGTGCAAGCACCCAACGGTAGAACAGATGTTGAGAATAGCAGATTTAGAAAGTAAGCTAAGAGGCGTAAAGTCGGCAACAGAAGCAATAAACTTAATCAATGAGTCGATTAAACCGATTATGCCAGAAATAGAGGATATGAGTTTAACCAAGGAGCAGTTGTTCGGTTTGATAAGTTTCATAATCACAGGAACTAAGCCAGAAAGACTACAAAAGGCGAGCGGTATAACGCCAAAAAAAAAATTAGATTCTCAAAAGCAATAGCTTTGTTTTTACATCATTACAGGGCGTACACCTATCAAGATTTACTAAAAGAAAAAGCAATTATCTTTTATGTATTACTAGATGAAGCGATGATAATTGAAGCAGAGGATAATTATTTTACACTTTACTCTAGCATTTTTAATAAGTTCAAAAATAATATTGTTAGTGAAAAATTAAAAAAACTATCAAGAATTTTCGCAGGGGATATAGCAGATGACAACAGAGAACATGATATAATTAAAGACAGGGAACAATTAAAAAATATATTAAAAAAATAGAGACCCCAGCGTGAGTCCAAATAAAGGAGCACAATGCCAGATAAAATCGGCTCAATAATTTGGACAATTTCAGCCAAGACAGACGAACTCCGACAGGGATTAAAAACAGCCCTGGATAAAGTTAATATTTTCAAATCCAGCACAGAAAGTGCTGATAGGTCTAGTAGTAGTTTTGAAAGCACCATTGGACTGCTCTCTCAGTCTTTTACAAGCCTTGATAAATCAATATCAGAATCAGAGCAACAGGTTTCTCAGTTTGGAAAAACAAACGAGGAAGTAAGTTCTGTGTTTCAGCGACACATGGCTGAGGAAGCCGAGATAAGAGCTGGAGCTACTGATGAGATTAACAGAATGACTGATGAGATGTTTGGAACGTCTTATGCAACAGAATCAGCTAGCCAGTCTACAACTCAGTTTGCAGAAGCCTTAAAACGAGTCGACGAGGAAGCGAGGGCTTCTCAAAAAAACATCTTGTCTTTAAAAAGTGCGGTTGAGGGATTAGTAACTGGATATATGGCTCTTAGAGCAGTTAGATGGATCGCAGACCAGCTTCGTGAGTCGGTAGATATTGCTGGTCAAACCGAAAGAGCAATGGCTTTAACAAAGTCAACCATTGAAGCTACCGGAATGACCGCAGGTATAACGGCAGAAAAGATTAGAGAAATGGCTAATGAGATACAAAGAAACACAGCTATTTCTAGTGACTCTGCGCAAGCTGGCATGAACATGCTTCTTGAATATACTCGTATCGGCGAGAATGTGTTCCCTAAAGCTACAGAAGCAATGCTAGATATGGCTACCGCCATCAATGGTGGAGTTATCCCCTCAGCCACTCAGCTTGAATCGTCTGCCAAACAAATCGGCTCAGCACTAAACGATCCTATCAATGGAGTTAGACGACTTACTCAATCAGGAATAACTTTTACTGAGCAACAAAAAGAACAAATCAGAACGCTAGTAGAATCTAATAGATTGGTAGAGGCACAAGGAGTCATTCTAGAAAGACTAGCTGTATTTCAAGGTTCAGCAGAAGCACAAGCAGAAACATATCAGGGCAGAATTGCCAGTTTAAACAACGAATTTAACGATATAAAAAGAATAATCGGTCAAGCAGTTATACCAGCTATTGAGCATTTTATAGAAGGCTTGAGTGTTGGCGGAACTGCAAGCGAAGGTCTTGTGTTTGCAATTAGGGGTCTTATCTCGGCTTTTACTGGTTTAATTACGATAGCGAGAATGGCTGGGATAGCCATAAGCACCGCATTATCGGCAGGATTTGCACTAATTCAAGGGGATTTTCAAACTGCTAAAAATGCCCTAAAGGTTGGGCTTGAAGATATTGTTCAAGAAGGAGTTAAAACACAGGAATCTTTAACAAAGATTTGGAGTAGTGAAGCTTCTAAACAAACTGATTATTCTTTAGCAAACTATAAAGAACAAGAGCAAGGCTCTAGTTCTAAAAGTCAAAAGATTATTGATGATCTAGAAAAAGAAACTGAGGCATATAGACGAGCAGTAGAAAAAAGACAGGTTCAGTTTGAGCGATCAATGGCTGACTTGATTTGGGCACATCAAGATAAGGTCAAACAGTTGAGAGAGGATTTAAGAAATGAGCAAGACACATTTTCAACAATAATGGACGAGAGGACTAAAAAGTTTAATGAGTCAATGCTTGAGATGGAGCAGTCTCATCTAAAAAAAGTAGAAACAATAGAAAAACAACTCGCTAGAGAGGAGCAAAAACAAGACGACAAGGTGGCTGAAGCGCTTAACAAGGGTCAAAAACAACTAGATGAGGAGGAAAAGTTATTTTCTAAGCGTGAAGCAATAATTGAGTCGCAAATAGAGTCTGAACTTGCTAAGGGGGAATGGGCGAGCGACTCAGTTTTAGAAACCCTGAGACGACGCCTTGATAATGAGAGAGCTATTCATGGCATAAAGGTTGATGAGATAAAAAATCAAATTGACGAGGAAACTAAAAAAGCTATTGATGCCCACGCCTACAGGATTGAAGACTTACAAGAAAAACTAAGCGAAGCAACAGCGAGTAACAAAAAAGAAAAAGAGGGCAGGGAACTATCTTATGAAGAGGAAACCACTAAACTACTAAGAGAACATCAACAAAGAGTCAGTAATTTTCAGTCAAGCCTAGATGAAGAGCTATCCATATTAGACAGACATCAAGATAGTGTTGATATGGTGAAAGACCAAGCCAGACTTGACGATATTGCTCGACTAAAAAGACAGTTTAGCGAACAGGCAAAAGAGGAGGAAATTAATCATCGGCAACGAATGAACGACATCAGGAATAGAGGCTCTGAGGCGGGAGTTTCTTATGGACAGTTTTTTAATGACGGACTAAGAGGGATTATACCAGAAGTACAAAATACCTCTAGAAATATTGCCGACACTCTTAAAAGAACAGCTCAGGCAACCTCTAATAGTGACGGCAGAACTTTGGGTCAACTTTTTATGGACGGGATTAAGTTTTCGATTGAGAGCAATAAATATAGTTTAAAAAATCAAATTGAAGACGCATTGAAGTTTTCTATAAGTCCGGTTTGGGGCATAACTAGTGCTATTGGTAACTTGCTTGGCACTAAAGGGTATCCAGCTTTTGCTGACGGAGTTACTAATTTTGGTGGAGGTTTAGCACTAGTCGGAGAAAGAGGACCAGAAATAGTAAATTTACCAAAAGGCTCAGATGTAATCCCTAATGAGAAAATAGGAGAAATAGGTGGTAATATAGTTATAAACATTGACCAGGTTAATGATAAGAGTGATGTTGACATGCTCATTAGAGAGTTAGGGTTCAAGCAATCAATTATGCATTAATATGAAACAATTAAAAATAACAGACAAAGACACATCTAAATCGTTTACTTTTTTTGATAACTCAAATGGAACAATACTCCAATCTTTTAATGGCTTTGAGTATCCAGAGGTCTTGTGCTCAATCGAGGATGTTAGCGGAGTAGGAGGGGCAAACTACGTTACTTCAAAATTTGGTAGGCGAAGAATGTCTTTTCAGGGTGATTTAGTTGGGTCTAACAAGTTTTTACAAAGAAGGGAGTTGTTGTCTGCACTTCGTCAAAGGGGAAAAATGAAGCTTTTTCAAATAACAACCTATGATAACCTTGAACTTGAGTTTGAGGCTGAAATCGTGCGACTCACAATGCCCTACACACACCAAATTCACTCTTTTCTATTCGAGATTCAAGCTCCAGACTGGCGATTTTATTCACAAGACGACTATGATGAAATTTTTAATGCTAATGATGAACTGACAGTTACAAACTCAGGAACAGAGCTTACACAGCCGGTTTTTAGTATAGTTGGTCCCGCTGTGGGAGTTGAGGTTGGAAATATAAGCACTGGAGAGTCATTCCAAATAGATAGTCTTGCCGATGGAGAGATAGCAGTCGTGGATGTTTTAGAAAGAGTTGTGACCCTAGGCGGTGAAAGGGAATTTTCTATATTTACCGGTGATTTTTTTGGTTTACAGCCTGGAAAAAACATTATAGAATTTTCAGTAGCTTCTGGGGACAGCCCCAACACTCAAATGAGAGTTGATTACAAATTTGCTTATTTAGGAATCTAACATGACACTAACATTCGATTGGTATTTACAAGGCTCATCAGATACCAAAATTGATGATACTGACAAACTTTTATTTTCATCTGGTGAGTTTGACGAGAGAATAGTGGCAGGAAAATGCAACGACTCAACCCATGTTAAAACTGACGTTGGGGCTAATAAATCAGACGGGAACTCACCAAATAACAACAAGTATCTGACAAACAGCACAGCTTCTTTAAACGGAGGATTGCCACGAAATATAAACACAGTTCTTGACTCTGAGGCAACTATTAAACTAGAGCTTAACCTAGGAGATGACTTTCAAGTAGAGGACGCTATTTTTTACGCCTATCAGGAAAGTAGCAATGTATCTCCCGATGGGTTGATATTCTATTCAGCTGAGACCGGAAACTCTAAATGGAGTGATATCGGAGGCAGAGGAAACGCTCTCGAGCTGGGTGACAAAACAATAGACAGCAACAAACAAACTTATTACTTACTTGCTAGTGTTTGCCTAACCGCAGGAGGAAGGCAAACTGGCACAATGAAGTTTGAAGGAGTTATAAAATGAATTTTGACAAAGATTTACCAGACCATTTCTTTTTTAAAAGTTGGACCAAGCCTAAAAAAATAAATTATTTGCACCCGTTCAGTACGGAAAGAGGCTCGGTAAACAAAGATAAGGTCTATTCTGTTGCAGAGCTTGAGTTTGATAGTTATAAAATACAAATTTGCATAGATGGCGAAAGCTGTTGGATTAAAAAATGCTAGGATTTACACCAATAGGAGCAAGTCCAGTAGGAGCAGTACTAAGCTTTCAGTTCGCATGGGTTTCTAGTAGAGAATGGGAAACTAGGGGGCAAGAAAAGGTTATTACTGATATTGAGTTTGAAGCAAGCGGAATAAAAATATTTCACAAACCGCTTGATTATAGGGTGTTAGTCAAAGATGAAACTGGAAAGACTGTTGGTCAAGTAAATTATAGAACTATTTCGTTTAACAAGAGATTAAATAACTATGGTCAGGCAGATTTCGACATTAGAGTAAACAAAAGTTACGACTTAATAGATTTACGAAAAAACACCATTGAAATTTATCGGGATTATGACAGGGACAGAAACTTAGTCTGGGCTGGTGAGCAAGCGGTTCGCCGAAGCCAACTAAACTCTAAGGGCAATAATTGGTCAGAGGTTACCTGTTATACGTGGTTTGAGCAATTGTTTCATAGATTTACCGAGGAGTTTGAAAGATATGAATTGGAGGACGCAGGAGACGTTATTAACGGGCTAATAGCTTCTACACAAGCTAAGCCAGACGGAAGTTTTAATATTATAGAAGGCACTATTGACGAAACTTATCTGGCAGACATTATTTATCAAAATGACAATATAGGGGGCGCAATTTTAGGACTTGCAGATGGAGGACTGGATTTTGAGATAACCGATGAAAAAAAACTAAATATTTCAAGTATTATCGGCGAGGATAAAACAAATGACGTGATCATAGAGTATGGACACAATGTTACCAACATGACAATTACCGAGGACTTTAGTCAACCTGCCAACCAATCTTTAGTTTTGGGAGAGGTGATAGAGGATGAGAACATCCAAAGAATTGAAAGAACCAATACTACTTTAAGAAGTGAGTATAAGTTAAGACAAACTAGGCTTAACCAGCTAGAGCCTGCTATTTTAGCAATATTTGAGGATAAAGGGGACGCCTCTATTCGAAAGCTTGGCAGACCTTTGATTAAAGTTGATTTTAACTTGATTAAAAACATTACTCCATCAATTGACAAATTTACGGTTGGTGATGGAATTAGACTAATAGTCAAAGACGGAGTTTATGATATTGACGAGGAGTATCGAGTTTTTGAGTGGCAAGTAACTTTCGATAAACAGAATACAGAAAAATTATCACTCATTTTAGGAAAATTCACAATATGAGCCTAAACACTATTGAGCAAGACAACATTTTAGAGGTTGTAGCTAGACAAGAGCAGAGGATAGCTCAGCTTGAGGCTATGCTAAATGGTCAGGGAATACGAATGGCAAGAATAGCTGACGCCTCTATTACTGACGCAAAAATACAAAGCCTAAGTGCAGACAAAATAACTACCGGCACTTTAAGCGTAGGGGTAACTATTAGAATTAGAAATGAAGCCGATACTGCTGACCAAGGAGCTATCGGGTATTTGGGATAATATGCCAAAAGGACTAAATATCATCGAAAGAGCCAAGCTAACCAGAAGGCTACAAGTAAATCAAAGGAGGCTAAATAAACTAGATGAGCTGTTTGCAGGTCAGCCAGTAGGAACAGCCAAGTTTTTAGATTTATCTATTACTTTAGCAAAAATAGCAGGTGTTTCAGCCGATAAGATAACTACTGGGACTTTATCGGTGGGGGAGCAAATTATTATTAACGACGGGACAACCGATAGAGTTTTAATTTCAAGAGATGATATAAGAATTTCTAAGCCAGGAGTAGATGTAAAAAAGAACATAACAGAAACAAATAAGAAGGATTTTATTCTATTGAGTTTAACTGAGCTACACAAAATGAGATTTGCGGGATTTGTTACTGGAGGAAGCTACACACACAATTTAGGGAAAGTGCCTGTTTACTTTGCTTGGAAAGTAGATAGTGTTGTTACTCCAACCAAGTTTAGTCTTTTAGCAACTGATTCTATACCAAAGGCAACCTCAACTAAGATAATTGATTTACCAAATCCAGCCTATTTAATTATTTTTAACGAAGGGTTCAATCCATGAGCAATTATGGCTTTATTTGGACAGATGGAACTGATATAAGCGATGCAGAACTGAAAAATATCATAATAAGTTCTGAACATCCTTGCCTAAAGTTTGCAGAAAGCGGAACTGGAAGTGTCACATATACCCACGACGGTAGATATCAAGATGTATTAATAAAGGCGCACAATCTTGGATATGAGCCAATGTTTTATTTTGCAACGCAATGGCTTGACATAAATACAAACAATTTAGTAACCAATTACAGAAGAGGACCTTTTACAGATTCTTTATCAGGAAGAAGTATTTATTTTACAGCTAATGCCTATTCGACCACCACCCAACTAAGACTTTCTATTGGCTCTTTTACTGGCTCTGGAGCTAAGTCAGTAACAGCCAAATATATGTATCTTATTTATTACGATCCAGACTTATGAGCAGAGGAATCAAATTTGCTAAAGATGGAAAAACCATCGCCTCAACAAACCCAGATGATTATAATTTTTGGACAGCCTATCCGCCTCTTAATTTTCTTGAAAAAAAAAGCACAACAGTTACAGCCAAACCAAGTGTTAAGAGTGGCACAAAAGTGGTTTCTCATAGCTATGGTTTCAGTCCTGTGGTTTTTGTGGAAGTACAGAAGCAAGGAGGCACAAAATATTTATTGCCGGCTCAAGAATTTGATTACATTGCTTGTGATTTTGGACTTTACCAGGTTTTGCAGTTTGGTTATTCAGTTTTTGACAGCAAGGTTGAAGTTTATTGGACAGCCGATTGCGCTCTAATGGGAAGCAGTTATGGAGTACTTTATGATCAGGTATTTAATATCTATCTTTATTTTTATTTATGGGAACTTGGAAAGACCTTTCCATTTTCTTAATATGATATACTAATTGTATGAATATAAAAAATCTTTCACTATCTTTAGTAGCTACAGCCCCAACTCCAGCAACAACTGGGACAAGTTTGGTTCTAGAATCAGGCACAGGAAGCAGATTTCCTAATACTGATGATGAGAGTTTTTACGTTACTGCCATGCCTCCAGGCGAAAATCCACATATAGAAAATAGTGAAATATTAAAGGTAATAGACATCACAGGCGATACCATCACAATGGTTAGAGAACAAAGAGGTTCAACCGCTAAATCAATAGGGGTTGGGTGGATAATAGTGAATGGAGTCTATGCTGAGGATGTTTCCGGCATTTTAGAAGCCCTAGACGCATTAAACATAGAAGGTGACCCTGACAACAAAGTCACTACAACCCTTAATGAAAACGACTTCGCTTCTGACTCTGCAACCGCTCTAGCCACACAAAAAAGTATTAGGTCTTATGTAGATAATGTAGCTGAAACTTTATCCAGTGCTGACGGCTGGATAAGTGCCAATGAGAACTGGACTTACTCTAGTGCAACTAAAATAACTGTTCCTTCTGGGGCGACTAGTAAATACCAAAAAGGCGACAAGATTAAATTAACGCAAGGCACGGTCAAATACTTTTATATTATCAAGGTCGAGGATACCACCTTAACCATCACAGCAGGTAGTGATTACACTTTAGTAAACTCAGCAATTACAGAAAATTACTACTCTAAAGTAGAAAATCCACAGGGGTTTCCAGGATATTTTTATTACAATGTACAGTGGAAAGGTTCAACCACAAACCCGACAATAGGCAATGGTGTTTTAATCGGCAAGTTCAAAATAAGTGGAAGTTTTATCTCTATAACAATATATTTAAGGACAGGTTCAACCACAACCTATGGGAAAGGGTATTATGGTTTGACTTATCCTGGACAATGGGCAAAACCACCAAGTGAAGAGGATTATGCAGGAGCAACCCATTGGTTAACAGGATTTGGACACATAAATGGCAAGTGCTATTTTTTAGGACAAGCAGGAGCTGAAAGACTTAGATGTTCTGGGACTAAAGAAGGAACTTGTACCCCAACTTATCCAGAAACTTGGAAATCTGGGGACATATTATCACTAACTAGTACAACAGAATTTCGTGGTTAAATGACTAACTTAATAAAAAAAAATCTAGCTTATGGATAACATTCTTGAAAAACTGCAAGGTTTTTTTAACCTTCTTAACTCAGCCAAAACAACTTTATTCACAATCGGGGTGGTTATTGTGGCTTTACTTAATATTTGGCTTAGCCATCAACTTGTTCCTGTTGTGGATAGCGTCAAAACTAATTCAAGAGATATCCAGATAGTAAAGGCGGAAGTAGAGCTGGTTAAGAAAGATTGCACCAACTTACCTCACGAGGTAGAATTGAGGTTAGACGCTAGATTAAAAAAAATAGAGAGTGATGTTGAGCGGTTGGATGATAGGAACTTGGAAATCTATAAAATACTAATCAATAGATGACGATAGACGAATGGGTTAAAAAATACGAAGGAAAAAGTGTGGGTTATCCAGAAGGTAGTTATGTTGGGCAATGTTTGAGTTTGGCAAAATGGTTTATTAAAGATATTTACAAGATTAACCCACCAGCAAGTGGCTGTAATGGGGCTAGATGTTACTGGTCGATATTTCCTAGTCCTTTAGGCACAGTCTTAAAGAAAGTGCCAAATACCCCTACTCTAGTGCCTCAGAAGGGCTGGATTGCAGTCTGGAATGAGAAGGTTGGTGATGGCTATGGACACATCTCGGTTGTCCTGTCGGCAAATGTGAACACTTTTGTGTCACTAGACCAAAACTGGTACTCTAAACTCGCTACCAAAGTTACACATAATTATACTAACGTCTATGGCTTTTTAGCCCCTTTAGAAACTACTAATAACAATATGCAAGAACTACTTAACAAATACTCTGTCAAAACAATAGAGGAGTTAGATAAGAAAATATTTGAACATCTTGGCTTGGACTGGGGCAATGCCGAGAATGCTAATAATAAATCTCACCTTGCCTCAGATAGGCGAAAGATAATAAAGCTAGAAAATGAGGCAATCGCTCGTGAGAACAAGATAACCAACCTAGAGGGTCAAGTGGCAGTCTTAAAAATGGAAAAGGCAAAGGTCACTCAAGATTTAAAGGACGCTAATGCCAGACGAGTTTTAGTAGAGGGTGAACTAAAAGAGGCACAAGACGAGATTAAAAGACTAAACGAGTTAATCAAGAGTGATACTAAGACTTTAGAAAAGATAATTGCTGAGAGAGAAAAGCAAATCAGCGAGTTAGAAGGTGAGGTTAAACGGTTGGAGAACACAAAGATTAACCAGTCTGAGCTGGTCTCTAAATTCTTAGAGCAGGTTATTCAAGGATTGGGTAACTATGGTGGTGAAAAAACCCTAGAGGGTGTCTTAAACTCAATCTCACAGCGAGAGGCTCAAAGAGAGGAGCTTAAAAAAAGGGTGGCAGAGCTTGAGGCTAACCCTCTAATAAAAATTTTTCAAGCATTAAAGGATTTAATCAGATGATAGAACTAGAACAGTTTGCACTAGCTTCTTTTATGCTAATAGGGCTAGTTAATGGCTTTCAGTTAGCACTAAACAAGGAGTTTAAATCATTTGCCCTGTTTGCCCTAGCTGTAACAGCAGGAGGCGTTTTTGGGCTTCTTAACTGGTTCTCATTACCTAGTTTAGAAATAGGACTAGCTGTTGGTTTATCAAGTTCAGGAATTTACAAGACAGCAAAGAAAATATCAGGATATTAGGTTTAAGAAGGTTTTTAGTTTTAAATTAGACTGATACACGAATTAGAGTATAGATAGGTCTGCTGAATTTTTTACTATTAAATACTGCTAGATATAGACCTTCACAAACTACCACTAGGTTAAAGACGAGGCGGTTTCTTTGACCTAGAACTTATGAAAGAAAGATATTTAGTTAAATGTAGAAAATGTAAGTGGTGGTTTTATACATACGACCATGACACAAAATGGCACAGTAAATGTAAACCAGTTAAAAAAGAAAGGCAAAAACTACCAAAAGGATATGCACACAAAAGACACTCGGTTTTAATAAGAGATAAAAATATTTGCCAAGAATGTGGAACAAAAGTAGTAGAAAGAATAACCCACGTTCATCATATTGATAGAGATTATAAAAACGATAGCTTAACAAATTTAGTTACATTATGCGCAAGCTGTCATAAAATGGTTGAGAATAATGACGATTACACAAAGTTAAGTGATTTTAAACTGCAACCTGATGAGAGTTTTAAAGATATACCTAAACCTAAAGAAAGAAAGCCAGTAAAAAAACATTTATTTACTAATATAAAATAATTACTCTTATGTTCTTAATACAGGTAGAACTTTAGACTTTACTGCCTCTGAGGCAGGTGATGTAGAGGGTGTTTTCACAGAGCTGAGGGTAACCAATCCTGTTGCTGACCAATCAGTAACCTGCACCCTGCAAGAAAACGTGGCTTCTGTTTGGACTGATAGAGTTTCCAAAACCTTAACCTATGAGGAGATAGCTGGTGATTATGCACCCATTTTACTAGGCAAGGCAGTGAGTGCTATGTGGGTTTATTTTGAGTTTGATAGCCTGTTTTCAATTACTACTGACCCCTCTAAGTATCGAGTTAAATTTCTCTCAACAGACAATGGAGCTTATATAGCTCGTGCCACGTCAACTCCTAGTAATGTGTTTGCAGTAGTAACCACCCTGCCAACCTTTTTCTCTACCAATGATGATATTGTCCTTAATAATAAAATAACCTTTAGGGTTGACCAAGATATTGAGTGTGCAGGTTTTTATCTAGGCAATGATAGTTCGCTAAAGTGGGAGGAAAATCCTGTCTCATCTTACAGTTTAAAGATAACCGACTTATGGATGGGCTGTAACACAGAGTTTAATATCGGTTCAGAGGATAACCCCATTCCTTATGAAAAACAAGCAGAGTTCCAAGTTACTACTCTAAGAGCGCCTTTAGTTTGGGCTGGTGATGTGCCTTACAGAATTAAGATATATGGCGAGAAGCCAGAAGGAATTAAAACCACCTCTACTACTACATCAAACACAGCAACAGTCAACCTCGCTACTCAAGATGACATGAGTGATATTTGGCAAGTGGGTGATAACATCATCTGCCACTCAGGCTTGAACTCAACCTCTCGCACTATTACGTATATCTCGGGCAAAGATATATCTATCAACGGCACTGCCTATCCAAGTAAAGATTATCCTATTTTAAACGCAACTGTTTGGGAGAAATGCGGAGTAAAAGGAGCAATGGTAATCTCTCGCATTGCTGGCAACCCACATGAGATTTGTTTTTCAGGAGTATTCTTAAATGGAGGTCTTCTAAATATTCAACTAGCCTATAACGCTTCACAACAGCAAGTTACTAGTGCCTCGATTGAAAAGATTAAGCCTGTTTTATTAGAGTATATTACAGGTGGAGGGCTAACGCTTGACTCTACCAATGTTATCTCTGGTAATGCTGACATTCAAGAAAGATACTCAGGCTCTATCATTAGGCATTACTACGCCCATAAATCAAGCTCACAAAATTTTACAATAGTAAGTAGGGTAAAATACATCTTATCCGATATTTACACAGGCGGTTACTTAAACAAGGCAAACATCCAACTATCCAACAGCACAATAACTGATATGAGTGTTTCTTTAGACGCTTGGCAGGGAAATGTTTGGACTTATTACAGCGTTAGGCTAGACGGCTCTAATATTATGATTAACAACTTTAAGGCTAACAACGTCTGCGTGGCACTAAGCGGAGTAAACATCACCTTTAATAATAGTAAGTTCAACAACATGAGAGGGAATGCTAGAGCTATTACTGCTGTTGGGGCTTTAACCAATCTTGTGTGCAAAGACTGCGAGTTTGGTCAAATAGTGCCTAATGGAGCTTCTTTTGAAACTTTACCTGATAACTATATTGAGGCTAAGTTTGAAAACTGTCTACTAGATACAGAGGTTGTTGCAGACCAAACACAGCTTTTGCAAGGCAGTAGGGTTTTGTTTCCTTTTTACAATCAAGAGAGTAAAAGTAACTATGCTTATTTTAAGACAGGTACAATCACTACTACTGGTGATGGGCTAACCGATACCACTACTAGAACACCAGGAGCAGGCAAGTTTGCAATGAGATTTGAGCCAGTCAGTAAAGAGCTGTTTGAGTTTTCATCAACCATTCCTACTGGAAACATTAAAAACAAAACAATGACTGTGGCGGTTTGGTGCAAGATAAACTCCGACCTTTTCTATCAAGATGAGTACCAGTTACCCAGGCTTGCAGTTAAGTTTGACAACCAGACAGTAGTTTCTAAAGAGGCAAAAAAAACTACCTCTTGGCAACTTATACCTGTTAGTTTCACTCCCTTAACCGAGTATGGACAAGTAGAGGTTACCTTTTCTGCTGAGACTGACAAAACAGGCTCTGACGCTTATGTTTACTTTGATGACTTCTCAACACTTTTTCCAGGTGGCTATCAGCTAGACACACAAGGATTTGATTTGTGGGCTAATGCTCTACCTGTTGCTCCTTACTTGTCTACCAACCTATCAGCTAAAGATGTCTGGACTGCTCTTGAAACCGATGACTATGGGGAAAACAGTATGGGAGAGAGAGTGAAAAAGGGAGCTAAGATTAAATACATTGCAGATGGTATACCTTTATACGAATGAGTTTTATAGAAAACAAAAGACGAGTTAGAGAGATTTACGGCATTGCCGAGAACGATAAAAGGTACTCTATTCATCACATCTGTTTTAGAAGCGACTTTAAGGGAGCTGAGAGAAAAAACATGCACAACAAGGAAAACCTGATACCTTTAAAAAAAGAAGACCACAGATTACTGCACCAGCGGATACAAGAGCTAGAAAACGAGATAAAAGCAACAAAGAAAATCAAAAGAAAGAAACGCTGACTTTAACCATATTAAATCCTGGTGAGGATACAGGCTAGGGGTTGTCCTCTAGCCTGTTTTTATGTTAGGATAAAATTTAACCCCCCTCATACCTATACGGTTTGAGGAAGAAAGGCACTATTCCTGCTAAATCATAGTGCTTTTAGATTAGCCAGGTTGTTGGGCAGGCAACCTGGCTTTTTTTTTCATTATTGACAGTTTGTTTGAAATCGTATATAAACAATATTGTCCATCTTAAAGGTGGCGTTCCTACGGCAAGCAGGGACAAAAATAAGAAAGAGAAGACCGTTACTCTCTGGTAAGTTAAAGACTTGCCGAAATCTCTTTCTTAGACTTGCCAGAGATTAGCGGTTTTTTTATGATACACTTTCCACCACTACAAGCAGAAGATATAAACAAACCGATTGTCTGGGCAGGGCAGTCGGTTTTTTTGTGTTTTTTTATACCGACTGGAAGCCTAAGTCGCCTGAAACGTCGGTTCACAGAAAAGTGGGCGAACTAATAGCCGATAGCGTTTATGCGGAAATTAGTGTTAGCACAAAGAAAGGTGATGACCCTTCAAGAGGTTGGAGGACACCTTCCCCGATACTGAAAAATAGTATCGGTGCTTAGACCGCCTAGAGTAATGTCTAGCGAGATGCGTAAGTAACCTCTTTTATATTATTAAGGTGCTGGGAAGCACTTTAGCCTCCTGCGTTTGTCGGAAATATCTTGCTTGTAAACTACCACTTAATTTATTAAACCCATGACCATTAAAAAAAACTTGATCAATTAAGAGATCAATGGACTAAGTTTCCAGAAAAGCGTAAAATAATCGAGCTTCAAGCTCTTATTGTAAAAAAAGGCATCGAGTACTCTAAAGAAGATCTACAACTCCAGAAAGATGTTGTTTCTGATCTACTAAGATGGTAAAATTATTCTAACCGCAGGAAGCTTCGCATAAGTCGCCTGCGGTATTTTTATTCGTGCTTGACAACGTCATCTTTTAGTGCTATACTATTTATATAAAT
>Ga0265293_10005910_pt1 | contig 20061 bp, 14 predicted proteins | sample Munlanlewell138R_FD_192505 | JGI IMG/M metagenome (GOLD analysis project Ga0265293, IMG submission 192505) | Leachate microbial communities from a municipal landfill in Southern Ontario, Canada - Leachate well 138R | ecosystem: Engineered > Solid waste > Landfill > Unclassified | place: Canada... | reverse complement strand
AAAATGGGGGAATTATCATCAGGCAATAAGAAAAAAGTCGCTATTATACAAAGTCTATTACATAAGCCACAATTATTAATATTAGATGAACCAAGCAACGGTTTAGATCCCTTAATGCAAGCTAATTTATTTAACGTGTTAGAAGAAATTAGAAAAGATGGGACTACTATATTTATGTCTTCCCATGTTTTAAAAGAGGTACAAAATCACTGTAATCGGGTGGCTTTTATTAAAGATGGTAAAATCATTAAAACGGGTCTTATTAATAATATTATCAAAAAGAATATGAAATTAGTAAAAATTACTACTAATGACATAAATGATTTAAAGAAAAATTTAAAGGTAAAAGATTTAGAAAATGTTATTATCCGTGGCCATACCATCAGTTTTATTTATCGAAACACACCGCGCCAACTTTTAAAGGAATTAGCTGGTTATGATATTATTGATCTTTCAATTGAAACACCAGATTTAGAGGATATATTTATGGATTTCTATAAAGGAGGTAAATAAAATGAATTTACTTTTTAAAGATATGAAAGAGCATTTAAAAAGCGTTATGATCTTGATTCTTGTTCTAGCATTATTAATTATAATGATTATTACTCTTCATCCGATAGCAGTAGAAAAAATGGATATGATGGATGAAATGATGGAACAATTTCCGCCGGAGATGATAAAGGCCCTTAATTTAACTAATTTATCTTTCCAAAATATCTTAGATTATTTCTTTTATGAATTTCAGTTTATATTATTAGCCAGTACCATTTTTGCCGGTATTTTAGGGGCTAGTTTAATCGGCAAAGAAGAGAGCGATAAAACTATTCAATTTTTGTATGCTAAACCAATATCAAGAACTAATATTTTATTAACCAAAATGATTGTGGCGGGCATCTTACTTATTTTCTTTAATATAACATTATTTATTATTTCGGCTCTTGGTATGACTATTTTTAGTAATCAAAATATCGATTATTTATTGTTATTTAATATTTTCATGGGCCAATTACTTATTCAAATAACATTTACTCTAATCGGATTTATGTTGGCCGTTTTAATACCAAAACCAAAAAGTGCCCCCACTATTATGGCGGGTATTACCATGGTTACTTTTATCTTAGGTATCATGTCAAAAATAGCTGATAAAGTAGCCAATTTAGCTTACATATCACCAATCCATTATTTACTAAGTGATGATTTTATTAGTATTGGTTATTTAAAATTTAAACACATTTTAATTATGGTTATTATTTGTATCATATCAACTACCGTGGCCTTTTTAAATTACAAAAAGAAAAACTTTAATTTATAAAAATATTATTTTCTAAACTAATATTATATAATTAAAATAGGAGGAAAGGATATGAATTTATTTAAAAAAGAAAAAGACCTTATTTTTAAGATAGCTAATTTAATTTTGGTATTGTGGTTAGTAATTTCTTTATCACTCTTTTATGTTAGTGTGGTTAATTTAATAATAACAGAGCCGATAATGACTTTTGAAGAATATGCGGATATCAATTGTTATTATGAGGAAGATAAAAATAATGACTGTCATAGAGCCTATGATCAATATAAGTTATATCAGCACCCAGATAATTATTTTTACCAACAAATGCTCTTTACCACCGCGGGTATTACCATAATAATATCAACGACTTTGTATTTGTTAAACAAGAGAAAAGAGGTATAAGATAATGAATTTATTTGATCGAAAAAAGGATTTAATCCACCGCTTAGCTAATTTATTATTATTAATATGGTTTTTAGGAGCTAGCTTTCTATTATATAGTAATTTGGTTAATTTAGTTTTAAAAAAGCCACTTCTTAGTGCCGAAGAATATGAACTTAGATATTGTTTTAATCTAGAAAGTGAAAAGGATAATACTGATGATACCAAAGATAAACTTAATCGTGAATATTGTAACCGGCAATATAGGCATTACCTAATATCGGAAAAGAATAATATTTATTCAAAAAGAATGGTTTTTAGTGCCTTGGGTAATGTTATTATCGTCGGCAGTACTCTTTATGTTCTTAATCGAAAAAAGGCGATTTAACAATATTCAAAATAAAAGGGTTCTAATTGTTGAACCCTTTTTAAGTTACTTATTTATTAAAGATTAGATTTCCTCGGTACTTCTTCTTTGGTAATAATTAAAGCGACGGATAGCTTCCTCTTTATTAGCTTGTAATAATTGATGAGCCTTATCAGGATTAACCACCTTTAACATTGAGTATCTAGTTTCATTATTTAAAAACTCTTCATATAAGTCAAAATTAGGTTGTGGTGAATCTAGATAAAGTTTTTGAGTTGTTGGATTAAATCTAAAAATAGGAAAATAACCACACGCGGTCGCTAATTTTTCTTGTTTAATACTATTTGTTAAACCGCCTTTAATCCCATGACCTATGCAAGGAGTATACGCAATAATAATAGCTGGCCCTTGGTAATTTTCTGCTTCTTGAACCGCCTTAATATATTGTTGCATATTATAACCAATAGAAACAGTGGCTACATAAACATGTGGATAGCTTAACATCATACGCGCTAAATCTTTTTTAGCGGTAGTTTTACCCGTCCCGGCAAACTTGGAAATAGCCCCTTTGGCCGTTGCTTTTGATGTTTGACCACCGGTATTAGAGTATATTTGCGAATCTAAAACTAAAATATTAATATTATCATTGGTTGATAAAACATGATCCAAGCCCCCAAAGCCAATGTCATAAGCCCAACCATCGCCGCCAATAATCCAAATGGCACGAGCCGGTATATAAGTTTTTAGTTTTATTAATTCTTTAGGAGTCCGTTCATCTTTTAGTTGATGATATACTTTATTAGTAATATTATAATCGCGCGGATGAGCTAACCACTCTTCATAGAGATCTTTAGTTTCTAAATCAACCACATTAATACTTTCTAACATCACCTTTTTAATTCGTTCTCTAATTAAATGATGAGCCACAATCATTCCATAGCCATATTCAGCGTTATCCTCAAATAAGGAGCTGGCCCAAGGAATAGTATAAGAAAGATTAGGCAGACTAGCACCATAGATTGATGAGCAACCAGTCGCGTTGACTATAATACATTTATCACCATATAACTGCGTTATTAATTTAATATAAGCAGGTTGTCCACAACCACCACAAGCCCCATTAAATTGAAAATAAGGTGGTAAAAACTGACTACCTTTGACCGTATTGGTATTTATAATATTTTTATAGGTAACATTATTTGCTAAATAATCAAAAGCTTCTTGGACCCCTTGGGCTTTTTGTTCGGAAAACGGTTTCATCATTAAAGCCTTGGTTTTTCCCCTTCCCGGACAAGTATTAACACAAACCCCGCAACCAGTACAATTAAAAATAGACGGCATAACAATAAACCTTAGTTGTTTAAAGTTAGAATCAAGTAATTCTTTAGCATTCTCTTTGATATATTTAGGGGCCTTAGCTAATTCTTCCTCATTAAGAAGAAAGGGTCTAATAACAGCGTGAGGACAAACAAAAGAGCATTGATTACATTCAATACAATTATCTTTAATAAATTCAGGGACAAAATCACTAATCGCTCTTTTTTCATTTTTAGTGGTACCGCCCGTAAAAGAGCCATCGGCCGAATCAATAAAGGCTGAGGTAGGTAACTTATTACCCTCCATTTGCTCTATTACCATAATAAAATTAGAGTCTAATTCTTCTTCGTTAGTAGTAATGAGAGACCAGTTATCATCAACTTTTATTTCTTTTATATATTGATCAGCGGCCATGATCGCTTCCTCATTAGCGCGAATGATATCTTCTCCTTTTAAACGGAAACGCTGCTTAATGTTATTAACCATGATAAGACGGACTTTTTCATTATCCATAATATTAGTTATCCGAAAAATAACACTTTCTAAAATGGTACTTATTTTATTACCCAAACCTAATTTGCGCGCTAATTCATTAGCGTTAATAACATAGAATTTTATTTTTTTAGTCCCTAATACCTTCTTTATTTTGGGGGATAATTTTGACTTAATAGCTTCTTCATCACTCATCGTATTTAATAGAAAAATACCCTGTTCTCTAATTCCAGATAACATATCATATTTATCTAAGTATGAATCCTTGGTACAAACCACCATGTGTGGAGTAGTAATGCCATAAGCTAATCTAATTGGCTCCTTAGAAAAGCGAAGATGACTTCTGGTAACACCACCACTTTTACGCGAATCATATTGAAAATAACCTTGGACATAATGATTAGTATTATCCCCCACTATTTTGAGTATATCTTCAGAGGTACTAACCATGCCATCAGAACCATAACCATAAATAAATATCTCATAAACATTATGATTGATATAATTACTAGGTACAATTGGTAAACTTAGGCGCGTAACATCATCACTAATACCAACCGTAAAACCATGCCAGTAATTATCTTGGTCTAAGAAATCAAAAACGGCTTTAATATCATCTAAATTAGTATCCTTGCTAGATAAACCATAACGCCCACCAATAATAACCGGGCGCTCTGGTAATTCTTGAAAAACCCCTACTACATCTAAATATAAGGGTTCACCGATACTACCCGGTTCTTTAGTCCGATCTAAAACAGCTATCTTTTTAACTGACTTTGGCAAAACTGACAAGAAATAGTCTTTACTAAAGGGACGATATAAATGAACTATTATAACGCCGACTTGATATCCTTCTTTATTTAAATAATCAACGGTTTCTTTAATGGTTTCAGTGACGCTCCCCATAGCTATAATTACTTTCTCAGCATTAAAAACCCCATAATAAACAAAAGGAGCATAGTTTTTATTAGTTAATTTGTTTAACTGTTGCATATAAAAATTAACGGTAGCGGGCAATTCTAGATAATACTTATTCCTCGCTTCCATATTTTGAAAATAAGCATCCTCATTTTGGGCTACGCCTCGCGAAACATTATTTTGGGAAGCTAAACTTCTCTTGCGAAAACGATTAATATCCGTCATATCAACCAGACCCTTAATCTTTTCTTCTGGTAGTAAGGTTACTTTTTGTAGTTCATGGCTGGTGCGAAAACCATCAAAAAAATGAAGAAAAGGAAGGCGACCCTTCATGGACGCTAAATGGGCAACCACCGCCAAGTGATAAGCTTCTTCAACACTAGAAGAAGCTAAAATGGCAATACCACTCATCCGGGTCGCATATATATCTTGATGATCGCCAAAAATGCTTAACGCATGAGTTGATAATGAGCGCGCTGCGACATGGATAACACCAGGCAACAACTCTCCAGCCATCTTATATATATTAGGAATCATTAATAATAAACCCTGACTAGAAGTAAAAGTAGTAGTCAAACAACCCATTTGTAACGAGCCATGCATTAACCCAGCGGCCCCGGCCTCTGACTGCATTTCCACTACTTTAACAACATCATTAAAAATGTTCTTTTGCCCCTTACTGCTTAGTTCATCCATCATTTCAGCCATTGCTGATGATGGTGTAATAGGATAAATACTAGCTACTTCGGTAAAAGGATAAGCGCCTAAACTACATGCTTCATTACCATTTATTACTCTTGTTTTTCCCATTTTCCACCTACCATGATTATATTCTATTTCAATTATATTATAATTACTAACAGATAACAAATTAATTACGATAAATAGTATCTGAAGCTTTTAATAAAAGCGGTAAACTTTGGCGACGAATACGATTTATAATTTGACTAGCTTCTGATTTTATTGAAGAGGATGATATTATAATTTCTTCTTTAATGGGGCGGCGCCAATTTCCTAATACTGATAAAGTCGTAGTCACTGCTTCAGCTTGACCTTGAAGATGATAACCACCTTCTAAAAAGAGAACTATTTTACCTTGGCAATGTTGATTAGCTATTTTTTTGACGAATGAGGTCATTGTCGCCAAACCATGATATGTTACTTGCATATGACCTAAAGGGTCTTGGTGATAAATATCATATCCCGCTGATACCATAATTAACTCCGGGCGATAAATATCAGCCGCGGGCATAATGATATTAGTAAAGGCCTTTTGATATTCCTTATCTCCACATCTTGGTGGTAAGGGAATATTAATATTATAACCTTTTCCCAACCCAGCACCCGTCTCTTCTATCGAACCAGTTCCAGGGAAAGCGGGATTTTCGTGAAGCGATATATATAATACCCGCGGGTCATGGTAAAAGGCTTGTTGGATACCATTACCGTGATGAACATCCCAATCAATATACAAAAGACGTTTAATATTAAACTCAGTCAGCGCTAATTTAGCCGCAATAGCGCCATTATTAAATAGACAGAACCCCATACCGCGATTAGCGGAAGCATGATGACCAGGCGGGCGATTAATAACATATGCAACCTTTAATGTTTCCTTCATAACCATTCTCATTGCCGTAATAGCGCCCCCAACCGAAAGTAACGCCACTTGATATGAGTAAGGCGTTAAATAAGTATCCGCATCAAGATAAGCCTTTCCCTGCTTAACCATGTTACGAAGACTCTTAATGTAGTTTGCCGTATGAATTGTTCTAACTTCTTTTACCTTGGCTACTTTCGGCGTAATTAATTGTAATTTAGTTAATAATTTTTCATGATGCAATAAATTAATAATTGCCTCCAACCGTTCCTTTTTTTCCGGATGATAATTTTGATTATGTAATAAAAAGTCTGGATGGTAAATAAGACCAATAACTTTTTTCTTGACCATAATGTTCATCCCTCTAAATGTTATAAATTTATGAATCGTCTTTAGTAGTTATAACATTATAATTGGTTTTATACTTTTTAATAAGTGGTTTTTCAAAAACCCTTTTTAGGTTAACGAGGAAACCTTCATTGCCTAAAGCAATGGGGGTTACATAAATAGTATACATCCCCATCCGTTTACCACCTAATACATCAGTAAAAAGCTGATCACCGATAACCGCTACTTCTTTAGGGGACAAAGCTAGCTTTTTTAAACCCCATTTAAAACCGCGTCGGCTAGGCTTAAGAGCTTTAATAATAACATCAGTTTGTAAACTTTGTTCTAGTTTTTGTTTTTTATGGTAACTAAAAGTATTTGAGACAAAACAAATCCCAATGTTATGTTTCTTAAGATCATTAATCCAAGTTAATAAATCATCGACTAAGTGATATTTATCGTCCATAACGGTATTATCAATGTCAATGATTAAACCTTTAATATTATTACTCCTTAAGAACTTAGGAGTAATATTAGTTATTTTATTTACAAAGATATCAGGACGAAACATAAAAAACCTCCTTTATTATAGTTACTATTATATTAGTTTCTATTAACCATTATAACATTATAAATAATAAAGAAAAAGTTAGAAATAAAACCTTTTTAAATCAATAGTTATTTATTAATCTTTAGATTGTGGTCAATATAATTAGTTAATATTTTTATTAATCGTTGCTTACGGCTTTTATACTTGGCTGGTTTAAATCTTCTTACTCTTAATAGTAATTGATCAAGTTCATCAGCGTTATCAAGTGGCAAAATAAAGCCCTTCTTCGCTAAAACATTTACTAGTAATCGTTCATTATTATTTAAGGTTTCTTCGTAATTCTTTAAACGTGGTATCACAATTATTTTTTTCCTTTGCCGTAGCCCACTCCTTATAATATCGGCGCCAACATAGGTAATAATTAAATGAGCCTGGGTAATTAATTGTTCCCTCTTTTCTTTAGTGAGAGAATCAACTACTTTAACCTGCCGCGATAGGCAATCACGACTGGTTTCTAAAATAACTTCATCTATAATTTTCCCTACATCAACCTGTTTTAAGACACTCTTCATTAACCGCGGGAAGGGTTGATTAGTATCCCCCAAGATTACTAATATCATTAATAAAGCCAACCGCCATAAATTGCTTTGGGATACTTTTTAAGTATTTTACGCCACTGAACAATAAATAAATCAGCGATTGGATACACTAAGCGGCCAACTAAAGATAAGGTTTTAATATTGGAAAAACTAGTAATAAAAATAACTTTGCGACGCCATAATTTAGCCGTATAACAAATTAAAACAACCAAAGGCGATTCAGTCATTATTATGATATGTGGTCTTATTGTTACTAAAAAATAACAACTTTTAAGATAGTTATATAGAAACGAAAAAATACCTTTTTCAGTAGTTAAATCATTCAAAAAGCGGAGCCTTTTTCCATAATATTGTTTCATAAAAACAGTATCATCATTCTTACTCGTAACAATATAAAAATCATATTTATTAAATGAATCCTTAAGTTGCAGTAAAGTAAACAATGATCCGCTTGATGTCGCCATTAATAATATTCTTTTAGCCATTTTTTCACCTTCTTAAAGAGTCTTAATTATATTATTGGCGAAAAAACACGAACTATGCTTAGACTATTCGCATAATAAAAAAACAACCTTTTTTTAAAAGTTGTTTTTATTAATTATAATTGAGCCATGGGTGGTATCTTTTTCGCTTTTATTGACGATCGGCGTAGTTTTTTTATTTTTATCCCTTGAATAATAATTATTACTATTAAACTAAATAGAACAAACAAAATAATAATTACAGGGATAAAATATTCCTGGATGATATCTTGGTAAGATTTTTGTTGCTTATTAATAAAACGCTGAAATGTTTCCTCCACTTTATCATAACGATAAAAATTATATTGACCAGTATTAACATTCATGCCATAAATAAGATAGAAATCACGGGCATTTCCTTCACCTGATTGCCAAGCTTTTAACTTTACATCGTTAATAGTAATAGATGTTGGGCGGTAATTTCTTGGTATTGTAATACCTTTTGGGTTTTCAACAATATATAATCTTAATATGCCCGTTGAAAACTCATGATACGGAATATATGTCTCTTTATTCGCATTATAAATAAACAGACTAATCTTTCCTTGTTCATCTTTTAAGGGCACCAAACATAACTTTGTTATTTCGTTGGTATAAGCCACTACATCAAGCGCATGAATTGGAATAATGGTTTCTCGATAATTTTCTGGAATATCGATAACAGAACCCTTTTTAATCACGGTATATTTTTTAGGGCCAATAGTAACATTAATAGGATTATTATCAAAAACATCAATATTAATAGTATAAATTTGCGTTTTACCATCTTCGGCCGTTACTTTTACTTCAAAAGTGTTTTTGCCTTCACTAAGCACTACCTCGCCATCACCAAGGATACTAGCTTTACTATCTTCAGGAGTAGCTTTAATAGTTAATTTATCAATCAATTCATCAATACTAACATTATATTCCGTTGTTTTCTTATTAAATATCGGGTCTAATGTACCGGCTGTAACAGTCAATTCTGATAGATAAGCATTAGAAGATTTCACCGTAATGGTTGGTTTAACAATGTTAATATTCGCCGGAGAGGTACTAAGGGCTAGTTTAGCCTCAGTATTAAAGTCTAACACTAAGGCGTTTTTCACACTTACCGATGTGCTACCTGCTGTAAGAGTCTTAAAAGTATAAGTATAAGACGCCGTTTTTTTAACGCCGTCCCCATAACCAACTATATATGTAGCTGGGGTCGAACTAACTAACCTTAATTTAGAACTATCATAGTTAAGAACAAATTCCCAGGCCCCAATAGGAGCAGAGCTAGAAACAGTCACTGTTACATTAACATTATTACCTACTACCACATTAGTTAATGATGCCCTAGTATTAATTACGCCTGATAGAGCGTTTATATTAATAGTATTTAAAATACTAAAAAATATAAAACAGGTACCCAGAAAAATAAGTTTTTTTATTTCCTTCATAAAAACCTCCGTTTAATAGATAAGTGATACACCTAATATATGTTTTTGAACCTTTAATAAGTCGCGAATGGTAACGGTCCCAGCTTTATTTATGTCCCCTGCTTTAACAAAAGCTCCTTTTAAATTATTTAAACCTAATAAATGTTTTTGAATTATTAATAAATCGTGAATAGTTATCTCGCCATCACCATTAACGTCCCCTGGCATTATAACGGTATAAGTAGTTTCTTCCTTACTGTTATTAATAGTAATAGTATCGCCTGTCGCTATTTTCCCGGATACTTTACTATTACCATTATAATCTTTAACCGCAGCTGACACAACGATATTAGTTCCCTCTATTTTGGCTTTAAGCTGTTGTGGACTAGTATGTAGATTAATGCCACTTATAAAATTATCGTTAATGTTTAATTTTAAATTATAAAGAATTTCCTCAGAAGTAATCGGAATACTATCATCTTTAGTTATATTTAAGGTATAAGTTCTAATATTTCCATTTTGAGCTTTAACTTTAATCTCAACCCGATTATTAGTATCCGGCATATTTATTAAGCCCGTTCCAGAAACTGTGGCTACTGAACTTATCGGGGGCGCTGCGATGGTGACGCTACTAGCGGGCGGAATACTAATATTATATGTTTGGGTGGTACGATTGAATGACGCAATACTTTTGTTATTTATTTTTATTTCCTTTAAATAGTTATTAGGATTACCTAATTTAGTTGGTAAAGTAGTTTCTACTGGCATATTGTCATAAACAGGAATAAGAAAAGTTAGTGGCTGCTCTAAAATGCCATAATCCTTATATGAAGAGTAAGCTGTTGCGCCTTCTGATTTTGGCGCTTCAATATTAGTCATATATTGATGAGTATGCACATCATAAAAGGCTTGAGGGGAAACATTAAATTTTTGTAAATACATAGTATTTTGGCCTTTATTAATATAACTGCTAGCCAAAAACTCTGACCCCCCCATTAACGATTTATAAATGTTGTTCCAAGGTCGGGCGAAAATACCTTCCCTAAAGGCATAGGCCAGTCCATTACATATTACCTCATCTAGATTCTTGCCATAAGCATTGACATTAAAGAAATTATAAGTATTAATATAAGAAGCACAGGCGGGATAGGGATTACCACTTACCAAAGGTCCCGCTTTGGTTCCCTGTTCTTGCCTAACTCTCGACGCTAAATGAATCGGACTGGCTTTGGTCTTTTCCGCAGCCTCAATAAAAGTTGATGCATATGATTTTGATTTACCTTCATGAACATAAGTATTAGCCATAAAAGTGCCATCCAATATTTTCTGTACCACAGCGGTAGTATGATAATTATTGTTATAACTTAGCTCTTCATACATTAAAATATTATAAGGATTTAAAAAGTTTCTAGGATCAAGATAATAAGCCACAACTTCTTTATTAGCAGCCCGCCAATCTCCATTATCAAATTTTTTCCAACTATCATTATCCCAATCATAAGCACCTGGCTCGGTAGAAAAATAAGCAACATCACGCGAGGAAGAGATAAGGCTTTTACCAGTTGCGCTTTGCGCATTAACCGTGCTTTGCCAATCTAAATTTGTCATTAAAGGTTCAAACTGCCAATTGGGGTATAAAGCGTGTAAAAACCGTAAGCCTGGTAAATAGCTATCAGGAAAGCCCTTTGATTTTGAAGTAGCCACAAACTCATCATCATTATCAAGACTGTATTTATATATAGTAATTAAATCGCTCCGCATATATCCCTGATAAGAGACACCAGCGTAGATAAATTGAATATGGTACCAGTTATAACCATCAGTCCCCGCTTTGGTGTCGAGAATAGTTACTTTGTGCCCAGCAGAAAGTTGAACTCCCCTGGCACCCGCCATAACATTAGGATGGGTTGTTCCTGGTCCGGTCCTAACATTAGCCGTAACATTAACGAGTGGTTGAGAAATAGTTTCAGCATATATATTAGTAGGAATAAGGAAAATATTAATTAAAAAAGCAATAATTAATAATCTATTTACTAATCTTATCTTCATGGCAATCTCCCTTTCTTGTCCTAATTTATGTTTGAGATAACAGTTTCTCATTTAAATTATAACAAAAAAAAAAGGAAGAGCCAATCCTTCGGTCTAAAAACCGCCCTAAAATAAGTAAACTATGTCAAGTAATAAAAGTGGGTATATTCACCTTGCGGTGAATATACCCATTGTCACAGCAATAACCTATTGCTGTGACATTAATATTATATTCAACATTATAAAAAAATATACATTTTTTATAATTTTTTTTATTACTCAAAAGACATTGGTATTAAAAATAAATTCGGTGATTTTATTTTAATTAATAATATAAGTAAGTATTAGAATAATATGTAATAACGGGAACATCCACTTTGCAGTGGATGTTCCCATTATCACAGCAATAGATTATTGCTGTGACACTAATATTATATTCGACTTGCTTAAAAATATGCATAATTTTAAATTTTAATAGTAAATTAATACCAAATTTCATAATTTTCTAGAAAATCGGGTTAGATTTTATTTTAAAAGACCCTTACTTTGCTTATTTTTTTATTCTGTTTTCGCTTAAAACATATAACTTATGAAGAGCCCTACTACATGCTACATAAAATAATTTTTTATTGTCCTCCAAAAAACCATCTTCTTTTACATCATAAACAATAACCGCATCAAACTCTAACCCCTTAGCCAAATAAATTGGTAACACCATTATTTTATGATTAATATTATCTTCGTTAGTCAGATGCTCATAATATTCAATACCTAGAGCTTTTAAACGCTTTTTTACTTCTCTCATCTGATGTTTATTTTTAGTAATAACAGCAGTAGTGTTGTAATCTTTGCTAAAGCTATCATTTATAGCTTGAAGGAAAAAATCACTATTACATAAATTGGGGATGGTATCTATTACCACGGGGTCTTCTGTATGCCGATTAATTAAATTAACTTTTTTTAAATCTAATATATTATTACAAAAGCGAGTAATCTCATAACTATTACGATAGCTATACAATAATTTTAAACATTCTGTTTCCTTATCTAGAAAAATAGCCTCTATTTCTTTTAAAGTCTGATACTCAAACAATGGATTAAGACCTTGATTAGGGTCCCCTAAAATAGTAAAATGAGCCTTGGGAAATATATTTCTCATTATTATAAATTGTAAATGGTTATAATCTTGAGCCTCATCTATAACTACCTGCTTAATTGTTTTATCTATCACAAAACCTTGCAGTTTCCCTTTTAAATATAAAAGTATAATCGCATCTTCATAATTAATTTTAGTGTTTAATAAACCATCTATAGAAATATCGCAAAACGTTTGGATATTTATTGTGGGGTATTTTTGGCCTATTAATTTTTTTATTGTCGGGCTTTCATACATTTTTATTAATAAATCTTTAATATCATTATTATATATAATTTGGCTCCTAATAATTAACCGTATTTCTTCTCTTCTTAGTGGGCGTTCTAGCATATGACTATATTTCATGGCCCCATAATCAATTAATTTTTCTAAACGCATATATGGTGGTAACATCTTATAATTTATACTATATAGTTTTTTACATTGTTCCTTCTTTAAAACAACAATATCTTTAATAATAATATCTGAGAATTCTAGTTTGTTACTAATTTCTTCAATGTACGCATCAATAATAGATTTAAAGTTATTAGACATTTTAACCATAATTGTGTCCTTCGTATCTTGATCAACATTAATATAAATACGTTCGATAAAATTAGAATAAGATTCCATCTTTTTATACTCTGTTATAAAACTATGTATATAATCAGCAAACAGGGTATTAATGACATTTTCTTCGCCTAGACTAGGTAAAACATCCCCAATATAATCACTAAATATATTACTAGGCGAGAATATTAGTATTTGATTTGAGGTTAATTTGTTGTTTTCATTTCTATGTTTATATAATAGATAAGCGATGCGATGAAGGGAAATAGAAGTTTTACCCGACCCAGCCGGCCCTTCAACAATTAAAATCTTCGTAGTGGTATTTCTTATAATTTTATTTTGTTCCTTTTGAATCGTTGTTACTATATGCCTCATTTTATTGGAAGTACTTTTACCTAACATATCTTGTAACATTTCATCATTTATATTTAGTGAACTGTCAAATGCATATTTTAATATTCCTTTTTCTATTTTATATTGTCTTTTTAGTTTAATTTCACCGGAAATTATGCCGCTTGGTGTCTGGTAACTCACCTTACCTAATTCATAATCATAATATAAACCCGCTATTGGACTGCGCCAATCATATATATAGTTTGTGAATTTGTCACTTAAACCAGTTAAACCAATATAAATTTTTTCCGGTTCTGTAAAATTTTTATCTTGAAAATCAATCCTACCAAAATAAGGCTTATCTAACATTTGTTTCAAAAGGATAACCTTTGCTTGAAACAAATCACCAACGCCAATATTTACTTCAACAATATTTTTATTAACCGCAATGTTTATCGTATCTATCCTTGATATGCTTTCCCACATATATTTTTTATGTTTAGTAACCATTTTATGGAGACTATTTATTTTGTACTCGCGAAGCTTAATCTGTTGTTTTAATAATACTAAAACTCTTTCTAAATATTTTTTCTCGGCATATAATTCGTTTGGGGATAGTGACATTTTCCGCCTCCTAAAAAAGCCGTGGTAAAATTTCCATCTTCGCTTTATCATTTATAGATAATATAGTAATAATTTGTTTTAACATAGCCGTTGCAAAAATATAACGACACAAAATACATAGTCTATTATAATTTTATCATATTAAACTAAGTATATTAAGTTTTTTGCCGTTATTCTGTTACTGGTGTTTACACTCTGACATTTATGACTAACAAAATATCAGCATTACTATTGTTTTCGTTATTAATTTACTTTATAATGTTATAGTATATTGAATAATGTGGCGGTGATAAAATGAGATTATTTACAAGGAATTATAAAACCCTTAAAAGGTATATTAATAATATGCCGAATAAACCTTGCTTCTATATATTAACTTTTCTTTTTGCCTCTTTAGTAATCATAACCGGATATTTTATTTTTTTATTAGTAAAATTAGCCGGGATTGAAACCTTTTGGCGATATCTTATTATAACCCTATCAATCTTGGGTTTAATTGTTTTCTTTTTCTTTTATAAAAAGGTGGTTACTGGAAATAAAAAAAGTAAAATGGTTATTTTTATTATAACTTTGTTACTAATTATTCCGGTTGAAGGTTTTATTATTTTTAATATTAATAAAATGTTTTCTTCTTTGGCAAGGATAAATAGAGAAATGGTAACCTATTCAACTAGTTTAGTAACTTTAGTGAATAGCGATTTAAATACCATTAATGATGTTAGTGGTTTAAAACTGGGTATTATTAAAGATAAGGATAGTATTGAAGGCTATATCATAAGCCAAGAAATTATTAAGGCAAATAAATTAAAAGATAATAATGAGATTATTGAATATGATAACTTTATTTTGATGGTTAGTGATTTATACGCTAAAGAAGTAGATGCTATTTTTTTGCCTACTAATTATGCTTTTATGTTTGCGTCCATTGACGAATTTAATAATATTAAGCACGAAACAAAAGTTATTATCAAAAAAGATAAGAAAATGCCTAGAGACATAATTACTACTGATAGCAGTGATAAAAAGTTAACCGAGCCTTTTACCCTTTTATTACTGGGCGTGGATTCAGAACATGAAGGATTAAATAAAAATGCCGCTTTTAATGGTGATGCGTTAATGTTAATTACTTTTAATCCAAATACATTAAGTGCGACCATGTTAAGTATCCCAAGAGATAGTTACGTACCGATTATGTGTTTTAAAGACCAGATAGAAAATAAAATAACTCATGCGGCTTGGTATGGTGAATCTTGTATGATTAAGACCATTGAAAATTTTACCGGTATTGATATTGATTATTATATTAAAATGAATTTTAAAGGGGTGGTCGCTTTAGTTGATGCCCTTGATGGAATATATGTTGATGTCCCGATTACTTTTTGTTCGCAAAATAGTGACCGGAAAACTGGTAAACACAGCGTTTGTTTACAAAAAGGATATCGTAAATTAAATGGCGAACAAGCTTTAGCGTTAAGTAGAAACCGTAATGTCTTAGGAGATGATATCACCCGCGGATTATACCAACAATTAGTGGTTGCGGGGATGTTAAATAAAGCTAAAGATATTAGAAACTTGAATCAAATTTATAGTATCTTGGATACAATTAGTAATAATTTAGATACTAATATTAATACCAAACAAATATTATCTTTTTATGAAGTCGGGAAAGATATTATCGCGAAAGACAAAAGTTATTACAATGATGATTTAGTCTATATTGAAAAATTATATTTAGATGGTTACAATAAATACATTTGGGATGAAGGCATGAGGCTAGCGTTATCAAATTATGTATATAATCGTGCTAGTTTAAAAGATGTCGTTAGAGCGATGGAAATTAATTTAGATTTAGAAAAACCAAATATTATTAAGACTTTTAGTTTTTCCATTAATGAGCCTTATAAAGTAACCATTATTGGGAAAGGTCCTTATAGAACTGATTATGTAATTAAAACGGTCCCTAATTTTACTCAGCAAAGTAAAGAATGGGCCCTTAATTGGGGAGTGCAAAATAACATTAAAATATCTTTTACTACTATTGATAATACTCATCAGGAATATAAAGACACATATGTAAATGGCCAAATAATAGGCCAAAGTATTCCCGAACATTTTCGACTAGATAAAATGAATAAAGCCAAAGGTATTACCTTAAAGGTAATTAAAAAAGAAGAAAATATATTAGATGGTGAAATAATTAATTGTAATTTAGAAGAGAATAGCCACCTATCTAATTGTTTAGTACCTAACATGCAAGGATGGACTCTTAACCAATTTGATAATTGGTATCATAGTATTAAAATTAATATTATCGTTGAGAAAAAACCGATTGATATTGATAGTGTTACCCCTCTTTATGATCCGTCCAAAGCCGGTACTATTAATAGTCAAAGTAAGGACGCCGGCACTAAATTAATTGATATTGCGGAAATAATTGTTTATTACTTTGTAAAACCCGCCGATGTTAAAGATGAGGCCCCTGCTGATTAATTAATAGAATAGCATAAAAAAACCCGATTTTATCGGGTCTTTATTCTAAGCTCTCCATAGCCACAATAAATAGTTTGTTTTGGTTGTGAACAATTATTATTTCAGCCTTAGTATCATATCCTAGGTCTTGATTATAAGTCCAATTTAAATTTATGTAATAGGCATCAGGGTCTTCTTTTTCTAGGTATTTAAACGAGGCTTGTTTTATATCACTTACTTCGATAGTCTTCACAACTGGTAACTTTTGTTTGCGGTCCCCGTATATGTTGCTTTTAACATACTTATAAATGGTATCTCGAGCATGAAGAATAAAATTATCTTGATGCTCTGAATGAATGAAGTCAACACCACCAATATCATTTTTGGTTATTTTGTTATTTAGGGTATAAAAATCAACCACAAATAGTTGGGCGATTAATTTAGCGTATGCTTCTTCGTTTATGGGTTTATGTTCCAATGTATCTTTTAATTTAATAAACAATTCCTTATATAGAGCTGATTTATTTTCAGCTAAAAGGTAATCATAACCTTCAATCCGGTCTATTACTTGTGGTTGTTCAACGCCTGGTTCTTTTGGGGATAATATTTTAACACCAAACAAAGAAATAATAGTTACTACTATCACCACTATTAATAAAATAACAATGTTTTTAACTTTTAACCGCATATTAATCACTCTCCACTTTGTATACTTTTTAATAATTCAGTTGTTTCTCTTTCTCTTTTAATTAAATCATATATTATTAGCGAATTAGAAACACCCAAAATGGTATCGGCATATTCATTATTACGATTGATATAATCTTCCTCAATTGGTTCGTCCTTTAATAATAAGTATTCACCCTTTTGGCTATTATAATATACTTTATCAGTTAACCAATTACCATTTAGAAAAACAACAATATTCTCTTTAATACTAAAAATATCCTTACCTATTTGATAATTACTTCTAAAACCAAACATATTACCTAAAGTGGGTAATACATCATACATTCCCATCACCGTATCAACCTTTTGACTAAGTCTTTTCTCTTTCGCCCAAATTATGAAAGGTACTTTCCGGTCTAATTCGTATTGATAATAGTCTACCCTTTTAAAATTAGGATCCTCTTCATCTAGAAGGGTGTCTGTTTCTAGATTATAATTATATAGACGGTTAAAATCACGTCTTGGTAACCGAGCGTCATGGTCACCATAAATAACAATAACCGTATTTTCTAACAACCCAGCCTCATCTAAATTATTAATAAATTGCCCAATAGCGCGATCAGCATAATTAACGGCTTTAAGGTAATTACCCATTCGGGTTCCTTCCATATAAGGTTGAATAACTTCTTCTTCTTCATTATCCTCATTAATGATGGTGGTTTTATAATCAACCGGAAAATCACCATATTTTTCGATTTCATCAAACGGGGTATGACAGGTCAACATAATCATGGTGCCATAAAAAGGTTCTTTTCCTTTTTCTTTTAATTTGGCAATCATTGGCACTGATTGGCTAAAGAAAGAGGCATCTGATAACCCTAGTCCGATTTTTTCGTCAATGGTGTAATTAGGTTTATGAAAAAACTTATCATAACCCATAACTTCATGCATAATTAAGCGATTCCAAAAGGTGCCGTTATTCGCGTGCATACTAAAACTATAATAACCTTTCTCTTTTAATAAACTGGGAATAGTAACATACTCCCTATTCCAATAACTAACAAAGACAGTACCATTACTAACAGGCAAAAGAGAGGTGTTAAGAGTAAATTCTGAATCACTACTAGTCCCAACGCCTACCTGAGTATAAAAGTTAGTAAAATTAAGTCCTTGACTCGCTAAGCGGTTTAAATTAGGCGTTACTTCTTCGCCATTAAATTGTAAGTTCATCGCAAAAGATTGAATACTTTCAGCATGGATAGTTATGAGGTTTTTGCCTTGAAAAATATTAGTATATTTATTTTTAATGGGTTCGATGGTATTTAATTCTTGATAGAATTCGCGAAATTGTTTAGCCGCCGTATCATAACCAAATAAAGTATTTATCTGTGGCTCAATACTTTTAATTAAATCATTAAGATGGTAGATATATAATCCAAATCTAGCTACCAAAAACTCGCGGTTCCATTGTTTATTGATACGGCTAAAATCAAGTGGGGTTAAAGTAGAAATAAAAATAAGCCCCGTTATTACCGATAAGATAAATATATTAAAAGCTCTTTGTTTGCTTTTTTTTAAATGAATTGGACGTTGTCTACGACGATGGTTTATTTGTCGGTTAGCTAAATAAAGCATTATCGGAAACCAAAAATAGATGATATCTTTTGGTTCTAAAACATTTTGAACCACCGCATCGCCAACATCAACTAAAAAGAGAGAGGTTGATAATAGGGAAAAAGAAACAAAAGAATTATAGAAAGTATAATAAACTGAATTGATAAAAATAATAATGGTAATAATAAAAGACCAAATTAGAAAGTAAGCAAACCGGCCCTTTGGTTTAATAAAATAACTAAACAAGCTAATTAGTAGAATACATGTTATATCGGCTAATATTGGTCTAATATCAAAGTAATTCTTAACGGTTAAATAACGAACTAAAGTAGAATTTATTAATGCTCCGACAAAAAAATAAAGTAATAATAAATCGGCGGTAATATATTTTTTAATTTCCTTTATTTTAATATTACTTATTTTATTTTTTAGAAATACATACCGTTTTTGTGAGTTAGAAATTATTCGCATAATAATATTTTTCATAGTTCACCTCTTAATCTTTTTTAGTCACGGTATGATAATAATTTTAACATATTTTTAACTTTTTGACAAAGAAAAAAGTGGTTTTTTAAAAACCACCTTGTCAATAATACGACCTGTAAAATTAAGGAGACTTAATAATATGTAGTCCGTATTATTCGCGCATAATTTATGCGCTTATTAATATTATGAACTTTTTTTTATGTTTTATGATAATTTATTATTTAATTTAACTTCTAGTTCCTTTTTATTGGCATTTAAGGCCATTCCTAAAACAAAAACATAACATAATAAATAAATCCAAAACATAATCGCAATTATATTAGATAAACTACCATAAAAGACATCATACTTAGCAAAGTGAACAACA
>Ga0265293_10005908_pt1 | contig 20067 bp, 14 predicted proteins | sample Munlanlewell138R_FD_192505 | JGI IMG/M metagenome (GOLD analysis project Ga0265293, IMG submission 192505) | Leachate microbial communities from a municipal landfill in Southern Ontario, Canada - Leachate well 138R | ecosystem: Engineered > Solid waste > Landfill > Unclassified | place: Canada... | reverse complement strand
GCTCTTGCCTCTTCAGCTGCTCTTGCCTCTTCAGCCGCTCTTGCCTCTTCAGCCGCTCTTGCCTCTTCAGCTGCTCTTGCCTCTTCAGCTAACTCAGCCTCGCGCGTTTCATCTTCATCCTCTTCGTTGTACGCATCTTCCGCTTCATCTGCGCGAGCAACACTCGCCCCAGCCAGCAATTCCTCCACATATTCCGCGTCAAGCTCCTTTGCCGCCCGCAAACACTCGCTGGCATTGTTCATATCATTGAGTTTGTTGCGAAAAACCATTCCCAGCTCTAGCAACAACTCCACCCGACGTTTTGGCGCTTCGGTCACACGCAATTCAAAATTCAGCATTTGTGCAACCATCTTCCAGTTGCCCATTTGCATGTAAATCCTACGCGCAGCCACAAACGCCTCAACTCTCTGCCTCCACGTCTGCACCGCACGCTGATACGAAGTCATCGCATCGCGCGGGTTGTTCAAACTTTTTTCGTAAATCCTTCCAATGACGTATAAAATTTGGCTTTTAAGCTCTGGAGACGTTTCTTTTTGCTCCGTATCGTTCAAGATTCCAATTAAATTTGACCAGTCCGCCAAATGAGGAAACGCTTTGTAAAGGGTAAAAAGCGCCTTCCATTGGTGATTGGCACACAATATCACCGACAGCTTTCCAAAAGCTTCTGCGTCACGTGGATTCTCACTCAGGGCTCTTTTTAATGCTTGAATTTGCTCTTTCATTTTATCCTCATCTAGAAATACTAGGCAAACACGTCCTAAACGCCTCGGCTACAAATTATCCTACTTTCGCTTTGCCTTCAACCCTTTGCAAAGTAAGTGTTTATTCATAATCGCGTAAGGGCTTGCGAATTGTCGTTTTTCATTTTTCTTTGTGGGGGGGCTCAAAGCCCCCCTACGCGCAAGCTTCCTCGCAAAATACACAATTCACCTCTATAAAATGCGTTGTATTTGCTCGATCGCTCATCCAACGCATTTTATGCGTTCATTGTGTATTTTGTGGGAATGTGTGCCAATCCATGGCACACAGCCCTACGGGCCGCCTACGGCGTTCCATTTCGACATCCGTGTCGAAACGAGGCGATCTTGCGCTACCCCCCAAACATAGGTGCTTGCCATCTTCGACTGGAGTTAAAAAGCGCTAGAATCATTTTTTAGAATCGCTGAAGAGATCCCAACTTGGAAGTGGCTGCAAATTAAATGCATCAAAGCCTTTCTTCTTTTCTACCAAATCGCGCAAATAAAACTCACCCAAACTCGCGATCATTGCGGCATTATCTGTACAAAGTTCGGAAGATGGAACTGAAAGCTGAATATTTGACGCTACACATGCTTCAGCGAGCCTCGCCCGCAAACGGCGATTCGCCGAAACACCCCCCGATAAAACGATGCATTTTGCATCCCAAGCTTTGGCTGCGCGAACAGATTTTATGACCAAGCTATCGACTACAGCTTCAAGCGCGGATGCACACAGATCTTGCAAGTCTTGGCCAACAGGAGTTTTTCCCATTTTTTTTAGCTGTGTCATTACCGAGGTTTTAAGGCCACTAAAGGAAAAATCAAAATTCGTTCGCTGCGGTAAAGCACGCGGAAAATGATAGCGTTCAGGATCTCCGCCTTCACTCAGTTTATCGATCGACACGCCGCCAGGATAGGGTAGACCCAACATCTTGCCAATTTTATCCAAACACTCCCCTGCAGCATCGTCTAGACTGCGCCCAACATGGCTATAGTCTCCTACTCCGCGAACGGCGATCAACAAAGTATGCCCACCCGACACGACTAATCCCATAAACGGAAAATCGGGGCGCTCCGTTCCGCTTGCCGTATTGAGTAGCGGCGCTAATAAATGGCCTTCGCTATGGTGTAGCCCCACCAAGGGTATGTTGTGGCAGTAGGCGAAGCCCTTTGCAGCTTCAATACCGACCAAAAGCGAGCCAATAAGCCCTGGGCCTTGTGTCACAGCAACGCCATCGATGTCGCTAACGCTGCACGCTGCACGCTCAAAGCACTGCCTAAAAACTTCGACCATATCCACAACATGGGCGCGACTGGCCAGCTCTGGAACAACGCCTCCATACTTCGCATGAATGGGAATCTGTGACGCTGTCACATGCGATAATATTATTTTGTCTTCGACAATGGCTGCCGAATATTCGTCGCAAGAACTTTCAATACCTAGAATTTTCATTGTTTTTTGCTTTAAGCTCTAAGCCCAAATAAGCTAAGCTAGCCTTAAATAATGGCCAGGATCCAGCCGATGCCAACCCAAGCGCCCGTTGCCGAACCTATGGTTGCAGCAAAGGCCACTATTAAAGTACGAGTAACGGGATTGCGGAAAAAGCCTTTTAAGTTATGGGCATCTTCCGCTATACGTTCGCAATCTTCGACCGTCGGCTTTCGCAGCCATGCCTCAAGTAAACCAATGACGACTCCAGCCCCTATGATGGGTGTTAACGACGTTATGGGCGAAACAAAAAAGGCTGCTAAAATCGACAAGGGCTTTGCGCGCACGAGCAAACAGGCGAGTGTGCAAAATATGCTATTGGGTAGTATCCAAGCGGTGAGTAGGTTCTCGAGACCTTCACTGCCTTTGGTATGGAAGCCGTAAACAAAGCTTGCAAGGAGTAAAACGGGAAACAGCCATTTTATGGCCGTCCACACTTTAGAAGGCGGCGGAATCACTTCGAGCGGGGCGAGGTCAATTTCTTTATCGAAGTTCTCCTTCATTCCAGGGACGTGTCCAGCGCCAACCACGGCGACAACATTTTCGCCTTGAGCCTCTTTCATTTTGCTAACTAAATATTGGTCGCGTTCCGCGATAAGCGGTACATAAACGTCTGGAAGCTCTTTGGCGAATTCATCCATCATCTGCGATAGTGTGGCCTGTTCCTTCAGTTTCTCGATTTCCTCCGCCGTTAGCTTCTCTTCTTCCTTTTTGCTCTTATCCGAAAAAATAAGCCCATCGAGTATGGCACCCATGAGTCCCATTTTTTTGAAAAAGCCCAAGTTTGCCCATGAACGCTTAAGCGTCGTGTGGATATCGCGGTCAATAAGTACGATTTCAGCGCCCACTTCTTGAGCGACGGTAACGGCGTTGAGCAGTTCTGCTCCGGGTTTTACCCCAAGTTGCGCGCCCATACGTCGTTGGTAAGCCGAAATGGCAAGATTTGCGAGCAGATACAGCGTTTTTCCTGAGCGAATAACTTGGAAAACATCGAGTTTTTCCCAATGTTTTTTGTCGGTAAGGGAGCGATAGCGTCCTTCATCAAGTTCGATGCAAACTTGATCGGGGCGAATTTTCTCTATAAGTCTGCGGACATCCTGCCTGCTTTGTTCGGAAACGTGTGCTGTTCCAAGAATATAGTATCGCGTAGAACCCTTTTCTAAGATGCTAAGATTAGCAGGAAGCTCATCTTCAGCGCTTTGCACACCGTTCTCGCCTAAGGCTTCAGTTTCAAGAATTGCCTCGTTTAGAGCTTGTGGCGTATTCGAGGTTTCGGCTTCATTTTTTGCGCTGTGTTCTGTATTTTCTGCGGTTTTTGGCGCTAAGTCAATGTCGTTGTTTTTGTGGGTTACTTCGTTCATGAAGGGCATAAGTGTTGTATGGGGAATAAGAGGGGGTAGCGCGGGATCGCCGATAAATTCGAGCAATGAGCGTATAAAATGCCTTGGTTTGGCGAATAGCCGAAACAAGGCATTTTATTATCGCGAATTGTTCGAATTTTGAGGAAGCCCGCGCGTAGGGGGAAACTTCCCCCCACAAAAAGAGGAGTATCCTCAACGGGCAAACTATTGCAACGCTTTTTGCAACTTGGCAAGGATTAGGTTGCGCGCGAGTGTAGGCGCATGTGGCCTTGTTGGATTCCGTAGGTGGCGAGTGCCCAGAGAGCGGCGAAGTTTTGTGCAAGGCCGATGGCTGCTAGACTTGCGGCGCAGGTGGCGTAGTCGTTGCAGGCGAGTAGGGCGTATGCGGCGGCGATGGCGGGGTGTTTTTGGCGCGCTCCTCCGATGATGCCGATGGGGAGTGGGACTTGGATTTGTCCGTGCAGGGAGTCGTGCTCGCAGTGCCATTGGGAGAGTGGTGCGTATGATGCGGATTTGGTGGCGTGGAAGTGTGCGGCGGCTTCGATGGCGCGTGTGTCTTGGCCTAGGGCTAGGGCTAGTGCGCAAATGCCGTTCATGATGCCTTTATTGTGGGTGACTGCGCGCTGTGGGTAGCGTGCGGCGAGTTCGGCAGCGTGGCATAGGCGTTGGGCGGCGGCTTGGGGTGAGAAGTCGCGCTCGGTGGGTAGGGCAGAGTAGGGGAGTTGGACCGTGGCGCTTACGAGTTTTCCCGCGCCATCGTTGGACATGATGGCAATGCCGCATTCGGCGTCGAAGGCTTCACACAGGGTTGGGCGAATGGCTTCGAGCATGGTGTTGACGGCGTTTGCGCCCATGGCGTCGCCAGTGTAAACTTGTAGTTCAGCTACTAAAAAGTAGGGGCTATTTGGCGCGGATGCTGTGGGTGCGAGTAGTTTAAGTTCAATCCGGCGAGCACCGCCGCCGTGGGCTAGAAGAGTGGGATCTTGAGCATTGGCGAGTGAAAGAAGTTCAGTTTCGATTTTCTGCAGCTGCTTTTGGTAGCGTAAAAAATCGTCGTCTGTTGGTTTTGATTTTAGGATGAGCTGCACATGTCCGCTCAAGTAGGGTTCATCGATTTTGCAGTGCACGCCACCGCTAGCGTTAAAGCATTTAGCGGCTTTATTGGCGGCCGCAACAACGCTTGCCTCCTCGGTTATCATCGGTATGGTTCGCGAAATTCCGTCAATCATGAGGGAAGGAACCACGCCCAAGGGGAGTCGAAAACTGCCAAGTGCGTTTTCGATCATAGCGTCGGCAGCATCGTCGCTCAGCGAGTTTTCGCCGCAAAGCACTGTGAAGTCTAGATTTGGGTGCAGGCGCTGCAAAACATCCCTTCGCTCCTGCACAGACAACCGATAAAAGCCCGAAAACTGCTTTCCAAACTCGCCCGTCGAGGTCATTAAACCTCCATAATTTCTTTTTCTTTTTCGGCAACGACGTCGTCGATTTTTTTAACGGCCTCGTCGGTGAGCTCTTGTACTTTCGTCAAAAGCCGTTTGAGTTCGTCTTCACTAATTTCGCCGTCTTTTTGCATAGATTTTAGCAAATCGTTCACGTCGCGTCTTTGATTACGCACGGCAATCTTGGATTTTTCACCCAAATCTTTTGTGAGTTTGGTGAACTCTTTACGGCGCTCGCCTGTGAGTGCAGGTATGGGTAAACGAATGAGTGTGCCATCGTTTGATGGTGTAATACCAAGGTCAGAGACGAGGATCGCCTTTTCTATGGGAGTTAACATGTTTTTTTCCCATGGCTGGATCGTAATCATTCGCGCGTCCGCGACTTTGATGGCCGCGATTTGCGTCACTGGAGTGGGGGTGCCGTAGTAGTCTACTCGCAAGCCATCGAGGATCGTGGGGTTGGCTCGTCCCGTTCTAACCTTAGCAAGTTCACGCTTTAGTGCAGTAATCGCCGAATCAAAACCGTTCTGTAGATCGTCAATGAGTTCCGTAGTCATTTTTATCCTCTCTATATTGGGTAGCTAGAACGACGCCTAAAAGCGTCTAAACCGCGCAAATACTATACGATTGTACGGGCGCTTGGCAAGGAGCGAAAGTTTTTTTACCACGAAAGGCGCGAAAATCATTTTTACCACGAAAAGCACGAAAGTTTTTTACCACGAAAAACACGAAAAAACACGAAAAAATCTTTTTTAAGAAAGGGTCTTATAAAATTCGAGGTGTTGTCTTCCCCCCAACGAGGATCGTAGTTCCCATAAATTATAGTGGTATTGCTGTAGGGGCAGGTTTCAAACCTGCCCTCTGAATAATGCAAAACCACGAAAGGTGCGAAAATCTTTTTTACCACGAAAAACACGAAAATCTTTTTTACCACGAAAAACACGAAAAAACACGAAAAATCTTTTTTAAGAAAAGGTCTTATAAAATTCGAGGTGCTGTCTTCCCCCAACGAGATTGTAGCCACAACGAATCAGAGCTTTCTTAAAGTAAAATACCGCGTCCAAGAACGATGTCGCCGTCATAAAAAACGATGATTTGCCCAGGGCTTACGGCGCGAACGGGTGTTGAGAATTGGATCTTACACAAGTCCTCATCTTTGTTGTAGTCGATGAAAGCCTCTTGTGCCCGGTGGCGGTATCGGATCTGTGCGCTAACGCGTTGAGGGATTTCGTCGCAGTTCCAAACAAGCTCGTGCGCAGAACAATCGGTTCTTAAAAGCTCATCGGTTTGAGTAGTAATAACGACGTTTGGACGTCGTATTTCTTTTACCCATGCAGCTTTGGTGGGGATCAAATTTCCAAGCCCGTGGCGTTGTCCTACAGTATAGTGATGCAGCCCACGATGCGCTTTAATTTTACGACCCTCGCCGTCTACAAAATATCCCCCCTCCGCCTCCTCGCCAAAGATATCCGCAAGTGTTTGCGCAAAACTCCGTCCTTCCTCGACTATACACACGTTTTGGCTGTCGGGGGCTTGAGCGCTAAGAAGGGCGAAGTGTTCGGCTCTTCGCCGAACTTCTTCTTTCTCCATACCACCAAGCGGGAACAGAATGTTTGCCAGCGTCTCTGAGCACAGTCCAGCTAAAAAGTAACTTTGATCTTTCTTTTTATCGACGCCGCGGCATAAAACGTGGCGTTCTCCGCGTTTTTCTATACGCGCGTAGTGCCCTGTGGCGAGTTGTTTGCAAGCTAGATTTTGGGCGAACTGCCAAAGTTTTCCGAACTTAATGCGTTCATTACAAAATACACAAGGGGATGGCGTTCTCGCGTTTTTGTAGTCGTTCCAAGCATATTTCAGAATAATATCTTTAAATTCATTGGATATGTCGCATACATGGAAAGGGATTCCAAGTTCTTGCGCAGCAGCCCGCGCCTTAGCAATCGCGGCATCTCCTGCACAGGAACTGCTGTTTTGGGCACTGTTCTGCAGTTTCATCGTTACAGCGATGACTTCGTGTCCAGCTTCAAGCAGTATTTTTGCTGCAAGGCTGCTATCGACTCCTCCACTGAGTGCTATGGCAACGCGACTCATCAATCTTCCTCTGGTTCATCATCGTTGGGGCTGGGGCCAAGGCTTATGCCAAGATCGATGGCTTCTTCGGCTTCTAGCGCAAACTTTGCAGCTTTAAGCCGTTTAGTGGCTCTACCCGTTAAGGTAAGGCTAGTAGCCGCTTCGATTTGCACCTCAACCCAATCGCCAACGTTGTAGTTTTCTCGTGGAAATATGGTTGTTTTGAATTCGCGCGTATTGCCGATAGCCATATTCTTATCGCGTGTCGAGAATCCTTCGATCAATACAGGCACCGCGCGCCCGACCCATCGGTTAAAGGCTTCTTTTGAAATGTTTTGCTGGATTTGGATGATCTCGGCCAAGCGCCGTTGCTTGACCTCGGGGAGTACGTCGTCGGGGAATTTTCGTGCGGCGATCGATAGCGATCTCTCTGAGTACGCGAAAAGGAAAGCGAACTCAAAACGCAAATCAATGAGCGCCTTCTTCGTGAGTTCGTAGTCCTCTTCACTCTCTCCAGAGAATCCCACGATAATGTCAGTTGAAACGGCGATGTCAGCTTGAAGGGCTCGGAGTTTTTGAACAATTTCTTTGAATTGAGCGAAACTATAACCTCGGCGCATGCGCTCCAACACCGCGTCGCTTGCCGATTGCAATGGTAGATGCACGAATTTTGCCAGCTTTTTTTCGGTGGCAATCAACTCGATAAGTTCATCGCTAAAACCGAGGGGGTGAGGGGAAGTGAAGCGAATTTGCTCTATAGCGTCGATGGCGGCGATAGCTTTGAGTAGTTTGCAAAAGTCCCAATCCTCGTAACGGTAAGAATTCACGGTTTGGCCGAGCAGCGTAATCACGCTAAAGCCCTGCTCTGCAAGCGTCTTGGCCTCATGGATAATCTCGTGTGCAGGGATATTGCGCTCAGCGCCGCGAACAAAGGGCACAATACAGTAGCTGCAAACATAGTTGCAGCCTCGCTGAATGGTAATCCAAGCGCAAAGACCGCGTGGCCGACGCGGGGTAATGCCGTCGTAGAATTCATCTCGTATAAAATTCGTTAATACCTGGGATTCTGTCGTTGTTTCTTGGATAATTTCGGGTAAACGTCGATAATTATCGGGTCCAACGACAAAATTAACGTAAGGCGCTCGCCTGATGATTTCGTCGCCAAGATGCTTGGCCATGCAGCCAACGACACCAATTTTGAGACTGGGTTTGCGGCGTTTATAGGGTAGCATATTCGTTAAACGCCCCAGAATTCGGGCTTCCGCCTTCTCGCGTATGGCGCAGGTGTTTAAAAGTATAACGTCAGCCTCCTGCAGCGATGTTGCAGCCTCCATACCAGCTTCGTGCAGTATACCTTGGATAAGCTCGCTATCGGCCACATTCATTTGGCAGCCATAGGTTTCTATAATAACTTTGGGTTTTGCCATGTTCATATTTTTTAAGTTCTTATTCTGTGAGAGCTTCCCCCGCACCCCCCTCCAAAAAAGAAAGCACTCTTTTAAGCCCTTTCAGAATAAAATGTCATTCTATCTTCGCTTTGCCTTATTTCATTAGCATTTTAGCTTATATTTCTCTACAAAATGTCTCATTTTGTTAAAAAAACTGTCTCGAATTTATAAAATTAAATTCACTATTTTTAGTCGTGCAAAGTTCACCTCATTAAATAAAGAGCCTTTTTTGCTCCTATTGCGAAGATTCAACTACATCCTCAACTCTCCAGCGCAAAATGCCTCGTAGCTTATTTTTAAGCCTTCTAGAAGCGAAACACGTGGTCTCCAATTGAGGGCAAAAAGCTTGCTGACGTCGAGTAGCTTTCGCGGTGTTCCGTCGGGGTTTACGTGGTCAAACAAGATTTTTCCCTTGTAACCTACAACGCTTGCAATATTTTGTGCAAGCTCCGCGATGCTAATATCTGTGCCAGTTCCAACGTTGATGAGCGAGGATTCGTCGCTGTTTTCGAGTAAGTAGATCGCCGCATCCGCCATGTCGTCCACAAAGAGAAACTCGCGCCTTGCTCTACCTGTTCCCCATAACGTTATGCTTGCTTGATCTTCGATTTTTGCTTCGTGAAACTTACGAATAAGTGCAGGTATCACGTGGGAGTTTTTGCCGTGGTAGTTATCGCCAGGACCATATAGGTTTGTCGGCATAAGCGATAAGTAGGCACAACCGTACTGTCGATTGAGGGCTTCACAGAGTTTAAGACCAGCGATCTTGGCTATGGCATAGAACTCGTTAGTTGGCTCCAAAGGCCCCGTTAGTAGGGAGGACTCCTTGATAGGTTGCTCTGCGTGTTTTGGATAGATACAACTGGAACCCAGAAATAGTAGTCTTTTTACAGCAAAACGGAAAGCCGCACCGATCACGTTGTCTTGGATAAGCAGGTTATTGAGAATAAAATCCGCTGGATAAGCAGAATTAGCGAAAATTCCACCAACCTTTGCAGCAGCTAAGATGACGACTTCGGGCTTCTCTTTGGCAAAAAACGCGTCGACCTCGGCGCCATTGCGAAGATCGAGCTCTTGAGAACTACGAACAATGACATGCTCATAGCCCTTTTTGTTTAAAGCGCGGTGTATAGCAGAACCGACCAAACCGCGATGTCCAGCTAAAAAAATGCGATTATTCTTCTTGAGCCTTAGGCTATTCATTCGATGGTGAGCCTTATGAGGAAATTAAAATTTAGCTTTGTCTTTGAAAATACTCTGCTGCCCCACACCCATTGTCTGATTTATTTTGGGGCTAGATCTAGGGAAACAGCACCCTGAATCTTATAAGACAATAGTTAAAAAGTTTTTTGTGTTTTTTCGTGTTTTTCGTGGTTCAAAAATCTTTTCATCATTAACGCCTTGTCTTTTACCACGAAAGACACGAAAGACTATAACAAATCAAGTCGGGTCTGTGAGTCTTCTTCGCAACATATTGATTTTATTGCACCATATCGAAGATTGCGTTGATGGCCTCATCGAGTTTAGAGGCGTCGTTGCCACCAGCTTGCGCTGTGTTGGGGCGTCCACCGCCTTTGCCGTCGATAATTTGAGCGCAGGCGCCAACGAGCTTGCCCGCGTGGTATGCAGGTATGCACGCATCTGAGACCAAAGCAATGAGCGCAGGTTTGGCGTCGATGATGGCACCGAGCAGAGCGATGCCTTTGTTTTTGCCAATTTTGTCGCGCAGTAGATCGGCGTAAGTGAGCAGTTGCTTGCGCTCGCTAACTTCAACCTTGGCGGCGTACACCGCGATATCACCTCGCATCTGGCGACTAGCGAGTATCGCAGAGAGTTCGCTCTGGGCAAGTTTGAGCTTGAGGCGTTCGTTCTCTTTTTGGACTTCACTGCTGCGTTCGTTGAGTTTTTGGATTTTGTTGAGGAGCATGCTCCTGTCATCGCAGCTAAGTGTATCTGCGATCTGTTCTATAACATGATGCTCCTCGTTGTAGATCGCAAGAGCATGATATCGCGTAGCCGCTTCGATACGTCGTACACCCGCCGCGATGGCGCTCTCTGCAACGATGCGAATGCTCCCGATTTCGGAGGTGTTGTCGACGTGTATGCCACCACATAATTCGGTGCTTGTGTCCGCAATTCGCACAACACGTACAAAATCGCCATATTTTTCGCCAAAAATCGCCATAGCACCCATCGCTTTCGCATCCTCAATGGGGATGTTTTCGAGTTTTTCAACATCAATAGCGGCTTGGATCTTATCATTTATATAGCGCTCAAGCGCACGTATTTCCTCGCGCTTTAGGCCGCGATCGAAAGTAAAGTCAAAGCGGAAACGATCTTCTCGCACCAAGGAGCCCGCTTGATGTATTTTTTTAGAAATGACTTCTTGTAGCGCTGCTTGAAGCAAGTGCGTTGCAGTGTGGTTAGCCGCAACGGCTGCACGGAACTTGCGATCAACGATGGCGTCGAAATCCAGTGCCATGACCTCGGTGGTAATAAAACCTTCTTGGATGTGGGCGCGATGCACGATGGCGCCGTCGATTTTTTGCGTGTCGTACACGGCGAGTTTCAGGCTTGCGTCGGCAGAGTTGAGACTACCCCTGTCTCCTATTTCGCCGCCGCCTTCGGCGTAGAAGGGAGTTCTGCGTAAAACAACTTCGCAGACATCATCGACAACGCGGTATCGCAGTACTTGACTTCGTAGTTCGTGGCGATGGTAGCCCGAAAATTCACTGTTTTCTCCTTCGTGTAGAATGATCCAAGGCTCTTTTGAGGATACGTAGAATTTTGCAGATTCCGCTGAACGCATTCTTTGCTCTTGGAGGGCATCGAGGAAACCTTGTTCATCGACTTGCATCCCGCGCTCCTTGGCCATGATCTGGGTAAGGTCAAAGGGGAAGCCAAAAGTATCGTAGAGTACAAAAGCGTCTTTTCCAGTGATCATGCTGTTTTTACTGCGATCGGCGATGTCTTCAAACCTTGCAATACCGCGATCCAGAGTTTTAAAGAAGCGTTCCTCCTCGATGCGCAGCACCTCTTGGCACTGCTTTGCAACCATCACGATTTCGGGATAAATATCGCCAAACTCATCGACAACAGTCTGTGAAATGCGGTGCAAGAATGGTCCTTCAAAACCAAGGGTGCGTCCAAAACGTACGGCGCGGCGCAAAATACGGCGTAAAACGTAGCCACGGCCGTCGTTTGCAAAGGGCTGTCCCTCCGAAATTGCGAAAGTCAGCGTACGGATATGATCCGCAATAACGCGGTAAGCCGTGAGCTCAGGGCTCGCCAAAATCTGTGCTTGGCTAAGATTTTTTCCCAACTCGCGCGCCGTTGCCTCAAGTATGGCCTTAAAAATATCGGTTTCATAAACATTGTCGGCGCCCTGCAAAATACAGGCTATGCGCTCAAGACCCATGCCCGTGTCGACCGAACACATCGGCAAATCATGCAAGTTCCCCTTTTCATCGCGCTCCGAAGTCATAAAAACAATGTTCCAGAGCTCTAAATAGCGGTCTTCATCAAAACCGACGCCCCAAGAACCAGGTTTTTCGGGCTCGAGGTCAATGTAAATTTCGGTACAAGGCCCACACGGCCCCACTGGCCCCATCGACCAAAAATTCTCCTCATCTCCCTTATCAATATCGCCAAAACGCTGAATCCGCTCGGCAGGCAGCCCAACTACCTTATGCCAGTGCTCAAACGACTCATCGTCATCTTTATATATACTGATATAAAGAGTTTCCTTTTGCAGCCCTAGCTTTTGGGTCACAAAATCCCACGCCCACACAATCGCGTCACGCTTCCCGTAGTCCCCAAAAGACCAGCTCCCCAGCATCTCAAAAAACGTCAGGTGCCGCCCATCCCTCCCCACCTCATCCAAATCATTGTGTTTCCCACCCGCCCGAATACACTTCTGACAACTCGTCGCGCGCTTATACGCTCGCACATCGTTGCCCAAAAAGACATCTTTAAATTGATTCATCCCCGCATTCGTAAAGAGCAGGGTCGGGTCATTCTTAGGCACCACATCAGAGCTCTTAACGACCTCATGCTCGTGTGAAGCAAAAAAAGATAAGAATTTTTTACGTAGATCTTTTGAATTCATAGAATATTTTTCCAAGAAAATGAGAAAATAGCTCGTTTTTGTTTTTTTGGCGGGGGGGAAGTATCCCCCCCCGCGCAAGCTTGCTTCAAAAATACAACAATTCGCGTGAAATTTAATGCTTCGTTTTGGCTATTCGCCAAACCAAAGCATTAAATACGCTCATTGTCGATTTTTTCAGCTGATCTTGCGCTCCCCCCTCCGTTCCTTGGCCAAAGTACTTTGATTTCCTCCAGCCCCCAAGGCTGTGTAGCACAAAAAATTTTCGAGCGAAAGCTAGTAAACAAAATAGGGGGGTAGCGCGGGATCGCCGAGCCAAGAGTGCTGCAAACGCAAAAACAGCCTTGGTTTGGCGAATGAGCCAAAACGAGGCTGTTTTTTTCGCGTTTGCTGTCGCTATTGGCGAGGAAGCCCGCGCGTAGGGGGGCGAAGAGCCCCCCAGCAAAAGGAAACACCGATGCATTAAGCCGTAGTTATATTTTGAACACTCGCCTGATTTTCTTTGCTTGTAAAATAGTTTTTGCATTGAGCGGTGCAACCAAAGAGAGGGTGTGTGGCGAAGCTGGAGCAGAAGTTCATGGAATTTACTTGACCGGCGCGTAGCTTTTGTATATAGGATTGCGGCTGCGCTTTGTCCTGCATTTGGGCGCGCGAAGTGATTTTATTTAAAAATAGGATTAATGGACATGAAAAAAGGTATTCATCCCGAGTATAAAGCGTGTAAAATCAGCTGTGCTTGTGGCAGCGTAATTGAGACGAAGTCTACGATTGGGGACCACAGCGTTGAGATTTGCTCGCAGTGCCATCCTCTCTTTACGGGCAAACAAAAGATGATTGACACGGCGGGGCGCGTTGAGCGTTTTAACAAGAAATATAACCGAGTCAGTAAGTAATCGACGATGTTGGAGAAGTTTGACGATCTCGTTCGACTGTATGGGGACCTAAGCGACCGCATGGCCGACCCCGACACGCTGGCGAAGCCTGAGGTGTATAATGCAGTGGCCAAGGAGCGTGCGGAGCTTGAGCCTGTTGTGATGGCTTATAAGAGTTTCTGCGCGAAACGCGCTGAATTGCTTGCTGCGCGAGAGATTTTGGCTCAAGAGAAAGACGCGGAGATGCGCGAGCTTGTGAAAGACGAGATTGCGGAACTTGAAGAGCTTTTGCCCAAGTTAGAGTCGGAACTTCAGATTTTGCTCCTCCCCAAAGACCCGCTTGATGCGCGAAACGCGATTTTGGAAGTGCGCGCGGGAACTGGTGGGGATGAGGCGAGCTTGTTTGCGGGCACGCTGTTTAATTGTTACTTGCGCTATTGCCATAAGATGCGATGGAAGGTCGAATTAATTTCGAGCTCGGAGGGGACGGTGGGTGGCTACAAGGAAGTGGTCGCGATGATTAATGGTAAGGATGTGTATGGGCAGCTTAAGTTTGAGGCGGGTACACACAGGGTGCAGCGCGTGCCTGTGACGGAGTCGCAGGGGCGGATTCATACGTCGGCTTGTACGGTTGCCATTTTGCCCGAAGCCGAAGATGTGGACATTAAGATCAATGATGAGGATTTGCGCGTAGACACTTACCGTGCGAGTGGAGCTGGGGGCCAGCACGTGAATAAGACTGATTCTGCGATTCGCATTACGCATATTCCTACGGGTTTGGTTGTGACTAGCCAAGATGAGCGCTCACAGCACAAAAACCGCGCAAAAGCGATGAAGGTTTTGCAAAGTAGGCTACTGGCCGAGCAACGCGAGAAGCAGACGGCAGAAATCGCTGGGATCCGCAAAAGTATGGTGGGATCTGGCGATCGCTCAGAGAGAATTCGTACCTATAATTTCCCACAAAACCGTATTACCGATCACCGCATTGGATTGACGCTGCATAATCTCGATACCGTGCTGGAAACAGGGGATCTTGAGGAGCTTATTCACGCGCTAACGGCGGCGGAACAACTCGAAAAAATGCAAGAAAGCGGTTTGAGCCACGCGTAATATTCAGTATTGCTCAATAATCGTTTTGTTCGCCGTATTGAGTACTGGTTTAAAGCGATTTGTGAAGTATCATTTTGTTTTTGCAAGAAAAACTGTGTAAAATTTCTAACCTTCAGTTAAACTTTAGGAATTCAGTTTTTAATTTTGTATTCCTTGTTTAACTATACGGTTTTGTGTTTGACGCTAAGGAACACTAACTAAGTGGGGTCGCTGTGAAGAAAAAAAATCCCCGTTCCATTGTTTCAGCAGTGCTCCAACGTGTTGAAGAAGGAGCGTACTCAAACATTGCGTTGGACTCGGCGCTTAAATCCGCTGCCCTTAGTCCTGCTGATAGGCGTTTGGTGACGCGTGTAGTTTATGGCACTATCTCGAATATTCGCTTGATCGATGCGCTCTGGGAGCAAGTGCATGCGGATTTTGCCCAAAACACCGATCCCTTTATGCGCGCAACGCTTAGGGCTGCGCTATATCAATTGCGTTTTTTAGACCGCGTACCCGCGCATGCCGTCATAAAAACGAGTGTTGACGTCATAAAGTTTAAGCGGGGGATGAAGGCGGCAGGTTTTTGTAACGCTTTATTGCGAAAAATTTTGCCCATAGCCAAGGGGGAGCTTCCCTCGTTGGGGGATGCGCTCAAGGATTTCGCCGTTCGCGAGAGTCTATCGGATGATTTGGCCAAACTGCTCTGGGATCAGTTTGGGGCGAGTTTGGCGCAAAAGATTGCACAAAGTTATAACGAAACTCCCAAAAACAGCATGCGTGTAAATTTGGCAAAAGTTAGCATAGACGCGCTTGCGAAAGAACTAGAAGCGGAGCGTTCCTCTCTTGTGCCCGCGGGGCTTTTGGTGCAGCGCTTTGAGCAGAAGCTCAAAGATGCGCTTTCACAGAATTTGTGCGCTGTACAGGATGAGGGGGCTCAACTCGTATCTTTGGCGTTGGGGGATTTTAACGCGCTTGTGCGCGCAGAGGATGGGCGTCTCAGCGTTTGGGACGCGTGCGCGGGCCAAGGGGGCAAGGCGATGCACTTGATGGATATTGCCCAGAGCCAGTCGCTGCAGATGCAGCTTGTGTGTACGGATTTATTTGAGAATAAGCTAGAGCGGCTTCGCCATGAACAAAAACGCGCCTTTCCAGCGCAAGCGCTCTATACGCGGGCGATGGACTTGACGGCGGGAGGTTCTATATCGCATGCGCCGTTCTCGGGGATAGTGCTTGATGCTCCTTGCTCTGGCTTAGGCGTCCTTCGTCGCCACCCCGAGGGGAAGTGGAGTAAAACACTTGATGATATTCATAGTTTAGCGGAGCTACAAAAAACTTTGTTAAAGCAAGTCTCGAAACACTTACGTGTTGGCGGGATCTTAATTTACGCGGTCTGCACGCTTACGAAAGAAGAGACGACATCGCAGATCGAGAGCTTTTTACAAGAGCAGCCAAACTTTAAACTCTCTCCTCTTCCTCCTGTTATTGCTATTGCCAAAGGCGCGCCAATGCTGCAAATCCTTCCACATGAGTATCACTGCGACGGTTTCTTTATAGCAAGATTGCAGCGTGAATCGTAGCATCCCTAAGCATGCTCTGAGGCGCGTCTTAGCGTTATTTCGACGATCTCTGCAGACATGCCCAGCCGCATAGGTGGCCCCCAATAGCCCGTACCACATGAAACGTTGATATAGCTTTGATCGCGTTTATACACCCCGTGGTTGTACTCGTGTATATAGGGCATTAGTAAAGTAAGGGGGAAGACTTGACCGCCATGGGTGTGTCCTACTAAAACGAGGTCGGCGCCGTTTTCTATAGAGGGATTCACGGATTTTGGCTGGTGTACGAGCATAATTGTGTAGATGTCTTTGGGGACGGATTTTAGAGCTTGTTCGGGGGAAGACTTTATTTTGTACTTCCTATCACCGCGGTGATCGATAACGCCAGCGATGGCTAACGCACCTCCCGCTACGTTTTGTAAAATAACGTGTTCATTACGAAATACATGTACTCCGTATGACTCCACAACTTTTCGCCAACCCTCGCCGTCCCACATATTTTCGTGGTTTCCGCAACAATAGTAAGCGCCGTACTTTGACTTAAGTTTAGTTAGGGGTTCGAGCTCTGGGCCAATGACTTCGGGAAAGCCATCGGCGAGGTCGCCGGTGAGAGCAACCATATCTGGATTTAGCTTATTACAGTCTTGGACTATTGCATCGACGTATTTTCGTGTGATGGTGCTACTCGCGTGTATGTCTGAGAGATGTGCTATCTTAAACCCATCGAGATGCTTAGGCAGCGTTGGGATGAATAGCGTTTCGCGCCGCAACACCCAGTTGTGCTTTGCATGATAAAAAGAGACCGGGGTAGTGATGGCCGCAGCCCCAAGCATGGTTAGGCTTGAAACGTTGAACAAAAACTCCCTTCTTGTCACGGCGGATTCTGCCTGCGGGGATTCCTTTGGTGATTTATTGTTGATAAATAAACGCTTAAAGCCGCGTAATATACGCCATAAATAGTATGCTATATCTCGTGTAAGGATATATAAAAAAAGATAGACGGTAAAGACCATGACTACGAAGCAGATTTCGACAAAGAGATCGAAAGCTCGCCCGCGCTCTATCCAACGCAAGGAATACATCGCAACAAATGGGGCAAAACTCACAAAGAACAGTGCGACACTTACGAGCGCGCTGTAGAGCGGACGTAGGCGCAGTGGACGTAGCAAGCGCACGTACATCACGAAGAAAAATACGAAACAAAAAAAAGCAAAAGAGATAAGAAACATTGGCTCGCTTACTAGGATAGAACTCTTAGCTGTCGGAATTCCCGCAGCTTTGCTAAATTCTTTAACGAATGATCCCCGATAATGCAAGCAAGCCCCAACTTAGCCGATCGTCTAAGTTTGCGCGCTTTTTTATAAAAAGTTTAGCGAGAGCTTTGCTCGGGGTGAAGCCCTTTTGGAAACACTGATTCATTGGGGCTACCGCCCCAAACCCCGTCTCGCCCTTAGAACCCGCTTTTGTATGTAGATTATTGATTTTATTGACTTTATTTTGAAAACCCGCCTGATTTTCGTTGTTTTGTTTTAATCAAGGGGCAGCTTTGTAAGCTTTCTCTACTGTTTGTGCATTGTGCAGAGCTTTCCAATAGAGCAGAGCCTCCATAAGCCCTGCTTTTACGCAATAGAAATGCAGCTTTTGCTATGAGTCGAACTTAGCTCGACCCCGCGTAAGCAAGGCGAGCTGGGCAACGACACAGAAGCATTTGCACAGCTTGCGTTGTAATGTTAAAACAGCTTGGGCGTTGTTTTGGCGGAGGGCTGCTAAGATGCTTAAGCGGATTTATTTTGTGCAAAGAAAACCAACGATAAGTGTATTTTGTTTCTTGTTCATGGCATTGTTCCTTATTTTATCTTGCGAGACAGGTGAAGCTCTCAATTTTACACCAGATCAAGAAGGTGTGTGCCCACCGCGTGATGCGCGTTGTTGCCCCGATGACATGGATGAGTGCAGTTTTGATGAAATGCGAGAAGCGGGCAAATGCGAGATGGGCAGTGAGCTTGATTATGGGGTCAAGAAGGGGCGTTGTACTAATGAAAGAGTGTGCCGCCCCGTTGGCTTGGGCGAAGGAATTATTGAGTTTGCTTGCAAGGAACGCTGTGAGGAACACCAAAGCGCATGTTTGGATGCTAATAATGCTGCCACTTGTATTGATGTTAGCACAGATACGAATAACTGCGGTGGCTGTTTTTACGACGGTACGGGTAGTCGTTGTGCTGAGGGTGTATCGTGTAAAAATGGCTACTGCCAGTTAATATGCCCCTCGCCACAAATTAGCTGCGGTGGGGTTTGCGTTAACCCGCAAAGCGATAATGAAAACTGTGGCGGTTGCGCAGCCGAGGGTAGGGGCGTAAAGTGTATGTCGGGCTTACGTTGTAGTAACGGTGAGTGTGCAACTGAATGTGCTGAGGGCTATGTGCCTTGCGGCGAAGCTTGTATTAATCCTAATAATGATCCCCTGCACTGCGGTGCTTGTTCTTTAATTGGTCAAGACAATAAGTGCGATGATGGCTATCAATGCATTGATGCAGAATGTAAGCCGTTTTGCGCCGAAGCTTGCCAAAATGGCGGTACGTGCAGCGCTCCCAATACTTGTACATGCACTGCGGGTTGGAGCGGCGATACATGTGCAACGCCCGTCTGTAGCCCTAGTTGCAAAAACGGTGGTACATGTACAGCGCCTAATACATGTTCTTGCCCCATAACATGGCTGGGGCAGGATTGTTCGAAGCCCGATCGCGTTAGAATTCCTGCATCGGGAAGAACAACGACCTTTATCATGGGGCGCCCCGATAGCGACAGTTGGGGTAATACTAATGAGCAACCGAGTCACGAAGTAACTTTAAACGCCTATATGATGGATCGTTATTTGGTTACAGCGGCTTCGTATAAGCTCTGTGTAGAAGCAGGGAGCTGCACTGCTGCAGACACAGGGGCGAGTGCACCTATGATGTAGCAGGAAAAGAAAAGCACCCGATTAATTGCGTGGATTGGGAGCAAGCAAAAGCTTATTGTGAGTGGGCAGGGGGGCGCCTACCGACCGAGGCAGAGTGGGAGCGAGCTGCTAAGGGAACGACGCATCGACGCTTTCCGTGGGGTAATGAATGCCCAGCATCGTGGAATGACGTTTGTACGGAGGTGGAGTGGACGCCAACAACTGCTAGGGCAAATTGCTATGATTCGAATTGCAATGATGGTTTTGACTCCACTTCGCCAGTGGATCAGTTCCCGTCGGGGAAGTCACCCGACGGGCTATACGATATGACAGGGAACCTTTGGGAGTGGACAAGTGATTGGTGGTATCGATCGTATACATCGGCTGCTGTGACCAACCCCACGGAACCTGCAAGTGGTCAGGATCGTGATATACGCGGTGGTGGCTGGGGCACCTACGGCAGCCGCTTGCGTGTCGCGTATCGCGCCAACGAACGCCCCGATCACCGTAGCAGCGTCATTGGGCTGCGGTGCGCAAGTTCAGTGCCATGAACTCTTATTCACTTTGCCTAAGCAAACTCTGATTATCTCGATATTTACGTGATTTTTTTTGTGGGGGAAGTGTCCCCCTACGCGCAAGCTTCCTTCGTTATTCGCTAAGTGTCGCTCACTTTTGCCTTGTATCGGCTACTCGCCGATCCAAGGCAAAAATGGCTTCACTATGCGAATACCTCAGGCGATCTTGCGCTACCCCCTCTCACCACATCAATCGTCACATTCGCTCTAGCTTTTCCGCAATTTCCTCTTGACTTAAACCCATCTCGGCAAATATTTTTGCTGCCTGCTCGAGCATAACCTTGCGTTCCTCTAATCTTCCCTCCTCTCTCCCCACCTGCATCCCCTCCTCTCTCCCCACCCGCATCCCCATCTCCATCCCCTCCTCTCTCCCCACCTGCATCCC
>Ga0265293_10005907_pt1 | contig 20069 bp, 20 predicted proteins | sample Munlanlewell138R_FD_192505 | JGI IMG/M metagenome (GOLD analysis project Ga0265293, IMG submission 192505) | Leachate microbial communities from a municipal landfill in Southern Ontario, Canada - Leachate well 138R | ecosystem: Engineered > Solid waste > Landfill > Unclassified | place: Canada... | reverse complement strand
CCAGCACCATTACAAATGTAGAGATCATCAAAATGTAAGTCACTAGCACCTGTAAATGGAATAGAAAATCTTATAGAATCATAATAATTGTTGGACCCTGCTTTAGTGTCTATACCTGAGGCACTAAGAACATTTTGTTCCCCTATTCTTAGCTCATAAGACCCAATAATGTCATCTACAACTACTTTTAACTCCAACCAATACCAAGTATTTAAAGCCAAATTTAAGTCAGAGGTAGTGTCTAATAGTGTACTGCCTAGTCGTACTTCTAACTCTCCACCAGTAGTAACTCTTATACCTATACCTGCTGTAGCACCATCATACATTACTATAAATGCATTATTATTTTGAAATACACCGAACTTAAATGCTACTCCAATAATTAAAGTAGAATCGGTATTAATATCAGATGTTTGAAAATATGTTCCACCAGCACTAAAAGCAATACTTTTACCATCTATTCTTCCAGGTCGGATTCTAAAATTAGATTCACTATTAATAAGTGGATATCTTCTTCCCATAACTCCTGATGGGGCCGGGGCACTATCAATGGTAGTACCATAACCCTCAAATCCATCTATCCAGAGTAAAGACATTCTATTACCCACTAATGGTATAGGTTACTTTAAATGTGTCGCCATTTTCGACAGATACAGTAGATGTAAATGCAGCAGTTGACCATAATATACCAGATGTGCCACCCTTAGTATTGTCACTAGTTATAAAAATGCCTTTAAGAGTTTTAGTATCATTAATAGAGAAATCAACTGTAACAGCGTTAGTAATAGCTCTACCAGAGGCAGACCCTTCTGTCCATTCTGGCCTAGAGGCTTCTGCATAAGCTTGACATTCTACCCACCCGGCATGGCTGTTCATTAAATCACTATCAGACCATGTTGTCCACCCAGAGTTATCTACGAGACCAATATACCAAGTAGGAGTAGCTGCTTCACCATGAAAACCTACATCTAATAAATGCTCAAGTCCTTCATCTACAATACCATTTGGTATAGAATATTCTCCTAGTAACTTACCATCTTTATTGTAATGACTTACAATAAAATGACCTTTTAAGGATGCTCTTTGTTTTAGCATTTTATTCTCCAATTAGAATTTTCTTATAGTGTTTCTTTGCATCTCTCGTCGTATTAGCGTAGCAATTTCTCTTGCAGTGGATTTAGGTGATTGAGATTCATTTATGCTGATATTAATATCTCCAACTGGTCCACCTGATTGTCTAAATACTGGTTGTTTACCCGAGTTCATAGCTACTAATTGAGAGAAAAATTTCCTGGTGGATTGCGCATTTACTACAAATTCACCAGGTGATAACATTGCTGGTATGGTATCAGTTCCTCTTGGTGTAAAACCGCCTTCCGCTCTGTATATTGGACCTCCTCTAGAAGCAGCTACTGCACCCCCACCACTAGAAGCTGCTGCTATGGCTCTTGCTGTTGCCCATGCTTGTTGTTCAACAGCTTTTAATGAAGATATTTGAGTAGAGGCACTAGACTGCATAGCGCTCGCAGCAGTGTTTGCACCAGATGTCAATTCATTACCAATAGATTGCCCTGAATTTCTAGCTGCTTCTTCTATTATTCTTAATGCTTCTTGTACTGGATCAGCAGCATTTTTTAGTTGTTCCATTAAAGCCTTAGCAGGATCAGCAGCTTCAGATTCTTTACTTATTTCTTTCTGCTTTTCACTCATAGTTATGAAACGCTCTATCATAGCATCTAATGATTGTAGTGTTTCTTCAGGCTTACCTATACCAAATATACCACCAGGAAATTGCTCAGCTAGTGTATTACGTATTTCTCTAATCTTAGCTAATTGGTCAGCGAAAGCAGAACTATTAGACTCACCGGCAGCCGCTAATTTATTGGCTTCTTGTACAGCAATATGTATTTGATTAGCAGTTTCCTGCATCTCAGTTCGCATAGTTTTAACATCTTCAGTAGTTTCTACTGGTCTGGCTAATAAATTCCATTTAGTCCAACTCCTTAGAAAATGTTCCATATCTACAGAAGTTAATTTAATAGCTGAGTCTAGTTCAGTTTGAGCCTCTTTTTGTCTTAATAAGGCTGTTTTGCCTTCATCTAATTGTTTCCCAAGTAATACTCCTATTTTTTGTTGTTCAACTACGGACTGCAAATCACCGAACAATGATTTGATTCTAGCAATAGTATTACCCATTACTTCTTCCATTGAAGCTGCTTCCCCAGTTAATGGGTCAAAAATGCCTTTAATAGCAGCTTCAAATTCATCTTGTAGTCCAGTAATATTGGCTAACTGCGCATATACTTGTATCTTAGGTTTTATGCTCTCAATATCTTTTGCTATAGATGCCATCTGTTCCATTATTCTTTCACGATCAACTGGATCAGTGGCTTCCTTTAATCTATCAGCTAATTCAGAATATTTTTCACCCGCTTTCTCAATTGATAATGAAATCATATCAAACATATGAGCATGTCTGTTTAAAATATCTAATTGATTCTGTAGTTGAACTTTATTTTGCTCATTAATAGAAACTTGCATTTCCATAGCAGCAATTGCTTGGTTTTCAGCCTTAGTTATAGCACTATAATCTTTACTTTGGTCAGCTAAAGAAACAGCATTTTTAGCCTGTGACTCAGCACGCTGTTGTAAAGCTTTAGCACTCTCAATATCACCGCGACTTAAAGCAGCACTGGCTTGTCGTAATAATTGTTGAGATTTGTTTACTCTTTTATAAGACTCTTCAATAGCATTAAGTCCTCTTAGGCTTCTGTCAAATTTCCAATCAGCAATATTAGTTCTAATACTAGCAGTATCTTGGTCAATTGTTTTTAATTCTGAGCTTATTTCTCCAGCTTTTTCCTTAAAACTATCAAATAATCCTGTTACTGCTGAAATGTGCCCTTCAAGTTGACTAGTAAGACTATCAACTAATAGTTCTTGATTAAATTCAATTCCTTTGAAATGCTCATTAAATAACCTCTGCCGTTCAAATAGAAGCTTTTGTACTTCTCCCAACACTGCTTTATTGTGATCTACAGTGGCATTTAATTCTGCTTCATAATCTATTAGTTCTAATTTTCCACCTATAGTTAATGCTTTTTCCATTTCTTTTTTGGTATTTTTAACATCATTTATAGCTTTATTAAGTGCCCAACTAACTGCTGCTACAGCGCCCGCTGCTGCTGCGGCCCAGAATAATGGAGAAGATGCTAATGCTTTCCATGAAGCATTTAATAATCCAGTAGTTTTATGTATTGATATTAACTTCTGGATAATTGATGTAGATGCTGCTATAACATTAGTTCTAGCTACTAACCATGCAGTACCTCCTGCTAAAACAGCAGTTGTTAATGTTTTTACGGTATTAGTAGCACCACCGAATTGATTCATTATAACATGTGATACGTCAGTAGCCCCTCTACCGAAATTGACCATAGCTATATGTAACTTATTTAATTCTATCTCTACCTGGCGGGCATTAGTTTCAAAAATTAATGCCTTCTTTTCAGCCAAAGTATCTCTACCTGCTGATCGTATTTTTTCTAAACTGTCTGCATATACTTCAGCATAATCTGCCCCTAGACCTAATGCACCACGGACAGCACGCACACGACCATATAATTGTGCTAACTCAGATGCAGTTTCTCCTGCACCTTCAGATATTTTCATTAAGAATCCTTGAAAACCATAAGCTTGTATACCTGCCTCAGCAGATGATACACCCATTTCTTTGAATCTATTGGATAATTCTTTTGTGGGTTTAATTAACTTTAATTGTACATTAGTAATAAGGGTGTATGCTTCATTATACTTCATACCAGTTCTAGTAAGAGTAGCCATAGAAGCCAACACTTCTTCAAAACTAGCACCTAACTGAGAGGATAATCCTGCTACCCTACCAAATGTATCAGCTATCTCTTGTCCTACAAATCGTCCTACTTCAATGGCTTTGAATAATTTTCCTGATACATCAGCAGCACTGGAAGCGTTCATATTATAAGCATTAATAACTGATGATAGTAAATTAACTGATGAATTTAAATCAGTAATAGCAGAGATACTAAAATCACTTGCTGTTTGTAAGAAATTAAAAGAATTTGCTGCATCAGTTACTTGATTAGTCAGTGTTTGATAGATACCTTTAGTTACAGCACTTAATGGCTGTCCAGTAGCTGCAGAAAATTCTTGTATTTCATCCGCCAAAGAATTAATATTACTAAAAGTGTCCCCACTAATAGTTTGTATTTGTGATAATTCTTTTATAAATGATCTTGACTCAGCAATAGCATCCGATATTGATGATTTTAGACCTGATATAGCTTGGTGTACTACTTGTAATGCACCAATACGAACTATGCTTTGCCATGATATGAGAACACTTCCAGCAGCTTCTTTAGTATCTTTTGCTAAAGCTCTTGTTGGCTTACGAACACCATCCACTCTTTTAGCTAACTTATCAAGACTTTGACCAGCTGTATTCGATGCTCCTGGTACCTTACCCAGTGACGCAGATACTTGATTTAAAGAAGCAGTTGCAGGCTTAGCTGATGTATTAAACTTACTAGTAGCACTGGCTGCTCTACTTATAGAATTTGTATAGCTATCTAGAGCCACAGTTAATTGTTTAACTGTAGCTATAGCTTGACTGGCATCAAAGCCTAATACTGTCCTAAGTTCGTCAGCCATTTATTTTACCTTAAATTGTATTGGCTTTATTAGTGGCTTTAGAAGTGTTGTTCTATCTAGAACTGGCTTAGCCATAGCCTGTCCAGATTTCAAAGAGTGCCAAGGTGCTGATTTACTGACACCAACATTTTTAAACTCTTGAACATTATAATGAGGCACATCAGTTATTATTGTAATATTAAAATCTTTTAAATCAAGATTCTCAATTGCTGTTCCTAGTATTCTACCTTCTGGTATTCTACTTGGCACATTACCTTTTGGTGATATAACTAATGGTTCATTAACTAATTCAGCTAATTTTAATAATGACGCTTGAGACATACCAGACCATATTGGCACTCTTCCAGTAGCACCTTCCAGCCAAGCTTTAGCAATATTGCGTAATTGGCTACGTAGATGCTTCTTTAATTTATTTTCATATTGTGCTATATCTATTTTAGCACCAATGAAAGTACCAGTGAATTTCACTTTTTAGCTTTCTTTTTAACTATTTTAGTGCCATATTTCTTAGCCCATTTCTTGGCTAGCTTTGGCTTATTAGCAAAAAGATATTTACGCTGCTTAACACTTTTGAATGGCATGATTTTAAAAGCCGGTGGCAGGACTTGCACCTGCACTGGAAAGGCTTGTCACCCTGTCTCTACTTGGACTACACCGGCTATATTAATTGGACTGCTTTTGGTAAAAGTTCTAATTCTTCTAATTGTCTTATTTGGTCATAGCCTATTAAATTAGCTTTAGCTTCAATATTACATTTATCCCAAGAGCTATTTACTCCTGGTGGTCTGATTCCAAATCGTTCGCAGGCTCTCCAGATTGCATATGTTTCCCTTCGGCCTTTAGGGAGGATAATGCGTTTAGTTGAGCCTGCTGATGACGTAAAAAACGATCACGTGCAGCCTCGATTTTATACTCATTTAATCCTTGAGCAGTTAAAGCACCATTGATAATTCTATTGATTTCAATATCACTGAAACCTGAATCAATCAATTCTTTTCGGAAAAGTAACCATGTACTAGGGTTAGTTAGATCAACTGTTTCCCATTCTAATCCTTTGGTTGCTTGCAATGCTGTTAAAACCAGCCAAGCTGTTTTCCTTTCACTATATTGCTGTATTTGTCTTTGATAATTTTTATCCTTAATATCAGGAATATCTTCCCCACCTATCTTTTTTATTACAGGCTTAGGTGGAGGACATAATTTATCAAAAGGCTTATGATCTAATACTGCTTCTGCAATAAAAATAATATCTGGGCCATCACCACGAGGTATAGCAATAACCTCTCTATTAGGCCCTATAATTTTACGTCCTTCTATTTTCATAATAAGCTCCTAAAAATAATTAGATTCTTTCTTCATCAGCTTCAACTACATTGCATTTTCCTGAACATGAGATTTGAGAATCTCTTAAATTATGCTCAAGAGTCTCATATCGGAATTGCTGTAAAGTAATCTTTTCTGAATTAGACCCTCCGCATCCTGGATCATAATTAACAACAATATCTACACAGTAAGGGGCACATTCATCTTCGTCTGTGCTAACCCAATCTGAAGCTTCACCACGTCGCTTCAATACATCCTTGATTGTTGGGATACCGCTTGCAGAAACCCCAGTAAGGAATTCCCAAGTAAACTCAAAAGTGACATCCATTGGTGTTTCATCACCATTACGAACATCAGAGAGTCTACCTCTATCTAATAAATAGTCTCGGGCAACAGTCTCAGTCCAATTAAGATTACCCTCACCTACTTTAATTTCAAGTCTACGGCCAGTAAAAGTAACTGTTCCACTTGCAGCTATCTCTTCAGCTAATCCCTCTGTTAAAGTGATTGATGTAGTACTGTTATCTGCTACACCACGTACAGTACGTGTCATTGCTTCGGAAGCAGCAGTACCAGTTAATGATGACCCATCAAATGTGAACTGAGTTGTAGTAATATCAGTAGCAGCTAGATCATCTTGGAAGGTAATTTTAATATCATTATCACCAACATCGCCAGCTTCAACTAATACATCACCATTGCCTATTCCATCTAGAGCCTCTAGCTCTAATTGAATAAGAGCATATGAAGCGTCATATGCAATAGCATTAGTTGTTTGACTGTCAAAAGTCAATGTAAATGTGCCACCAGAAGCTCCATCTAAATCAATTTGGAACTCTGCGTCTGTGCCACCTGATGTTACTGCTGACTCAACAATATATTCTGTATCAGTACTATCATTGCCAAATTTTACAGTACATCCAACTGGAACTATATCAGCACAACTATCTAATGCTATAACTACTTCACCTTCTGGCTCTAATTCTGAATTAGTTACACCTGATACTGAAAACCCATCATAAAGATATAGATCGGCTAATTTTAAATCAATTGGAGTAAAACCAACAAATTGTGCAAATGGACTTAGGTATTTCATGTGTTTCTCCTAGTTAGTTAAATAAATCTCAAAAACTGATTCGACTGAACCTTGTTGATTCCTAGTACTTTTAGCTTCACCAAAATAGTTAGTAACTATTTCTTCTACTGGTTTTAAGCTACCCAAACCGTCAACGCAAATTAATGTAAAAGCTTCTTGTAACTTACCCTCTATAATAAAACGATTTAAATAGTTATTAACTATTTTAGTAGAATAGTGTACTTGTACCCCAAAAAGTAATTTAAAATTATTAATACTTTTTTGAGTAATTATCGGGCCTTCAACATTTAACTCAATAACTATTGGGTGTGATGATGTGTAGTCATCTGTACCGACTATATGAAAATAGTAACCATTATCATCAGCAACTTGTTTAAAGTGCTTAGCTAATGCTATTAAAATCAGTTTGGACCATTCTGGATTTGGGCTATACATCATCTTCTATATCTAAGTCAGAAGTAATTGTAAAATAATCATCAACCTCAGTTCCTTCTGATTCTTTAACTTTTATTATCACTGCTGCATTATAATCGTATACAATAACTTTGTTAACTAAATATTTTTTATTGTTAAATATAACATAATCATCAATACTTACTTCAAATCCTCTTAAATCGTTATAGTCTATTATAATTAACCTGTCATTAGTATCGTATTCTGTATGAAAAAATTCTCGTAGTAATGATCTAGGTAATATTACAGCCCTTGGTACTTGCTTAAAAGAAACTGTAGGATTTACGTCACCAGTATCTAAATTTATATCAGTTGATACTCTTTTATAAATAGTCAATGAAAACCCATACTCTAATTTTAGAGCATGAATAACATCATTAATAAATTGAGTTCCTCTTCTACTAATCATCTTATGCCTTTAAATAAATAGAAACTGCACAAGAAAGGATTAAAGAAAATAGAAACCATCCGCATCTTTTAATTAAAAGTAATGATTGTTCAGCACGATCCAATCTTAATAAGACACCAGGTTTTCGATTATCTTTTAAATCTCCGACTAGACTGTCATATAATATATCTACTTTTAATTTTATATCCTCAACTGCTTGACTCAATTCATTAGAATTCATTGTCAATCTCCTACCGAGAAGGGCAGCCTCCTTTCTGCCCCTTGACCAACTGACTAGACTACGCTATTAATATAGCACCCTGGTCTTCATCAAGTACCTTAACACCACATAGTAAGTCAAGTGTGACTAAAACTCCTTGCTTTTCACCATTATAAGTCATGGTGACACGCATGGAAAGATCGTTATAACTAGCTACACCCGCTGTTACCCCTTGAACCTTTGGTAAAGCTAAAGGACGATTTACTAGAGCTAAAGCTCCACGAGTGAAAGCAAAGTTATAATTTCCACCACAACCATAACCAACAGTATATCCATCAGCTAAAGCTGCTTCTAATGGACGATCAAGAGTAATAGCATACTCAGTACCTTTATCTTCTACTGTAATAATACAGTATTCAGCAGCTAATGGAGTAGCACCATTATTAAATGATACCAGTTGTCCTACCTGAGGTACACCTGTACCATCAACCCAAATCTCTCCATCATATCCAGATGGGTAGGCATCTGGTCCACCGGCAGCAGTGTGCTCGGTTAAAGCAACTGCACCCATTGGTACTAAATAAGCATCAGTATTATTTACTAGTGCTCGTCGTAATCCTCTGTTAAGAGTTAAAATATTACCTGCTATAGCAGTAATACGATAAGGAGCTTTGTCATCTGTTTCACCAAAATAAATATACTGACCTACAGCATAACCAGCTGCACCAGCATCATCACTGGTAACAGTAGTAGCTCCTTTGGACGCTGCTGCAATATCATCTGCATCTACTACACCAGTATCAGTGACACTAGGAGTATTCTGAGCCATAAAGAAATTATAACCTAGCTTACGTCCTAGAGAGGCTTCACGTAAAGCAGACCCTTCATCGCCTACCTTATCAGCAGTTACAAATAAATCTAGATCGAGAATTGAAGTCTCTGTATCTGGAGTCAAAATAAAATTTCTACCTGACACTGGGGCCTTATTCTTATTCTGTACATTACGTACTTCAAGAATAAGTTTCTTTGCATTATGGTCATCACCTACAGTGCTATTAATATCACCTAGATCACCAACTGTGTTACCTAGATATTGATATACTTGACCAAGAAGTATTTGGTCAATATGGCGAGCTAATGATGCAGCAGCGGGCTTAACATATTCATCTATTAAGTCCTTCATTGACCGACTTTGTTCACTATCACGAATAAGAAATGATGTGTGAACATGTTGATTCAAAGGTACTTGTACCCTATCAGCAGTTGCACTTTGAACAGTAACATCATCATTAACACCCTTACGCTTAGCTACGAACTCCCCAGGCTTACGGGTATTAACAACATCACCAAAGTCCTTAACTTCATCCTTGAAATCTGTATGAACTAGGCGACCTACAACCATATTCTCTTCAAGGGTAATAAGTGCCTCTTGAGCCCATACTTCTGGAACCCAAGCACGATCATCAGTGTCGAAATTATTATCAAACGCAACAAAACTGTAAAAATTGATTTTATAATCCATTGTGTTACCTCAAAGTATTGATGTTAGTATCCCCAGTGATTATTAGTTACGAGCCAAAAATTGCAGCTGGGTTGCTTTTTCTTAGCTCTCTGTAAGCCGCTGGATTTTCTTGAGCTAGTTTAGCAACATCAATTCTGGCACCATTTTTACCATTAATGTTACTGCTACCTACGCCACCAGACTTACCACCCTCAAATAAGTTTCCATACTGAGGTAATTCTGTCATCCGTTTAACCGCTTCACCAATAGTCAAATCTAGCTCAATTGGCTTACCATTCTTATCAGTATCTAATAATGACATTCTTACATCAAAATCATTAATTGGTTGCCCATCTTCATCTAATTTCTGTACTAACTTTGCATCTGATTTTAACATCTTTAATAACTGATTTGGTTCTACAGCTTTATTCTCTGAGGCTGCTCTTAGAATAGAATTAGAAATAAGAAGATCAGTATGCCTCTTTTTCCAATTTTCTTTTTCTTCAGAAATTTGTGCTATTTGATCCTCATATTGTTTTTGTAACTTAACTTCTTTTTGACGAGCCCTTTCCTCGGCAGACATAGTAACTTTTTGTAGCTCTTCAATCTTTTTCTCTAAGTTAGTTCGTTCTTCAGTGCCTAGTTTTGCAGTGTTTTTTGCCTCTTCTAGCTGGCTTAATAGCTGCTTTTGTACTTCTTGAGTCTTACGCTTTTCTTTAGCAAGAATTGAATTAACTTCTTCTTGGGTAAAGGTTTTAGTTTCTCCAGAAGATTTATTGTCCTCAGGAGCAATATTTTCTTCACCATCAAAACTAACAAAGCAGTAAGGATTAAATTTCTTAAACATAATTAACCTTTCGTTTTGAACGAGGGAAAGTGCCTCTAGGATTTACGGTATAAAGTCATACTATTAGTCCTAGCTAAGTAAGGTCTTAAATAACTCCATGCCAAAGCACTAGGAATACCAGAAGCTAAATGATCTAATATCATATTATCTCTATAAACGGTAGTTACTTGAACAAATGTACGTCTTTCTACTGTTAAATTCTGCAATTCTTGTTCAGGGTCATGTCCATCTAATAATGAAAAAGCTATTTCAAAACATGCGATTTTAATATCATCAGGTATTTCTTCTGTTCCATCGGCTTCATCACCATAATAGCGTGGGAACTCTAGCTCTTGTGTATCTAATACTTTATTGCCACGGAAACGTAGTCTGTCTATTCTCCTTGTAGCCTCTTCTAATGCTTTAGTCTTATCAGCAGCGGTTGCTGAGGTCCAACTAGATACATGCAGTCTAGTACTAAAATAGGTATCGGCGTTATCTAATGTATCGTAAGCCATTTATTGCTCCTGCTGACATTTCTCATAATAAAGGCTGGTTAGAAGAGATATTATATTATTAATTATTCCAGATGTTTCTGGTCTTTTATCCATTTCTTCATATATGTTTTTAATAACTAAGTGATCTTCACTTCCAGGAAGAGATTCTTTTGTATCATAGTTATACTGTTGAAAAGTTACAGATAACCTATTACCAATTAATTTTAGACCAGTTATTATTAGATGTGGATATACCTTCTCAGAACTAGCTGGAACAGTAACAAGTTTAGGTGATAAAATTGGTTGTAAATTCATAATTATCCAGATACCTCCACTAATTCTACTCGTGCAACCCAGTTAATATTATTATCAGTCGCACCAGTAGCTGTTAGTCGTAATGTTTGATAAGTTGTATCTGCATCCACTACAAAATCCCATGTTAAATCTTCTTCATGTGAATAAATAGTTGATTGATTGATAATAGTAGCATTACCACCTGAGTCTCTAGTTATTATTCCTTCAATATGATAGCTGGCTGTAGAATAATCATCATTTGTTTGCCTTGCTATACATTTAATTGTAAAAAACCAAGTAGTGTTCTCTAATATTCGTAGTCCTCCATAACTAGGATTAGAACCACCATTTGTTAATAATACAACAGGTGTAGCGTTAGTAGTTTGTTTTCTAGCAACAAGAATACTGGTTTGAGCATCACCAACTGATGTAAATTGTCCGGCAGCATGGGCAATTTGACCGTACTTATCTGCTAAAGCTGCATTGCCACCTGGTATAGCTGCAAAATCACCAGTTATAGTATTTAAATATCCTCCACCTATAAATGATCTTGTTGAGCAGTTAATTGTATTATTGACTCCACCACATATTACAGAATATGTTACTCCATAGCTTAATTCTATACTATTTAAGCTTCCTCCACAAATAGTATTATAAGAACCTTGTATAGAATTACCATATCCTCCAGAAATTGAATTATACCCATTACTAACTGTTGCTGAAACTAATGAATTATTTCTTCCACCTATAAGTACATTACTATCTGCACACCCTGTTGGAATAATATTATCATATCCACCTGCTATTAAAGAATATACAGAATCAGTTATACTATTTGTTCTACCACCAATAATAGTTGAATAAGTAGAACCTGTTAATTCATTATATGTACCACCAACAATAGCAGCAAATTGACAATTAATAGTATTATGACTTCCACCACCTATAAATGAATAAGTAGTTAATTCAGTTAAGTCATTTATCAGATTTAAGTAACCACCAATAATTGTAGCACCAAAGGCAATTATTTCATTGCCATACCCACCTACAATAGTAGATGTACCCTTATATACACCACCAAAAGCAGAAATTGTATGATTGTCCCCGCCACAAATTATATTTTTAGTGCCACTACCGGAAGAAATAGTTGATAAATATGAACTTAAAATACTATTATACTGACCAGAGGCATCATATTCAATTACATTAGATTCACCACAACATATAGCATTGTTTTGAGCACAAGTATTATTAGAACCACCTAATATAATTGAATAATTGCCACTGGCTACTTGGTCATCACTTACTCTAACTGCTTGAAGATCAATAGCATATTGTCCTCTAGCGTTACCACTAGTTCCTACCTGTATAGCTCCTGTTCCAGTAGGAACTAAGATTAAATCTGAAGGACTACCGTATTGTGGTGATTTCAGTAATGTACCATCAAAAGTGAGATTAGTTTCTGATACCGGGTTTCCGTCAGCACCCTGAGTCCACAGTTGATTCTCTGCACCTGCTCCCCAAATGTCAGAATGGTCATATGTAGTCTCATGGGTGCTAACAGAACCTATAGGATCGTATAATCCCGCATGATTACCCCAGCTGTAAGCCTCATTCCAATGATTGATATTAGTAGCACTAATGCTAAACGCAGCCACAGTTACATAACTTTTAAGATATTGTAAATTAACAGCATCAGTGTTATCTATTGGATCAGCTAATTTTACTATTCTTCCATCACCTATAGATAGATTATCACCATATCTTAGCTCTTCTTGGCCAAGAGTATTAGTTCTATATACTATAGGGTATTTATCAGCCATTAATAGTCGCCAAGATTAACCCAAGTAATTGTTACTGTACCACTAGCTACAACAGTACCAGCACCACCACCATTATCCATAGCAATATTTAAATATACTGGTTTTGGAGTTGTAGTACCATCTTGTACAGCAACTATGTCACCATGAGATTGTACAGTTGCTTCTCCGGTTGCGAATGTTAAAGCCGCTGCTGCTAACCAAGTTATATCTTGACCAGTTAATGCTCTATCTGTAGCAGCAATATCACCTAAAGCTAAATCACCTTCTTCAACAGCAGAATAATCTGTACTAGTTAATTTAAGATCAACTACCACACCTAATACTTTAATAGCACCTTTTGGAAATGTAAATAATAATGAACTACCAAATTCTTTAGTTGTTCCCTCAGCACACGCTATTGAAATATCTTTTAATGATAGCACAGTTTTCTGAACAGGACTACTATCTGATACTTGAGTAACTCCTGTTTCAACTGAACCATCTTCTCTACTACCTACACCCAACTTATTTTCAACAGCAATTAATTCAGATGTTAGTACATTCCAGTCTTGCCAATTTGGTGATTTCTTTTGAGCTAAGCTTCGATCTCGGTTAGGAGTATTTCCATCCCAGATACTAGTTGGATAAGCCATTTAATTTCCTTTCACTTTTTTCTTTCCGGTATCATCTAAGTCAGGATTCTGACTAGTTTGTTTTTCTAATTTTGCTGCACCATCTATGCTACTAAAATCATCTAATCCTCTAGCACTGGCCTGTGATTGTTGTATTCTTGCTAATCTTTCAGCATGGTCCTTTTTAGCTTTCTCAATTTCTTCTTTATTATAACCTCTAGCCATAGATGCTGTCTCTAAACTAACAAGACCACGCTCTATGTCTCTTTCAATATCTTCTGGGTCACTAGTTATATAATCAGCATTATCAATTTCAGAGTAAATATCATCTAATTCATTGATGGGAATTTCAGGACCTATTAGAATAGATGCCATTTTCTTTGATATAATTTTTTGACATTTTCTAGAAGGTATTTTATCCCGTTGACTAGCTAATTTTTCTACTTCATTAAGCTTTTGTAAATCAGATTTTAAACTGTATTTTTGTGGGTAGGCTATAGTAGCTATTTCATTACTATTTTCATAATCGCTAAAAATTACAGCTAAATCCCGTTCACATTGTTCTAACAATAGCCCTATAGCGCTTAGACCACTCTCTAATCCACGTTCATCCATTTCTTTAGATTCAGCACTAGCATATTTAGATTTAATATTACTTAATGATAAATTAACTAACATGCGAATATCATCTTTTAAATTCTTTTGTTTCTCCATAGACGCATGTAATGGTTCTGATGATGGGTGAATAAAATCTGGTCGCTCAGCACCCTTTGGATATGCACGACCAACATTACCACCTACTTCAATCTCAGTACCATTTTCATCGTTCTCTTCATTTTTTAAATAGCTACCAGGAAGACCAACACGTTGCTCTGTATAAAAAGGATAATTAGCTTTTAATGCATAACTGATATCAGAGCTTTCCATATTCATTAAAGCTATTTGATGGTTAGCTATATCTCTAGTTAATGGTTGGTCGAGTTCAAATAACACAAATGGAATCTTCGATAAATTTAATACATACTCTTCATCAGGTTCTAATAGCTCTGTATCTGTTTCTTCAAATGTTTTTCTATTATAAAATTTTATAATTATTCCATTATCAGTTTTTTGTAATAATCTAAATCTATAAGTTAATTCACCAGGTAGACCAATAATATTAGTTTTATAATAATTATCTCTCAATAGTAATTGAGTAAATTCCATAGTATTATTTCTATAATCTACTTCCCAATTGATAATATCTTCAGCAGAATAAGGATAAAAATAAGGTTTGATCTTCTGTGCTTGAGCTAAAGTTATTTTTCCATTAAGCCTAGGCATATCTACAAATACACCAATTTTACCAAGGAATAATAGCTCAGGTAAAATTTTCTTACCAATAAAATAATTCATTGATGAACCACATTTATCTACACCCCCATTAAGTCCGTGAATAGATTGTTGATAAGAAGGTGTGCCACCGGTCCTAATTATATCACTCATTCTTTGATAAATTGAGTTTTTAATGTCAATAATAGCGCCTTTAGCGAAAGCAGCAGTCGGTGTTACTTCTCTTCTTCCTCTAAAATCTAAATCACTTTCTCTAGAGCTAAATTTCTTTAAATATTTATCTATAAACTCACTACCACTGTTCATTATATAACGATATTTTTCCCATTCCTCTGAGAGTATAATGTACTCAGGATGGGCTACTTTGCTAAATGATAATACTGACATAATTAACCCTATAAAAAGATTTTAATATCTTCACTTGTTGCAAAACTAGCTGCAATAGGTAATGCTATTTCATTATAGCATCTAGCATCCGCATAGTGGTCTGCACCGACTTTTTGATAAAAACCGACTGTATTACCAGAATTATTTTTCTTATATCTTCTAACTAGACCTCTCTGATGATTCAGATATTCTTGGTCAATATCTTTAGGTAAAGAAATACTGCCATTATGGAATCTATTTAATGCTACATCTAACCATGAGGTTTTGTCTACACTAACTTGGTGTGAATCATCATCCGAATTAATATTAATCATTCTATTAGTGATATTATTAGTATAAAAACAAATTTTTGCATGGCCATAGAATTGACAAGCAAATTCATAGGCTAATCGTCGCTCTGGTTGAGCGTCTATTACGGCCATAAAAATTTGCCATTGACGCATTAATTGGCCTAATTCAATAAATGATATAACTTTACCTACTGTAAGCACTTCACATTCCGCTGATACATTAAGGTCATTAGATAACTTAGGAAAAGTCCAAGAATCAATTTCATAATAAATATATGGTTCACCTATATCGGCACCCAGTGTTATCCATTTGTTACTAGGTGGTGGATCAGCTTTTACTCTAGTACCTTGTTCTCTAGCTTTTTCTAATTCATGGAATTCAACTCTATGTCCAGGTGGGACATAAGGGAGACCAAGTTTAGAATTATATAATTCTTGTGCCTCTAAATTATCTGATCTAGCTTTTATTACAGAGGTTGCTATTCTCCAAGGAACTGTCTTATCAGCAGATGAATACAATTGAGAAATATGGTAGCCTTTTCTGTCAGCCTTCTCAGTTGAGACCCATTTCCCTTTAGAAAGAAAATTTATTTTATCCTTGTGCTCTAATTTTTTCTTGCACTCTAAACAAATAAGGTGTGATTCCCTGATTTTAGGATCATTATAGTCTTCTGCTGTTATGATAAGACTATCAGGAAATATAAGTTCAGTTAATTTACCACAATGTGGACAAGGAAAAAAGAAATGGTCTTTCGAGCTATCTTCATATAACTTACTAACTCCAAAATCAGGTGAAGTTGGAGTAGATAATTTAATTATTCTCCAGCTTTGTTCGCCAATTTGACCATCAGTTCTGGCTTCGGCCAAAACCATATTCTCCATATTCATTTCATCATATTCATCGAAGACCATTAAGCTAACAGGTAGGCTTTTTAGGCCTGAGCGGCTATTGCTACCGCGAATCCATAAATTAGCACTACCTGCTCGCTTATGGCCGACATTTTTAGTGTTAACAAATAATTGTTTAAGATGACTGCTTAAATCTAAAGAAGCATCAAAACGTGAAACACTGAAATCAGAAGCATCTGGAGTCTTTGTAGGTAGGACATAAAGAACATTTTTGCCCTCAATATCAATATAGAAAAATGATATATTTAAGCAAGCTTCTGTCCAACCTAATTGTGCTCCTTTTAAAACCACTACTTCTTGCTCTGTGGCATCATGAAATCCTTTCAGCCATGGATGATACTTGAATCTCCATGGTCCTGGTAGTGGTGGACCCATTTCACGATATGTCTCGGCCCACTTAGAAGGAGTTTGCACCGCTTTCCTTCTAAGGCCGTTAGCCAAAATCGTTCTAAATGTGTCCTGGAGTTCATTAGCCACGTCAGCAACCGCCCTTACAATGGGCTACCCTCCGTAAGAAAAATCTAGGCATGGTCAATTCTTTCTAAAAATAGGATCACACCAATGGAAAAAATTGAAGCAAAGCACACAACTGCGAATGACGTAATAACATAGTTAATGATTTTAAAATCTGTTATTGGAATTATAATGAATAGCGAAAAGAAGAATGACACCCAGTGGCTTAAACAATATGCACATCGTAATACTGTTAATTTTTTCCTAACATTACTAAATATTACGCTTTGACTTACGGTTATGGATATTACGGAGACGCAAGCGGATACGATGATAAGGCTTAACATCACTTTTTACCGAGGAGTTTAATGAGTTTGTCTCGCGAGAGGAATCCTTCAATTCTATTGATTTCTTCCCCTTCCTCCAAGATAATAGTTGTCGGAACAGCGTAAATATTATATCTTTTACGGATATCGTTATCTTTAGTATAGTAGATATTATATTGTTCATTTTGTAACTCTTTTACAATTGGTTCCATTTTAACACAAGCTGAGCAACCAGTTCTTCCTATAACTATTGCACTTATAGTTGTTTCAGGAATAATCCCATCATATGAGCTAACTGATAGTAATAATAATAATAAAATCATAAACTCTCTTTCCTCTCAGTAAGAATAATTAGTCGTTTTACTAATCGAGAAATACGGTTCTCAATTCTATTGATACGCCACTCTAAGAATCTAATCCTTAATTGCTTTACCATATTATGTACCTTTCTTCTGGAGCATCAAACCCTTTGTAATCAGATATTGCATAGGAGTCTTTGTACTTTGAAACTGCTCTATCTATGTACTTAGCATCAATCCAGACAGAACCGTCAGGTTGACCATAAGTTTTTGGTCCTCTCCCAAAACTAGAACCATGACTATTTAGTAAACATGCACCTGGACGGACACCATCCTGTACACCACCAACTAACCATGCGTGTGCCCAACTGCCACTAGGGCGAATGAAACCGTCTTCATCGCGTAGGTCATTGTTTGCACCGAAAGTATCAGTGCAAAGAACAACAGGCTTACCTCCTGCAACAGCATCTCGTACTTCCTCCCATGATTTTACTTGCACATATTTTAATAATGGATTCTTCTTAGCTAATTGTAGAAGCTCTTCAGGAACTCCATGTTTATCCCAGTATCTTACAGTTTCAATATTATAGGGACGTAAATCGTATTCCCCATATACTTGTTTTAATAAATTACCCCATTTATTAAGATAAGTCATGGCCCAGATACCTTGCATACCTTGACCAGTTGATCTTTTACCTACTAAATTTCTTCCTCCTGCATAGATCATATCTGTGCTGGAATCATTAACGTATTTCTCTCTTTTATGTTCTATTGCAATTCTACAACAAGTTGAAATATCAAGACCTGCACCAGAAGCTTGTGCTACACAATCTCCCCATACTTGATCTCGTGGATTCCATACCTGTTTTCTTACTTCTTCATAAGCTTTCCATAAACAAGCTACTTTATTTTGACCGAAATTTTCAAGGTTACCTGAGTCATATAACGACTTATAAAGATTCTGTGAATTAGGCAACCATCCAAAGTTTTTGCTATTAAATGCGAAGACTGATTTCGGTATCCATACTGATACCAAAAATGTCGAAGCACTTTTAAAAAATGATCGCCTATCCATTATTATACACCTTTAAGAGTTTCAGAGACTTCTTTCCATAGTTCAATATGCTCTTCTAATGATCGACCTGATAGATTTTTCTGACAATAATTAGAGAGTTTAACAAGAAATGGCTTCCACAATGATAAATCCTCGCCTAGAGCAATACGATTACTTTCGGCTGATTTTAAAATCAATTCTGAAACATTTTGCGGGTTGCTGTTGATAACATTATCAAAAGCATAAGCTAATTTATGTGCTGTTTCTTTATTAAAAGTAGCAGGTAGCCATCGTCTAATAACCTTTTTAACGTCAGGTGCATACGGAGTTATAATTACTCGATGGACTGCTAATTCTACTTTACTGCCTTTAGCCATTGCACAAAAGAATAAGTATTCACCAGGCTCTTGAGCACTGAAAATAAGTGTCTGACCATCATTAATTAACCTATAGTTATAATTGTCAGGTAGAACCTGCCATTTATATGATGATGCTTCACTAGCTTCTATGACCACTAGCTCCCCGACCTGAGCTTCTTGTGTACTAGTGATATTACCATCAAAGTTTGTAGGCCAAACAGCTACCGCAGTAGCTAAAATAGTGGCTAATGCAATAGGAGAAAATGTTAACGCTGTCTTAGTTTTAGTCATAGTTATTCCTTAGAAATAATAGGTGAGTAAGTTACGAATCGTAATAGTACATTAGATACACAAGAAGCGGCCAAAACAATAGTAGCTAATCCATCTGGCACCATATTTCGTTCGAGAATAACATCAAAAGCTGTTACTAATAATACTAAGATATTTACCCAAATTACTTTTGATTTGTACCAAGGTTTCATAATTAGGTCTCAGCTAAAGCATTAAAAATATCTTCCCCAATAGCATCCAATACTTCAGGATTCTCTACGTATTTAGCTATAATATTAATAAGCACTTGAGCTAATTGTGTTAATCTACTTTTATCAACATGCTGACCCATTTTTTCTTCGAGCTTATACATCGAAGATACTAGCCTCTCACTTTTCATAATAAGATCAGAAAGAGGCCCGGAAATAAGTAATAGGTCTTTGGTGTCAGTACATTGATTAATTCTCTCTTCAATTAACATTCTAAGTAGACCAACTTCATCACGTAATGAAGCTATTCCCTTACTATCACTTAACTCACTTGCTCGCTTATGAAATTTAGCTATACGATAGTTTTTCATTCTTTGTTTCTCAGCAGCTTGTGCAGCTCTATTCCCTCCGTGAGCCAAGCAATACTTAGAGCCTTCTACCGCGATATTAAGACAATTCT
>Ga0265293_10005906_pt1 | contig 20077 bp, 18 predicted proteins | sample Munlanlewell138R_FD_192505 | JGI IMG/M metagenome (GOLD analysis project Ga0265293, IMG submission 192505) | Leachate microbial communities from a municipal landfill in Southern Ontario, Canada - Leachate well 138R | ecosystem: Engineered > Solid waste > Landfill > Unclassified | place: Canada... | reverse complement strand
ATAATGGATGAGGCTGATAAGGATTTTAATTTCTTTATGGCTTATGGGAAAGATACAAATAGCGAGATTATATTAAATAACTCAAAACAATATCCTCTAATGAGTCAATATCGCCTTGTGATAATCAAGGAGGCTCAAGATATGGATAAAAAAGAATATACCAAGCTTGAATCTTATTTTTCAAACCCAATTTCAAGTACTATTCTTGTTATTTGCTATAAATACAATAAGTTCCCTGCCAATCTAATTAAAATTATAGATAAGAAAGGAGTTGTTTTTGAAAGCAAGAAGATTCCAGACTATAAGCTTATAGGTTGGATAAGCGATTATGCCAAGAGTCAAAAACTCAATTTAGACCAAGAGGCAATCAATATTATATCAGAGTCATTGGGAAATAATCTTGAGAAAATCACAAACGAATTATCCAAACTAATTTTAAATATTAAGCCAGAACAGAGTATTGGAGGAAAAGATATTGAAAGATTTATTGGGATTAGTCGCAATTATAATTCTTTTGAACTTCAATCCTCTTTGGGTAAAAGAGATATTCTTAAAGCAAATCAGATAATAAATTATTTCGATGCTAACCAAAAGGATAACCCTATTACTCTTATTATCTCCACCCTTTACTCCTATTTTCTTAAACTAATTATAGTTGCACAACTAAAAGACAATTCTGATGCCTCTATTGCTAAAGCTATTGGATGTCATCCTAATTTTGCACGTGATTACAGAAATGCAATAAATATTTACAGCCTTGGTAAATTATATCAGATTATTTCTCTTTTAAGAGAATACGATTTAAAATCAAAGGGAATGGAAGGTGGTCAAAACCTTAGCTATGGCGACCTTCTTAAAGAACTAATATTTAAAATAACCCATTAATAAAAAATACTAATGATTAAAAGAGGAATACTAAGCCTTTTATTAAGTCTTATATCTATTATTCTATTTTCACAAACTGGTACTATTAGAGGTTTTGTTTATAATATCGAAACAGGGGAGCCAGTTATTTTCACAAATGTAGTTATTCCTAAAACAAATTACGGAGCAAGTACGGATATTAATGGGTATTTTGTTATTTCTAAAGTACCTGTTGGTAAACATACTCTAAAGGCTGGCTCAATAGGTTATAAAGAAAGCTCTATCGAGATTCAATTAAACCAAGATCAGGTATTAAATGTAAAAATACAAATTGAAGAAGAGTCAAAACTTTTAGGAGCTGTTGAAGTTTCGGCACAAAGCCAGGCTGCAAGAACAGAATCTCAAGTATCCATTGAGAAAATCACTGCTAAAGATATTACACAAATGCCCTCAGTTGGAGGGAGTGCTGACTTAGCCCAATATATTCAAGTTCTTCCAGGCGTTGTATTTACTGGCGACCAAGGAGGTCAGCTTTATATTAGAGGAGGTTCTGCAATTCAAAACAAGGTTATCTTAGACGGTATGGTTATCTTCAACCCTTTCCACTCCATTGGTCTATTCTCAGTTTTTGAAACAGATATTATCCGTAATGCAGATGTATTTACAGGAGGTTTTGGTGCAAAATATGGTGGTAGAATTTCTTCTATTATGGATATTACTACAAGAGATGGAAATAAGAAAAAAACTCAAGGGAAGATTGGTGCAAGTACTTTTGGTGCTAATCTATTACTTGAAGGACCAATCATTAAAGAAGATACTAATTCCGAAACATCGCTCAGCTATTTAATTACTGCCAAGAACTCCTATCTTTCTCATAGCTCTAAGAAGGTTTATTCCTATATCGATGGGGCATTACCTTACGACTTTTTCGATATTTACGGAAAGATGACTCTTAGTACTAATACCGGAACTAAGATTAATCTATTTGCATTTAATTATACAGACAAAGTAAATCAATATAAAAGTATTGCTAATTTCGATTGGCAAAATATTGGCATTGGAGGTAATTTTGTTATACTTCCTCCGGGAAATACCTCAGCTCTTGTAGAAGGTGTATTTGCCTATTCGGATTATACAGTCAATATGCTTAATACAATAACCGATGATTCTAAGAGTAGTAATATAGGAGGGTTTAATGTTGGGCTAACTACAACAAACTATTTCAATAAAGACCAATTCAAATATGGTATTGAAATGATTGGCAACACAACAAATACTAAGGTGAACTCTTTGGAAGAGATTGATTATTCTACGGAATTAGGTCTTTTTACAATTTATAAAGGTATTTATAAGAAACTGGTTTATGAGCCAAGCTTCCGCCTTTCTTATTTTGCATCCATAGGGGAATTAATTCCCGAACCAAGGCTTGCATTAAAATATAATATTACAAACTCTTGGAGAATTAAATCTGCAATGGGGCTTTACTCCCAATCCTTTATCGATACCAAGAGCGATCAAGATATAGTTAATCTATTTACTGGCTATTTGACCATAACTCCTGAAATGAATATTGCAAGAACTCACCGTGGAGTTGAATTAGATTCTTATCTTCAAAGGTCAAAGCATTTAATTATCGGAACAGAAATAGACTTAACAAGGTTTATCTCCTTAAATATTGAAGGGTATTACAAAACTATGGAGAATCTTGTAACTATCAATCGTCATAAATTCTATAACGACGACCCAGAGCATAGCGAGTATGGGATTAATCCCCAACCTGATTTTCTTAAGAAAGAATATGCTATTGAGAATGGCGAGGCCTATGGTATGGATATTAGTTTGAAATATGATGATGAAAGACTATATCTATGGGCTGTTTATTCTCTTGGCAAGGTTGTCAGACAAGATGAATTAATGGAATACTTTCCTCATTACGATAGAAGACATAATGTAAACATACTGTTTTCCTATCAATTAGGATTAGATCGCTCTTGGGAGGTTAACCTAAGATGGAACTACGGCTCAGGCTTCCCTTACACTCCTACCAAAGGTGGACAGGAATTATTAGATTTCCAATCAGGCATTAACTACGATTACATCTATACAAATGGGGAACTAAAACAAATATTTGGAGCCTATAATTCTAAACGTTTGCCCGATTATCATAGATTCGATATATCAGCAAAGAAACGTTTTACCCTTAGCAAGCACACAATACTTGAAGTAAATGTAAGTGTTACAAACGTGTATAATAGAGAAAACCTTTTCTATTACGACAGAATCTCAGCCCAAAGAGTAAACCAACTACCAATTATGCCAAGCCTTGGAATAAATCTAAGCTTTTAAGAGATAAAAAAGAACAAAAAAAGAACAATTTTTTATCATTTATCCGATTTTTGTATTATCTTTGCAAACACAAGGAAATGAAATCGTTATTTCCTATCAAAATCACCCATTTTTGTAAAACTACATTATGGTAGCTACCATAACGCTCGTGTGGTAGCTACCATAACACCCGTGTGGTAGGTACCATAATACTGCTATGGTAGCTACCATAGTAACATTAAAATCAAGAAAGAAAACTTTATCTCTTGATTTCATTTTATTATCTCTTGATTTCATTTCCGTCTTTCTTGATTTAAAGAAGTGCGGGATTTGAAATTTCGTCGTGCAGGATTTCTGGGTAAAGAGTTTAAGGTCATTAAGGACTTTAAAGACTTTAAGCTCCTTAGTTGTGAGTCGAAAAAGGATGTTATTTGTAGTATTTGATTCTCTACTTAAATGACTAAATTAAACAAAAATCGAATTATAAAAGAAGAATTTGTATATTTGCCAGAAGATTATAAAAATAGTTCAGCAATTGATAATGCTGGAGGGAAAAGAATATTGGATGTTGAATTAATAAAATAATATGTATGAATAAGTATCGGATCGAAAATACTAATAATAGTATATACGAGAAAAAGCAATAACTAAAACATATAAGTTATGAAATCAATTATCATATCTTTAATTCTTTTATTATCTATTTCTGTTTATTCTCAAGATAATAATGAAAAGAAACTCTACGATAAAATTAGCTTTTCTACAGAGTTTCGCACTCAGTTGAATATTGTTGATGGAGGAATAACATTAGCTAATATTGATGCTAACTATCAGCTTAACCCTCGAAATAGTATAGGAATAGGAACAGGTTTTGGGTTTAAACCTTATTTGATTTATTATTCCTACGATAAAACCTATGATTCTTTCACAAATATTACCAAATACAAACAAGGAATATCTGAAGCAAACTATTATACCATTCCTTTGTATATTAGATATTTTTACAATTCATACGAGTCGGAGAAACATTTATTTGGATTTGATTTAAGGTTGATATGTCTTTTTAATCACTATGAGTTAAGGGATGAATCTATAATGAAATTAAATGATTTCTTTATTAATGGCACAAGAAAACAAGGGATAATTAATATTGAAAGTAGCTTTGTTTGGGGAATAAAAATATGTAATTCCCAAGCTCTCACCTTATCATTTGGCTTTGGCTTTGGCACTCATTATTTAGTACAACCTTATGATGAGAATAATAAGACATGGACATTTGAGGGAGAGGATAATTTCAAATTCAAATACACTAAATTATCAATTGGTTACATGTTTTAAAACTAAAAGAAATGAAAAAGTCAATATTATTAGCTATATTCCTTATTCCATGTTTTATTTATTCTCAAGACAATAATAAATACATATTTGAATTAGAAAATGGCATTTGGAAAAGTTCTCATTTTAGAGATGATAAAAACACTAATTTTACTTTAGGATTTAATTTCCTGTATAATTTGAATGATATTATCTATTTAGGTATTGGTTCTCAATACACAACTATTACTAATTATTATGTAAAAGATAATTATTCAAGAGAACAAATAGGAAAGATTCAAGATATTCCTCTATATTTAATAATTCAAGCACAAAACACATTATCTAATAGAAGACCTTTTGCAAGCTTAAGATTTGGATATACTTTTTCCCGTTATCCTTCTTCATCTGTATCAAGTATAAGTATATATAATTCAACTCTAAAAGAAAATCATGGTATATTTATCAATCCAAAGATTGGTTACGAATATAGATTATTTAAGCAAGTTGGGATTTACGCTTCATTAGGAATGCGTTTTCAAAGAATTAGATATACACATTACAATATTAAAGAAATAACAAAAGGTACATTATTTACTTCAACCCATTTGGTAATAGAAACTCAACCAAACAAACCAGATATAATAAACATAATGAAAGCCTACGAATTTTCCGTAGGAATAAGATTCTAATCAAACTAATTACACTTAAACAAATATGTCAATTGTTTATTCCTCAATATAGACCTATATTAATTCAAATAATAACATTATGAAAAAGATATTTTTAATTTTGATTGTTCTATCATCGTTTTCTTTGATTTATTCTTCTTGTAAAGAGGAGGATGATGATAATAATAGTAATATAGATTTGTATTCTTCCAAAAAAATGGAAGGAAAATATCTTGTTTCTGAAAGTCGCGATAGTCTTGATTATAATCTCCTTTGGTATACAAAAAAAATTAGTTCAGTTTCAAAAAACAGTTTTAGATTGAGCACCCCTAGAGGATCTTATATTTATGATTTTTGGATGTATAAGGATGGGAATATCTTTTACGAAAAAGATATTGCATATTATGGTAGTCTTTACAATCCATATTATTCAAAAGGTAAGATAATATATGTGCCAATTGGTAATCCTGTTTTTCCTTATCCTCATTATGAAATTGAAGGAGCTTATTTCACTGATACAAACTTTACAGACACAGTAAAAACATTTTTTCTAAAACAAATAAGCTATGATACTATGCCTTATCAATCAAAATAATATATTATGAAAAAGATATTATTTGTTTTAGTTGTTTTATCGTCAATATCTTTGATTTATTCTTCTTGTAAAGAGGAGGACAATGATAATCCAAGTAATTACTCAAATATGAGAGGAAGATATTTATTCAGCAATTATTGGGAATATCAGGGAAGTTGGGATCATATAAATTGGGATAATGTAAATACAAATATAAATAACGTAAACACTTTTATTTATAAAGTTTCATATGAGAGCTTTATAATAAATAGTTTATATGGAAGTGGATGGCATGAACATATTATGCATAGAGAAGGAAATGAATTTTACGAAACAAGGTATGCGGGTATAAATCTACAACCTCCTTATTATGCAAAAGGGAATATAAAACTTATACCTATTGGAAATCCTGTTTTCCCACATCCCCATTATGAACTAAGTGGAGCATTCTTTTTAGACACTAATTTCATAGATACTGCTCGCAATAATGACAATACACCACGATTATTTGCTCTAAAACAAGTAGCATTTGATACCACAATGTATCAAAAATAGATTATTACTTTAAAAAGATATTATTTGATTTAGTAATTAGTTTAATCGGTTCTTCGTCTTGCAGGATTTCTGGGTAAAGACTTTAAGGTCATTAAGGACTTTAAAGACTTTAAACTCCTTAGTTGTGAGTTGGAAAAGGTAGTTATTAATAGTATTTGATTTTTCTTTTTACTATGGTATAACCGCTTTTATCATAGATTTTCTTTTTAATCCAATTTCCTTTTCTATCGTATTTGTATTTAAACTTGTCAATACCTGCGAGACTGTCATTCTTAAAATAAGAAATCACTTCTATTAATTCATCTTTATCATTATATTTATAAATGTATTTACAAGTACCTGCAATTGTTTCAGAAAGGTATGCAAAGTAAATTAACCTTCTTTTATTATCATATTTAGAAATCTCTACTCCTATCTCCTTTCCTTCTTCATTATATTCATACTTTATTTGCTCTATTAATATTGTATCTCTTTGATAGATTTTTATTTCTTTGCTTAAAATCTGATTATATAGCAAATCATTTGTATAGACTCTTTCAATAGTTTTATTTGTATCTCTTAAATATTTAAACTTACGAATAGAGCTTATTTTCCCATTACTATAATTTATTACGCTATCAATTTTGTCTTCCTTGTTATAAGCTATTTCTGTCTTAGTATTAAACAAATTAGTTTTTATTTCAATCATCCTTCCCTTATCATCATACTTATATATTCTTGTATCCAAATAATTTGAGTCAAAAATCAGATTATTATTTAAGTCATACTTGAATATTGAGTAAATTGTATCCTTGCTCCCTTCATAATAAGACTTACGCAATATTTTATTCCCCCTCTCATCATATTTATATAATACATGTTCAAGTCCTAATACATTATTCAATCCACCTATTCTTTCAATTAAATTCCCTTCTCTATCATATTTATTCTCTAAATAATCTGAATAATAAAGAATAGGTAATATTAAATATTTCCATTCCCTTGACTTAGTTGTTTCAATTATGCTCTCAATCCTTCCATTCAATTTTTCTTTATCATGGTAAGTTAATTCCTGAGCTACACTATTTATAGGAAATAAGCTAAAGGCTAAATAAATGAATAAGGTATAAATTAAAATACTAAATGGTTTCATTATTATTCTCAATTATAAATACAATCTAATGCAAAGGTAATTATTATTAATCATAAAGAATATATTTAATAGTAAAACATCAAGTATATTTTAACCGAAAATCCTTTTTAATGTGATTTATCTTTAAATATGTTTTATTTTACTTGGTCTTATCTTTAAGTTTTGGTACTTTTGCAAATCAAACCATGGAAATTAATACTATGAAATTGGAATCAAATCATTATTTTTGTAGGTCTTTAGGCTTACTTAGTATTGAATTGATTTCTAATTTAAAATATAGCTGATATGGGTTTTCATGGCTTAACTAAATACTTCTCAATATTATTCATCATGATACTACCCTTGTTTACTAAAGCACAAAGAGAGATAATCGCCTTTCATAACTGCGAAAACTTCTTCTATCCTAAGAACGACTCCACAACTTTGGACGATGAATTCACCCCAAGCTCAGGAAGACACTGGACATGGGATAGATTTAATAAGAAGAAAGACGATTTGGCTAAGCTTTATATAGATATTGGCAAGGGAAATATGCCTGCAATAATAGGGCTTTGCGAGGTTGAAGGCAAACAAGTACTTAATTCACTTTGCCTCGACTCCCCTCTTAGGAAAGGCAGCTATGAATATGTTCACTACGACTCAAAAGATATTAGAGGTATTGATGTTGCACTTATTTACCGAAAAGATAAGTTCAAAGTAGTAACAAGCGAGAATATTAGAATAGAGGAAAACTATATTATCGATGAACCTACAAGAGATATTCTCTATGTCTTTGGTCTTTTGAATAAGGTTCCATTGCATATATTTGTAATCCACGCCCCTTCAAGACGAAATAGAGATAAGAACAAACCACTTAGAAAGGCTATATTTGAAGAAATCTACCATAGAGCAAAGGAAATTACCGACACAACGGAGGCTAATATTATTATTATGGGCGATTTTAACGATAACCCTTGGGATAAATCGGTAGTGGAAGGTTTTAGAACTAAGAGAATTAATGATAACAAGCCTATTCTAACCAATCTTATGACTAAGAACAAGGGCAAGACTGGCTCCTATGTTTATTCTAACGACATTCTAAGCTTCGACCAGTTTCTTGTAAGTAAACCCTTATTGGAAAGAATAGAGACAGGGGATACAATATCCCATGTGTTTATACCTTTATATATGATAGATACAAACCCCAAACTATCAAAGCCAATACCTTTCAGCACCTATAAATCCTATAAATACCAAGGAGGGATAAGCGACCACTACCCTATTTACTTTGAGATTGACACAAGAAAAGAATAAAAAATCATGGATAGTTCAAAACAAATTATCGAGCACTTAAAATCAATTGCCAATAACGATATTGCAGAGAAATCAAAATACTTTGGAGTAAAGGCAGATAATATTCTTGGCATTTCATCTCCTGAACTAAGAAATATTGCAAAGAAGATTAAGACCAATCATGGTCTTGCTTTAGAACTTTGGAGAGAAGACTATCACGAAGCTAAGATGTTAAGCACAATTATAGCCGACAAGAAGAAAATCACTAAAAAGGAGATAGACACTTGGGCTACGGATTTCGATTCTTGGGATATTGTGGATGGAGCATGTTATAACCTTATTCGTTATACAGAGTTTTATGATGACATTATCTTTGAGTACTGCAAAAGCCAGGAGGAATATATTCGCAGAACCTCATTTGCACTAATTGCAGGATTAGCGGTAAGCAGGAAAGATATTAAGGATGAAGAGTTTTTAAAATACCTGCCTTTGATTGAGGAATATTCTTTCGATAATAGGAATTTTGTTTGGAAAGCAGTCAATTGGGCATTAAGACAAATAGGGAAAAGAAGCCAAGAGCTTTACCCTTATGCATTAGCCCTATCTGAAAAACTTTCAAATAGCGAAAACCCAGTACAAAGAAAGATAGGAAAAGGAGCCTACAGAGAACTAAAAGACGAAAAAATCATCGCCAGAATAAAATAAACTATTCCTCTATGAGATTTGATATTGACTTATATGATTTAATTCTAACCTTAGTATTCAGTAGCATAACTACATTTTTTTTCTTATTTACAAAGCAACATATTAAGTTTTACAGAACACTAATTGACCCTATTAGAATAGTAAAGCAAGATATCAAGATGGATAAGTTTTTTATTGTAGTATTTTTTATCTTTATGTTGTACTCCTATTACAGCGATATAAATTTTTATAATCAATTCGCAAAAGACTTAGGAAAACCCTTTACAATAAGATTCTTCCCAATATTCTACCTCTACACAGGAATCATATACCTATACTCAAACAAAAAAAACCTAAAACAACTCGAAGAAGACAAAGCAAACAAAGAGAATCAAGCTTCTACAATTGAATAATACAGGATTCATAAATGATTAATTGCCATCTTCATTAAATTCGACCTTATTAATTTCATAAAAATATTCGTCTTCAATTGTCCAAATCTTAATGTTTTTCTCAATACATTCTTTATAATAATCTTCCACTGCCTTTTTATTTTTATAATATTCTTTTAGTTCTTTGTCTGTCATCTTTACATCAATCCTCTTCCCCTTTGTATTATAACAATACCATTTCCCTTTACTAAGCATGCAAATTTTTTCTTGTTTAGGTGTATTAAAATTAAATTCATCTTTGATATCATAGTATACCCCTTCGTATTTAATAGGGATGATTATTTTATTGTCAATAGTTACAAATCCTACTGAATCATTTATTTCAACTTGAATAATATTATCATTCGAATAATAAATTGATGAATATATTGTTGGTAAAAGCACTTTCCCTGAGTGAGACATCATCCCTAATTTACCATCTTTTTTGACAAAATGAGCATTTGGTCCATATTCAACCCAGCTTGATATTTTATCATATTCAATAGGAATAATAATATTATTGTTTATATCCACTGTCCCATACTTTCCATTTAGCCTAACAATATACGCTATGTTTTCATCTCTTTCGTAACAGCATGCTTCCATTATAAATTCGTAAAGATAAGGTATTAATACTTGTTCTTTTTCATTAATTAATCCCCATTTATCATTTTTCTTTGCAAAAGATAGTTTTGAGTAATCATGATACTTTATATCCTGATAATTAAATGATATAATTTCTTTATTATAGTAATCAATTAATCCAAAATCCTTATCCTTCCTTGCAACAAGCAAATGACTATTATAATTATTTGCTCTTAGCTCCTTATATTCTGAAGTAATTATATTTCCAATATTATTTATAAGATATACAGAAGTATCAGCATAGGCAATTGAATAATTTAATTCTAAAAAAATAATACTATCAAACTTAATGTTTAATGATTTATTCCCTAATGTGTCCAAAAGAATTATTTTATTTTCTTTTTTTGCATAGTAATAATATATAGGTTCACTTTTATAACGATAATTAATATAGATTGAATCATAATATTGAATATCATTGAGCTTATTAATATTCAATATTCCATATTTATCCCCTTTCTTAACCTTACTAATTCCGTAATAGTTCAATGGTTCAATTTCATTAAAATACCCAAAAGGGTAGATTTCTTCAAATTTAGAATTAAGAAACGTATATTTATCTCCCTTTTTAACTATTACTGCTCCATGATTGAAATAAACCTTGTTTATATAGCCTTGCCCATAATTTGTATAATGTTTCATTGAAGAAAGCACAACTTCATCAAAAATAAAAGGTGTAAGCTGTTTCCCTTTTGGATTAAAGAAAGCCCATTTTTCGTTTTTGTTAGCAATAAGTATTGTGTCAATATGTTTTATTTCGTTGTAGATAAAAGGCAAAACTTCTCTTCCTGATGTATCAATTACTCCATACTTACTACTATTTTTCTTTTTAACAACAGCTATTCCTGGCTCGTGGAAATATGAACCTTTTGAAAATTGAAAATCAATAATTACTTTATTGTTCTTATTTATATATCCATATAAGCCATTTCTTTTTGCTATAATCAAATTACAAGCAAATACTCCAACATCATCATATTTTAATGGAATAATTTCTTTCTCATTAATATCAATATAACCTTCTTTTCCATTTTTATGAGCTAAAATTAATTCTTCATCGTATTCAATTTGTAAGTGTGAATATTTACCACTCTCAATTAATATTTCTTTTGTTGTTGTATCAATAATGTAATAGTAGTTTTTATCCCTTATTACTTTATACTTACCATAATCTAATGAATCTCTTTGAGAAAATGCAAAAAAAGGGAATGCAAAACAAGCAATTATAAAAATGAAAAATTTCTTCATAATAGGTAGAATTTAAGAGTTCAAAGTTAGACATTTAATTTCAAATAGAATCAAATAATCTAAATTTCCTATTATAAAAATCAAGAGATTTCTAAATAATACTTCTTGTTTGTGAAAGGAGAAGCCTTTATTTTAAACTTAGACTTCTTGTCTATAAATTTAGAGGCCTTTATTATCATATCGAAATGGCATTTGGCGACGACGAAATGCCATTTCAAAGCGACGAAATGCCATTTCGTGGCTGCGAGATGGCATTTCGACCTCAAAATATCTAAGTCTAAATTTATAAAGAGGAAGTCTAAATTCAAAATATCTAAGTCTAAATTCAAAATAACTTAGTTTGTATCTAAGATTATATCGATTGAAGGGTGCAGAGGTTGTGGTAGATTCCTTTTATTTCTAATAATTCTTGGTGGGTGCCGGTTTCTTTTACTTGGGCTTTATCCATTACAATTATCTTATCTGCTGAAACTATTGTGGATAGTCTATGAGCTATAATTATTGTTGTCTTGTCTTTAGAGATATCTGATATGGCTTTTTGAACAAGCTTCTCGTTTTGTGTATCTAATGCAGAAGTTGCTTCGTCCAAGATAAGTATTTCGGAATTTCTGAGTACAGCCCTTGCAATACTAAGCCTTTGACGCTGACCTCCAGAAAGAGTTTGCCCCATATCGCCTATCATAGTATTATATCCTTGCGGAAGTTTCTCGATAAATTCATGAGCAAAAGCAATCTTGGAAGCATTAACCACCTCATCGTAAGGGTAATCTCTTCCAAAGGTTATATTATTGAAAATAGTATCATTGAAAAGTATGGTATCCTGAGTTACCATAGAAATATTATCCCTAATATCAAGAGAATGAATATCCTTTAGGTTTATTCCATCAATATAAATTCCACCCTTAGTTGGCTGATAGAATTTTGGAATTAAATTTATAATAGTACTTTTACCACTTCCCGAAGCTCCAACAATTGCAGTTGTCTTACCCTTTTCAAATTCAATATTAATATCCTTCAAAACCTCCTCATCCTTTACATAAGAAAAGCTTAGGTCTTTAAATAGAATTGATTTCTCGAAACTAAATCCACTCCTTTCCTTAGGCTCTATGATTTCATCCTTAACATTTAGTATTTCCACAAATCTTTCTACACTCGCTCTCCCTTTTTTAAGGTTAAAGAAAGAAGTAGGAATATCTTTGGCTGGTTTAATAATTAAAGTAAAGAGTATAAGGTATACTATAAATATCTCAGGGCTAAGACTTGGAGTTGAAGAAAGTATATTCTTGCTACCTATTATTAGAATTGCAATAATCATAATATTGCCCATAAATTCACTAAAAGGAGAGGCAAGGTCAACCTTTCTATATATTGAGTTCCTTAGCCTTGTATAGGAATTATTGAATTGGATAAATTTATTATTTACATGCTCAATTGCAGTATGTGATTTAATTATCCTAAGCCCAGATATTGTTTCCTCGATAATTGAGATTAGGTTTGAATTCTTTTGTTGAAGATGTTTTGAGCTTTGTTTAAGTCTTCTGCTAATAAAAGAAACCAACCCTCCAAGAATTGGGAACATTATCAAAACAGTAAGAGTTAAGGAGTAATCGATATAGAATAATATCAGCAAATAAAGTACTACTATTATTATTCCCTGAATTAGACTTTGAATTGACTTTAAAACATTCTCGTCGTATTCAATAATATCATTACTTATTCTGGATATTAAATCCCCTTTACGATGTGAGGAGAAATAAGAAAAAGGCAGTTCTTGATACTTGTCAAATAGCGAATTGCGAATATTACGCACTACCCTATTCCTTGTTGAAGAAATTAAATAAGAAGCAAGATACGTAAAGATATCCTTGAATAAATAGATAAGAAAAATAAGCCCTCCAAATATTAAAAGAGCTGTTTTCTTACCATAAACAATTATACTTGCATATATATTATTTAGGGTTTCCTCTAATAGGGATATATTTACAATATTATTAGAGCTATCTCCCAAACCATCCTGAAATAGAATTTGCAGGAAATTGGAAGCAGAGAGAATTGAAGATATAGAGAAAATGGTAGCAAGGCAAACTAATAGAAAATAAAGAATTAGATTGCCAATATAAGGTTTAATAAATAAATATGTAAACCTTTTATTCTCCATATACCCCTAAGTAGTTATCAGGTCTAATTGTTTTCATTCTTTCTTTAATCTCCTTTGGGATATCTAATCCATCCACAAAACGAGATATTGTTTGAGCATTAATCTTCTCGTTTGTACGAGTTAATTCCTTTAATGCCTCATAAGGATTAGGATAATTAATGCTACGAAGAATGGTTTGAATAGCCTCAGCAACTACTGCCCAATTTTCTTCTAAATCATTATTCAGAGCTTCCCCATTAAGGATAATCTTATTAATTCCTTTGATAAGTGAACGCAATGCAATAATTGTATGACCGATTGGAACTCCAAGATTTCTGGTAACTGTTGAGTCGGTAAGGTCTCTTTGAAGTCTTGAAATAGGTAGTTTAAGACTTAGATGTTCAAAGATTGCATTAGCCATTCCAAGATTTCCTTCTGCATTTTCAAAATCAATTGGGTTAACCTTATGTGGCATTGCCGAAGAGCCAACCTCTCCTTCTTTAATCTTTTGTTTAAAATAATTCATCGAGATATAAGCCCAAATATCTCTTGAAAAGTCAATTAATATTGTGTTTATTCTTTTTAGTGTATCGAAATAAGCACCCATATTATCGTAGTTCTCTATCTGTGTTGTGTATCTCTGTCTTTCAAGACCTAATTTATCACAGAAATTATCAGCAAATCTAACCCAATTAATCTCTGGATAAGCAATATTATGTGCATTGAAATTACCAGTAGCTCCTCCAAACTTAGCTCCAAAAGGAATAAATGCAAAATAAGCTAATTGTTGTTCAAGTCTATAAACAAACACCTTTAATTCCTTGCCAAGAATGGTTGGAGAAGCAGGTTGTCCATGAGTATGTGCAAGCATTGGAATATCTTTCCACTCATCTGCTCTATCTTGGATTAACTCTACTACTTCATTAATTAAAGGCATTAGAATATTCTCATGGCAATCCTTAAGAGTAAGAGGAATTGAAGTATTATTAATATCTTGAGAAGTAAGCCCAAAATGAATAAATTCCTTATGACTTTGAAGATTTAATTTATCGAATTTTCTTTTTATAAGATACTCAACTGCCTTTACATCATGGTTAGTTACCTTTTCGATTTCCTTTACTTCCAAGGCGTCTTCCAATGAGAAATTCCTGTAAATATCTCTTATTGCTTCGAAATTACTCTTATCAAAATCCTTTAATTGTTCTATTCCTAATTCAACAAGAGATATAAAATACTCTATCTCTACCTTTACTCTGTATTTAATCAGGGCATATTCTGAGAAATAATCCTTTAATTCATCAACTTGTTTTCTATATCTTCCATCAATAGGTGAAATTGCAAATATATTATCCATATCTTATTCTTTTACTTTTATTCTATAATGTGTTATTCTTCAAATCCCCTGAATCGATTAATTTCTTTAGATAGGGATTTCTTAAAGTGTTTTTTAAAGCATCTATATGTCTTTGACCATGACAATCGCTTCCGATTAAATCTATTAATCTATTCTCAACCATCCATTGGGCATTTTCCATAACATCCTTGCCATAATAGCCTGAAAGTGAAATTGTATTTAATTGCATAAGTACTCCCCTATCTCTAATCTCTTCAATCTTTTTCTTGTTCTTAAAGAAATAAGAATATCTTTCGGGATGGGCAATAATAAGGTTATAGCCTTCTAACTGGAGTTCAAACAACCAGTTCTCAAGACCATAAACTTCGTTATGCATAGGAATTTCAAAAAGGAGGTAATTATCTGAGAAGGCTTTTATCTCTTTGTCTGCTATTCTTTGTTTTACTTCATCGTCAAGCATTAATTCGCATCCGACCTCAAGCTCTATATCAATATTATTTTCTTTTACTGCTTTCTTTAATTCTTCCAACTTGGTATCTAATACACCTATACCCTCGGGAAAGCTATTATAAAAGAGGTGGGGGGTTGTGATTAATTTCTTAAATCCAAAGCTTTTTAATCCCTTTATTAATTCAATACTCTCTTCAATACTTTTGCTTCCATCATCTACTCTTGGGATAAGGTGGGAATGAAGATCATTTTCCAAAACGCTTAAATCAATATCCTTATCTAAATGTTTTGGTTTCGAACTTAGAAAAGAGAATAGTTTCATTGCTTAATAGGATTTGAATTGCTTTATTGTTTCAATAGGATTTTCAGAAGAAAAGACTGCATTTCCTGCAACAAGGGCATCTGCTCCGCAATCAATTAACTTCTTATAATTACCTAATCCTACTCCTCCATCAATCTCAATTAAACACTCAGGATTTCTTCTTAGGATTAATTCCTTTAGTTTTGAAATCTTATTATAGGTATTCTCAATAAAGCTTTGACCTCCAAAACCAGGGTTAACACTCATTAGCAATACTAAATCACATTCAATAATAATATCCTCTAAAACTGAAATTGGAGTATGTGGATTTAATACAACTCCAGCCTTCATTCCTAAAGCTTTTATTGAAGAGATTGAGCGATGCAAATGAGTGCAAGCCTCGTAATGAACTGTTATAATATCAGCACCAAGACTTTTGAAATCATTAAAATATCTATCAGGATCAACTATCATTAGATGAACATCAAGGGGCTTCTTCGCTAATTTCCCGATATGTTTAATTATTGGCTGACCAAAACTAATATTTGGGACAAAGACTCCATCCATTACATCTATATGAAACCAATCTGCCATACTATTATTAATCATATCAATATCCTTATCCAAGGAACCAAAATTGGCAGATAATAATGATGGTGCTAAAATCATAATCTAAATTATTTTATTTGTTTTTCTATCTTCTTCTTTTTCTTTCTGCACTATCTCTTCTCTCTCTTCTATCCCCACCTTCTCTACTGCTGCCTCTACTATCTCTGCTGTCTCTACTATAACTTCTTCCCCCTCTGTCATTTCTATCTCCTCTATCGCTTCTTTCTCCTCTTGAAGATGAAGATGACCTTGAACCACCTCTTCGAGACGACGATGGAGCTTTTGCCTCTGCGATTTCAACTGTAATAGGTCTTCCTTTTACAAATTGATCTCTAAAAGCTTCAATTACATCATTTACATTAGATTCTAAAACCTCAATATATGAGAAATTATCAAGTATATCAATCTTTCCTATTTCAATATTTCGGTTTTGAGTATAATCGTTAATCATTCCGATTATTCTTTGAGGCACTACCTTATCCTTATGTCCAAGACTTATAAATAACCTTTGGAATTTTCCACTCTTACTCTTATTTCTATCTCTTCCATCTCTGCTATCCCTTCCATCTCTATCTCTGCTTCTTCCTTCTCTGGATTCATCTACTGTTAAATCCTTTGCTCCTCTATAATATTCTAAGAAACGATTAAATTCAGAAGAAACAAATTTCTTTATAAGCTCTTCCTTATCCATCCATTCCAGCTTCTTCATAATCTCAGGAATAAAGCTTTCAATCTCTTTGTAGTTTACATCAACATTCTCAATCTTATCTATAAGGTGGAATAATTGTTTTTCACAAACTTCCTTACCTGTTGGAATTTCTGCCTTTGTAAATTCTTTCTTTATTTGGCGTTCAATTTCTCTGATTTTGTATTTCTCTTTTAAATTTAAAATTGCAATTGAAATACCTTGCTTATCAGCTCTTCCTGTTCGACCTGAACGGTGAACATATTGTTCTAATTCATCAGGTAGATTATAATTTATTACGTGAGTAAGCTCATTTACATCTAAGCCTCTTGCTGCAACATCGGTTGCAACTAACATTTGAATATTTCTATGACGAAATCTATTCATTACATGGTCTCTCTGTGCTTGAGAGAGGTCTCCATGAAGAGAATCTGCACTATATCCATCCTTGATAAGCATATCTGCTACATCTTGGGTTTCAATCTTTGTTCTACAAAAAACTATACTATATATATCTGGATTATAGTCAGCAATTCTTTTTAATACTTGGTATCTATCTTTAGCATGAACTAAATAATAGAAATGCTTAACATTATCCGAGCCTTGGTTTCTTGAACCTATTTGTATTCTTACTGGCTCGTACATATAATTCTTTGCAATTGCCTCAACTTCTTTTGGCATTGTTGCAGAGAATAATAATGTGCTTTTCTCAGATGGGGTTTGACTTAGGATTGCATCTAAGTCCTCCTTAAATCCCATATTCAACATCTCGTCAGCCTCATCCAATACTACATATTTAATCTTGGAGAAGTCAACCTTTCTTCTATTAATTAAGTCATTCATTCTTCCAGGAGTTGCAACTATAATTTTAACTCCTTTTTTAAGCGTTCTAATCTGCGTATCAATACTCGCACCACCATAAACTGGAAGTATTGTGCAAGCATCTATATATTTTGCAAAATTCTTACAATCATTAGCTATTTGGATACATAATTCTCTTGTAGGGCATAGTATAAGCACCTCTGTATCTTGGTTTTTATAATTCAATTTCTGAATTAGCGGCAAACCGAAAGCCGCAGTTTTTCCTGTTCCTGTTTGTGCTAAGGCGACAAGGTTTACATCTTTTTCTAATAAAACGGGGATTGTTTCCGCTTGAACGGGCATTGCGTTTTGAAAGCCAATCTCTTCTATGGCCTTAAGGATTTCTGGACTAATGCCCAATTCTTTAAACGTCATTCTTATGTTTATGTTTATAATAATCTGCAAAGATACGTCAAAAATTTCTAATAACCACAATCCCACACATATATTATACAAACATATAGTAAAAATCAACACTTTGAAAATAAACTTTTATGCACGACGAGAGAGATATGCCATCCCGCACTTCTTTAACTATATATGTTTTATTCCTTAATAAACTTCCTATGAATTACTCCCTTCTCTGTTTTTAATTCAATTATATATATTCCCTTGTTTAAGGCGGATATATCAATAGTTTTATTCGTAGTATTTATCTTTTCTTTATAAACCCTTTGTCCAAGTGAATTTAAAATCTCTATTGAGTTAATAATATATTGAGAGTTTATATTTATCTCTTTACTGCTTGGATTAGGATAAATCTCAACTTTATTATCAATATCTATTTCATCCAAAGAACTTGTTGCTCTTTTAAGAATTGGAAAAACACGCATTTCGTAAGGTACATTCATTGTGTCATGCCACATAGTATGTTCTCTCTCCATAATAGCCTGAAGAATTGGCTTCCAATTTCCTGCATTATCTCCTACCAAAACAGGAAATTCTCTAACACTACCGTTACAATCTTCAAAATTTTTCCATATTACTTGAAATCCAAAAGGTCCATAAGCCCAATTATAGTTTTTTTCGACAAAAGTAATTGCAACATAAAAGACTGGACTTGTTACAGTAACCATACTATCAAACAAGGCTTCTAGATATCTTCCTGTTATTGAGTGATATTGTGAAGTTTGGAAATGATATATTTTAGGTATCATTGTATCATATCTTACTTGAGCAAGTACATTATTTAGGGAAGAGTCTCTAATTTGTAAATATAATGGATGCGGCAAATCCACTGGATTTTCTGGTCTGGCATCATATACGAATGCAGCAATTCCTCTAATAGATATTGCAGAATCAATATAAAACGGTTGAGCTATAATAGTTTCTACTGGGAAAGGGTCACAATCCCAAGCGAGTCCTGGATAACGATCAAAATCGTTTGTATCATAGCAACCACTTGCCATATAACGAGGATAAAGATAATCATCAAGATATAAAGGTCTTTGTCCTTGCTGTCCTATTGCAGAGAGACAACTTATTGTTGCTAATACTGCTAAAATTGTTTTTTTCATATTTAATTGCATATTATATTTTTTTCTAAATTCATTGTATTATTTGCATCTGTTTGCCATTCTATTCTATCAGAATATATTAGATCGACTGGGTCTAAATTATCTATATTAACAATCTCTTCTATCAAATCATACGGCTCAATTATATTACAATTATATCCTCCTTGATTAGCCCTGTCTCCTTCCCACATCTCTACTTCTCCAGTTGATGGATTAATACCTGCAGAAATAAAAACATAAGGACTTTTTTCAATTAAGCTATTATATTTATGATCAATACTATTGATATATGAGTAAATGGCTTCTCTATTGGTTAAATTAGGTAGAATATCTATAACCATTACTGTAGAAATTAAATCTGTTAATGCTGGAGGAAATGGTGGAGGAGAAAATGTATATGGGTATTCTTCTAAGATTAATAGCCTTTGGTCTGGTGTGCTATACATTA
>Ga0265293_10005905_pt1 | contig 20079 bp, 10 predicted proteins | sample Munlanlewell138R_FD_192505 | JGI IMG/M metagenome (GOLD analysis project Ga0265293, IMG submission 192505) | Leachate microbial communities from a municipal landfill in Southern Ontario, Canada - Leachate well 138R | ecosystem: Engineered > Solid waste > Landfill > Unclassified | place: Canada... | reverse complement strand
GATGGCCGTGAAGGTGTGGGTGATGGCGTCCAGGTGCTTGGTGCGGATGGACGGGGTGGCAATACAACGCACGGCACGGTGCGTACGCACCGGCCAGGTATACCAGCGGCGGCAGAACACGAGTACCTCGTGGCCGCGCCGCGCGAGTTCGGCCGAGAGTTCCTCCACATGGCGCTCAATGCCGCCCGCCTGTGCAGGAATCCCCTTTTGACCGATCATGGCGATCTTCATAGAGGTTCGTTTTGCCGCCTGGTTGAGGCGAGAATTAAGGAAGGATCATAGCAGGAAAACAGGATCCTGTCAATGGATTATGGCGAGTTTTTGGCTAAAATAACGGAAAAACCCGCAGGGCGGGCTTAGGGGAGGGGCGGGGAATCGGGCGGTTTCGACCCCTCTGGTTCATTCAGGACTTGGGGATTCGGGGAATACAGCCGATTGCGGATTTTCCACCGGTCCACGTATTGGCCGATGCCCGTCTTGTCCCGCTTGTTCCGTACCGTGGTGGTGGCCTGGGACCAGCGCAAGACGGACTCGAAATTAAGCTTGTACCGCCCCTGGACCACGACGTAGGTGATCTCCTGGTTGGCGATGGCGCGCCGCACGGTGCGCTGGGAAACGCCGAACAAACGGGCGGCCTCGGCGACGGTAACGCGGATGACATTCTGGAGGGACATAGGCCACTTATCCACTTACGTTTGGCTACACCAGCGTAGCCAAACACGAACATTTTGTCAATTATACACAGGGTCATTTTGGGCGGGAGGGAAGGGAACGGACGTGGGAATGCTGGGTCAAAACATTGAAGAAAAAGGCTTTTTCCGCTAGGGTGCTTGCTAATTCGTCGGCCGCGTAAGTTTTTCCCTTAACGCGACGACTACACCTTTGTGAGCAGGCACCTCGAACAATTTCTGCTCTTCCGCGTTCGCGTGCATCGGGACGAACGGGCCTATGCCCGCCTCTACCAACTGTACGTGGATCGGATCTACCGGTTTCTTGCCGCCAAGCTGCCTACGGCTGCAGACGCGCACGACGCCGCCGCCACGGTCTTCCTCCGGGCGTGGAACTACTGCACGTCCACCCAGGTGGACCATCTCTCCGGCTTGCTGCATACCGTTGCCCGGGGAGTCATCGCCGAGTTCTACCGCCAACGCCGGGAGACGGTTTCGCTGGACGAGGATTCCTCTTGGAAGGACACCTTGTCCGACGGTTCGGCGGGTGCGCAGCAGGTGCAGCGGGACGTAGACGTTTCGCTGGTGCGTCGGGCGCTCAACGCCCTGCCGCCGGACCAAGCCCGCGCCCTGTCCCTGCGGTACCTGTCGGACCTGCCCATTTCCGCCGTCGCGGCAGACCTCAAGAGATCCGTGAACGCCACCAACGTCCTTCTGTACCGCGCCGTCCGTTCCCTCCGTAAGTTGATGGAACCCTAGCCTCCTTCCTTGTGACCGACCACGACGTCAAAAACCTCTTGCGCTCCTTGCGCGACGAACCGGCCCTCGGCGGTTCGTTTGGCGATCGTGCGCAAAAAGACGTTTGGGCGTCGGTGGCGCAACAGGCCGGACTCTCGGCCTCCGTAAAAGATGCGGCCGGCACGTCCGCCTACACGCTGGCCGACTATCTGGACTACGCGGCGCACGAAACCCGGGCCTTCCTGCGTCCCATGGCCGCCGCGGCGGGTGCCGCCGGGCTGGTGCTCTCCGGCTGGGTCACCACGGTGTCCGCGGGCAACAGTTTGCCGGGCGACGTCCTGTACCCCATGAAGCTGGCGGGCGAACGGGTGCAGATCCGCCTCGCCGGCACGCCAAAGGACCGTGTGCGCCTGCACGCCGCCTTCGCGGAACGGCGCATGCAAGAAGCCGTGGAAATCACCGCCAAGGACGTCCCGTACCGCACAGACCGCATGCGCACCGCGGTGGCCAGCATGAAAGGGGAACTCGATTCGGCCCACGGAGAATTGGCCGCCCTGCAGGTTTCCGCGCCGGAACTGGTCGCCGAAGCCGCCGCCGTTCTCGCGCGGAAGACGGAAGCGCTGAACGTCCTGTTGGAACAAGCGCCCGTTTCCGACGCCTCCGAAGCCGTTTTGCAAGAAGTCGCCGTCGCGCGGGAAACCGTCAAGCAGGCGGAAACGCAAACGGTCAGCACCTTGGTGGAAACCCACGAGCAATACGAACAGGCGGTTACCAGCGAGGAATTGCAGCGCAACTTCCGCCGGGAATACCAACGCACCGCCGTCCGGTTTACCACCGCACGCTCCCGTGCGGCCGTCCTAAGGGAAGCCGTGGCTGCCCTGCCCGCGGAAGAAGCCGGCTCCTATCTTGCCGCCGCCAACCAGGCCGTTACGGAGTTGCTCCCGTTGGACAAACTGCTGGCCGACGCCATGAACGTCATGGCCGCCGGCGGCTACCGCCGCGCGTTCGACCTGCTCGCCCAGGCCGGAAACATCCTCAACGGCGTGGAAGGGGAACTGGCCGCGCAGGAAATCCAATACACCGCCGGACGCATGGTGGAACCCGAACGGCCCGTTGAAGCGCCGCCAGAAGAACCCACGGACGTACCGGAAACCACGGAAGCGCCCTAAAACGGGTCAGCCCCCAAGCCGGCGGCGTCGTGCCACCCGCACGTTCCTCCCGCTTGGAGGCGGATCCGTCTCCAAGGCTCGTCGATACGAAACGCCTAAAAGGTCGAGGCCGAAAGGCTGCGTTTCGCCCTTAATACCAAAAAAGGTTCTGACGTTTTTCAATGCTATGCAAAGCTCCCTCAAGACGGGGAAGCGCGCGCTGACGTCGGCGGTGGCCGCGGCGACCATGCTCTGGTCCGTCGGGTTCTCCTCCCTCGTTGCGCCGCTCACGGCTCGCGCCGCTGCGCCCGGAGACCTCGTCCGCGGCACCACGCTGTCCACGCTGTACTACTACGGCCAGGACGGCAAGCGCTACGCCTTCCCCAACGAAAAGACCTACTTCACCTGGTACGCGGATTTCTCCGGCGTCCAGACCATTTCCGACAGCGAGCTGGCGGCCATTCCGCTCGGCGGGAACGTCTCGTATCGCCCCGGCTCCCGCTGGATCAAGATCGAGAGCGACCCCAAGACCTACGCGGTCTCCCCGAACGGCGTGCTCCGCTGGATTGAGACGGAAGAAGTCGCCACCGGCCTCGCCGGCAGCGACTGGAACCAATTCATCGACGACGTGGCCGACGTGTTCTTCGTCGACTACACGGTTGGTCCGTCCCTGACGTCCGCCGCCAACGCCTACAACGGCGCCTTGGTGCGCGACACGGATGGCTCCTACTACGTCATCCAGAACAACACGAAGCGCCTCGTGACGTCGGACGGCTTCACGGCCAACCGCCTTCAGACGCGCAACGCGTTGGACGGCAGCGGCATCAACCTGTCCGCCATCAACACGGGCGCCAACCTGGCGTCCCGCGAAGCCGCCTACTCCAACCCGGCCCAGCTCCCTGAGCAGGTCCAGGGTGGCCTGACGGTTTCCCTCGCCTCCGACTCCCCGGCCTCCACGACCATCGCGGCTCGTGCCCAGGGCGTCGTCCTGGCGAAGTTCAACCTGTCTTCCACCAACGGTGCGACGACGGTGAACTCCCTTACCATCAAGCAGGGCGGTCTCGGTTCCACCAACAACGTGGAATCCGTGTACCTCTACGAAGGTAACACCCGCCTGACCAGTGGCCGCACGGTCAACTCCGCTTCCCGCGAAGTGACCTTCGGCACGCTGAACCTGGCCTTGGCCAGCGGTCAGACCCGCACCATCTCGGTGGTGGCTGACATTGCTGACTCCGAAACGGTGAACAGCGGTGACACGCTTTTCTTCGAGATCGAATCCGCGAACAAGGTCGTGAGCGGCTCCACTGTGGGCGGCAACTTCCCGGTGCGCGGCGCCTCGGTGTCCCTTTCCGCTACGGAAGTTGGCACCCTGACGCTCTCCAAGGGCGGCACGATCACCAACCCGACTCTCGGCCAGAAGCAGGCCGTGATCGGTGAATTCCACCTGGCGTCCAGCTCTGAAGAGAGCGTGCGCCTGCAGCGCCTCCGCCTGACGGTGGACGCCGCTTCCAACCACGACAACTTCAACCTCTTCCAGAACGACGTTCTGGTGGCGGTCGGTACGCGCTCGGGTTCGGACACGGTGGACTTCATCTTCACCAACCAGTTCGAAATTGCCCAGGGCAACAACCGCATCTTCCAGCTCAAGGCCGACATCGGCGGCAAGAGCGGGGATGAAATCAAGGTGTCCGTGGACGAATCTTCGGACATCTACGCCATTGGCACGAAGTACGGTTTCGGCGTCGCCGTCGTTGACGGTTCGCCCGCCTACCGCGCCACGGGCAGCTCCTGTGCCAACACGGGCAGCTCCTGCTCGTTCTCCCAGATCCAGGGCGGCAAGCTGACCTTCGCCTTCAACGGGCCGACGGCTTCCCGCTTCAACCTGGACCAGAACGGCCTTGTCCTGATGGACCTGACTGTCACCAGCGAGAACGAAGCCACGATCCGCCACCTGGCGTTCAGCGTTACCGGTGCCGACTTGATCGGTGAAGGCACCAACCGGAACTACCAGAACTTCCGCTTGGTCGACAAGGCCACGGGCGCGACGGTTTCCGGCCCGGTGGAAATGAGCGGTAACGACACAGAGGCTTCCGTCGCCTTCCCGGATGACTGGGCCATGCGCGCCGGTGAGTCCATCGACTTGCAGCTGCTCGTGGACGCCAAGGGTGGCAACGCCCCGTACACTGTTTCCAACGGGGAAACCATCCGCGCAACCTTCGTTGCTGGTTCCACCCAGGCCCGCGACATCAACAACCGCGACCTGAACCTCGGCACGGATATCGTTCCGAACGCGAACCTGACCGGTCACCTGATGACCGCCCAGGCCGCCTCGTTGACGGTTGCCGCGTCCCAGCCGCCGTCGAGTTCCACGTACGTGCGCGGTGCGCAGAACGTGGACATGCTCGGTGTGAGCTTCCAGACCGGTACGGCTTCCGCCGTCCGCGTTACGGCCGCCGCCTTCGGCTTCGGCACGGACACGGAAGAAGAAGCCTCCTCGCACATCACGTCCTGCTCCATCCATGATGCCGCTTCCGGCGCCTTGGTGGACGGTCCGCGTTCGTTTAGCGGTGCGAAGGTGAACTTCAACGGTTTCAACTGGACCATTCCCGCCGGCACCACCGGCAAGTTGATTGCCCGCTGTAACTTCGCCAACCTGCCGGCTGATGGTGACCAGTGGTGGTTGACGCTCGCCAAGGCCGACATCACCGCCTTGGACGCCGACGGCAACACGCTTACGTCCATCACGGACGCTGAAGTTGTTAACGGTGGGGAAGACCCCGCAATTTACCAGACTCTGAACGAAAGCGGTCAGCTGACCGTCGCGTTGGACGGTTCTTCGCCCCAGGCGAACATCATCCTTGGTGCTTCGACCGGCGTGACCACTTCCGTCTTCCGCTTCTCGACGAACAACGAACCGTACATTGTTAAGAGCCTGACGCTTGAGACCTGCGAAGCGGGTTACGGCTGCAACGAAGCGGTTGCGAACGCCATCCGCTTGTCCTACACGGACAAGTCCGGCGCCGCCCGCACGGCCACCAGCTCCTTCTCGGGCGGCAAGGTGCACTTCGGTGACTTGGATCTCTACGTTCCGACCACCACGCACGCGCTCGCGACGGTGTCGATCGATACCAACACGGTGTCCTCCACGGGCGCCCAGTCCGGGAACCGGATTTCCTTGAGCCTCATCGATGAGGACTTCGAGGCCCTGGGCGAATCGTCCGGGAACACGATCACGACGGTGACCCCCGTGGCCGGCCGTGAACAGGTTCTGCGCAAGACCAAGCCCACCGTCTCGCTCGCGTCCGGTTCGCCGGCCGGGTTCCAGATCCCGGGCTTCAACGAAGTCTTGCTCTTCAACGTGACGGCGGACTCCCGCGGTTACGTGGATCTGAAGGAAGTGACCTTCCGCGTGACGTCTTCCAACAACGCGGAGGCCGGTACCTGGAACGAATGCGACGTGCTCGGTGACGCCGCCAAGTGGCAGATCTACAACAAGGCCGAGCCGTCCAACATCTTGGGCGACTGGGACTTCTACGATGTGGACGGTGGCGAGTGCGATGGCGCGGCTCCGTTGGCCTACGCCAAGGTGACCTTCGCCGACGGTGCCTTCGGCACCGAAGAAATCGGTGCGGGTCAGACCAAGACCTACGCTGTCCGCTTGGACACCACCGGTGCTTCCGCCGCCATGGACGACTCCATCCGCTTGGACATTCCGGCGGAAAACCAGCTGCCGGCTGGCGAAGTCGACCTGGACGGATCCCTCCTCTGGGGTGACGACAACACGGGTGTTGATGCCGACGGTGCGTACATCCGGAACCTCCCGGTTCTCGGTGGCACGATCGGCTACTAATCGCTTGGCGCAAGCCAATCGTTCGTAGCAACCGTTCGCTCACGTTCTCGTGAGAAACGCAAGCCCCGCCCTGTAAAGGGTGGGGCTTTGTGTTATGCTGAGGCGGTATGAACCGTTCGACCTCCCGTTTTTCGCCGTTGATCGTCGTGCTCGCCCTGCTTGTCATTTTGGCAACGGCCGCCTATGCGTGGCGGCGCGCGCAGCCGTCCGTGCCCATTCTGCCGGTGCAGGAAGTCGTGGACCGCGGCATGACGGACGAAGACCGCGCCCGTTTTGAGGCCCGTTTGGCAGACGCCGTGGCCCAGGCGGACGCCGCCGAAGAACGGGACGTCTTCCTGCTGTTGCAGGTGGGAAACGCGTATTACACCCTCGGGCGGTTGGGAGAAGCCGTCGCTGTGTACCAAGATATTCTCTCCATGAATCCCAACGACGCCCCAGCCTTGGAAAACATGGGCCAAACCCTGTTGGAAATGGGGAATTATCCGGCCGCGTTTGAGGCCTGGCAGCGCGCCGCCGCTGTTTCGCCCGATGAAACCACGTATATCCGCATGGCGGATTTGGTGCGGGACTACATGCCCGAATCCCGCGACGCCATCCGGCTGTTGTTGGAAGCGGCCGTGGCGAACGTGGGCCAGACCTACGCCCTCATGGTCCGCCTGGGCGATTGGTACGCGGGGGAAGGGCAGTACGACCGCGCCGTCTCGCATTACGAAGTGGCTCTGCAGCTCCAGGACGACCCGCAGGCGCGCGCACGGATGGAAACGTACCGGCAGCGCATGTGGGAATCCGGAACGGAAGCCGGGGAGTAGCGCGCAGGCATTCCAACTTATGGATAACGCAAAACGGATCGGACTTGCCGGTCCGTTTTGTGATATACTGGCAACCGTACTAAATCTTTTCGTCGTTTTGTTTCCGGCGGAGCGCTTCCGTCGTCCTTCCCCTGTATGCATGTTTCCACCCGTTCCCCACGGGGCCGCAAGGTTCCCGTACGTGCCGCGTTCCTGGGTTTGGTTCTTGCGTTCGGCGCGCTCGTCGCCCCGCTCGCTCCTGCCCAGGCAGCTATCACGACACAAGAGGCCGTTTCATTGATTTCCGTCGATACCGGCATCGTGGAGAACAGCACGCCGGTGGCGGTGTTGGCGTTGAATCTTGCCGCATCCGCTGGGGAAACGCTTCGGGAGTTGACGCTTCACGTCAATCATCCGAGTTGGTACGACGGCACCGTGGACGGCGGCCTGTTCGAATCACTCAACACGAGCGCGACATCCGGTTTGCATGTGTACGCGGACAACCAGTCCGTCGGTGTGAACGGGCGCTTCGACGCCGCCGATACCCTCGTTGCGGTGGACGGCATCATAGAAGATGGCTGGGGCGGATTCGGGTACGGGTATGGATATGGGTACAGCACGGTCACCATCTCCTTTACGGCCGGCGTGCAAATTCCGCAGCACGACGGGCCCACGGCGGACCACCAATTCCGCGGGGCGGACTTTTTCGTGGTGATTCGCACCAACGACTTGTTTGACGGAGGGGATGCCATTCCGTTTACCGTTGAAATCCCCGCGTCAAACGCCATTGTGTATACGGGCGACGGTATCGACGGTGGAGACGCGGTACCGGGAAATATCAACCCTGTTGAAACGGGTGCCTTGTGGGGCGTTGATATCAGCCCGGGCGACACGTTCCAAACGGTTGAAACGGTCGACCGCGACGACAACGGTTTGCTTGATGCTATCCGTGTGACCTGGGGTGCCGGATTTGAGGAAGAATCCTGGGGATATGGTTATGGGTTCGGGTTGAACGACAATTTCTCGAGCATGACCGGTTCGGTGTCGGTCGTGGATGAAAGCGGCGAGGAAGACTACGCATACAACGTTTCCAGTATCAGGACCTGCTTGCCGGACGAAGACAACGCGTGCAGCCAGGGAAGCTATTACGACAACGTGTTCTACCTGTTGCTTGATGAGCGGGAGATTGCCACGCCAGACGTGTGGAATGCGCCGGATTCAGACCATCTTTGGTGGGGCGACACGGGCGTCACGCCGGTCGTAACGATGACGAATAATTCGACCCTGCGTGATGCGTCCATTGGGTTCCGCCAACCCGGCCCGCCGTATCCCGGCAACCCGGACATTACCTATGTTGCCAACCCGAACGATGAGGAAGAGCATGATTGGCGGGATGTCACCACCTACAATCTTCCGGGCGGCGCGCTCGTGAGTTTGGATGGATTGGACGGAGAAGGAGCGGAAACGGACGATGACGCCCCGCCGGTGATGGTGCGGGCGGAAACGGAAGACAACAACGGGAACGGCCACGTCGACACGCTCTTGGTCTACTTCAGCGAACCCGTGTATGTCACGGACGGGGAGAACTCGCCGAGCGGGTTCCCGGCCTTCATCAACGTGCAATCCGTCCCCGGCGGAACGCCGTACGTGATCCCGTCCGGCAACTACACGGCAACGGGCGTAGGGAATAGTGGCGTGTGGGAGGCGTCGTTCGATCTCACGGAGTCGGATGTGTTCGACACATCCGTCGTGCTTTCGTTCGAATACGACGACAGCCGCGTCAGCACCCACATTCGGGACGCCGCGGATCTCGATGTGCTTGAGCACACCATCCAGACCGTGGACCGCGCCGCGCCCGTCTTGGTGCACGCCACCACGCGCGACGGCAACGCGAACGGCTACCTGGACGGCGTCTACGTGGAATTTTCGGAGGAAATCTTCGTGGGGACCGTCGAAGGTGAGGACCTCTACGTTTATCACACCTACGAGCAGTTCTGCGTGGATGGGTACGAAGTGACCGGCATTACGGCCGCCTTCGGTGAAGGCATCGGGTTCGGGTACGGTTCGAAGCGGTATTTGCTGGACCTGGCGCCGGGCAACACGTGGGACACGGGCGTGACGCCGGATATCGATGTGGGCTGCGAGGAAGAAGCGTATGGCGTGTTCGACCTGCAGCATGAGGCAGATGTAACTGCGCACCTCGATGATGAAGATTATGACGAACTGGAAGAGATCTTCGGGTTCTGGCGGAACGTGAACGACATGCAGTTTTTCGACGAAACCCTGGACCGCGCCAAGCCCATTCTGATGGAGGCGTCCACGTACGACATCGATGAAAACGGCTTCATCGACCGCCTGTGGTTGCGCTTCTCGGAACCCATTGGCGACGGCGACACGTGCGAAGCGGTTCCGGAGAATTTCTCCGTCGTGGACGGTGAATACACTTACGCGTCGGACGACGGCGATTGCGGTTGGGTGGACGATGAAGCGTGGGGATACGGCTACGGCGATTATCTCCTGGAATTGGCGGAGCGGGATACGCCGGACACGGATGCCACGCCGTCCGTGACCATCGTGCTCGACGGGGAAGAGCTGGGCGTGTTCGACCTGGTGGGCAATGAAAACGACGGCCAGTCCTTCGGCGCCGCCGAGGACCGCGCCGCCCCGCGCGTCTATCGCATCGATTATTTGGACGAAGTGGGAACCGCGAACGGCCGCATCGATGCCATCGACCTGCATTTCTCGGAAACCGTCGTCGGCGGCTCGTCCGTCCTGCGGCGCCATCACGTGCGGTTGGCAGACGTCGGTGATTTTACCGGCGCCGTGGCGCATGGCAGCGACGCGGAGGACTTCTCCAACCTGTTCTCCGTCGGTTCGTATACGTCGCTGCAGGTGGATTTCAAGACGGAAGCCACCGTGGTGGATACGCACGATGACAGCGGGGACTTCGAGGTCGCGTTCCGCTTCAACGTCGATGCGTTGGTGGGATATGGGTACGGCTACGGCTGGAACCTGCAGGACGGCGAAGGCAACGGCACGGGCGAGCGCTGTGACAGCTGGCCGTACGACTGCGGCCCGCTGTTCACGGAAGAAACGGAAGGCCAGGTAGAGGAAAACCTGGGCCACGCGGACGTGCAGGACCACGCCGCGCCGGTCGTCTTCTCGTCGGAAACCTTGGACGATGACGGCGACGGCTTCGTGGACACCATGGTCGTGGTTTGGTCCGAAGTGTTGGATGAAACCGAAACCAACCTCAAGTTGGCGGGATCGTTCGACCTGGAAGACGAACAGTACCCCGACTTCACCCTGGTGAGCGTCGTGCGGGCAGATGACAATGCCTACGTCATTGAAGAAGGGGAACCGGACGTGACGGATCCCCGCACGGTCACGACCTTCACCATCGAAGCGTCCGAAATCGACGCATCGAACGAATACGGCGACACGGACGCCGAGATCGAAATTTCCTTGAAGAGCGACCAAAACGTCAACGACCCGGACGACAACACGCACACGAGCGGGACGTTCCCGGCGTTTACGTCCGCGGACCGCGCCTTGCCCACGTTGTGCACGTCCGACCGGGAAGGGACGAAGTGCGATGAAAACCGCCAGTTCTTGGACAACGACGAAAACGGCAACGTGGACCAGGTGGCCCTGATATTCTCCGAGCCCATCCGGGCCCTCGGCGACAGCGGCGGCGTGGTTGCCGGTTCGTTCGCCGTCTCCATGGACGACGACGGCCCGCTTTACACGGCGGTCACGGGTGTGTCGCATGGAGGCGGCACGCGGGACGTGACGCTGACCTTGGAAGAATTCGGCGACTTCTTGACGAACCCGTTGGAAGGCGACACGGGGAAAGAGTACGACGTGTCCTTCGGCTACGGGTACGGCAGCCCCGTCACCCCGTTGACCCTCTTCGAAGACATGGCCGGCAACGAGCAGGACGAAGAAGGCCTCCTGTTCGACCTGCAGGACTACGCCGCGCCCGCCATGGGCTACGGCTTCACCCGCGACGCCGACTGGAACGGCAAGATCGACGGCGTATGCGTGCCGTTCTCCGAACTGCTGGATCCGGACACGGTGTATTTCGAAGAAGATCCGGAATACGGTTTCGACTTCGAGGTGGACGGGTATGCGGTTGCCAGCGTGTCGGCACCGAACGTGGAAGGTGCCTGTCAGAGCGCGGTGCATTATCTGATCGACCTGACGGAAGGCAGCACGCCTGATACGGACGCCACGCCGGACGTGTCCATTCAGGAAGATTACGAGTTCTTGGATGACGCCGGAAACGTGTTTGACGCGGATTCGTTCACGGCCGGTCCGTTGGCCGCCGCGGACGGCGCGGCCCCGGCCATCGTCTCCTTCACCTACCTGGACACGGACGTTCCGCGCGACGGCCGCATCGACACGATGCGCGTGACGTTCTCGGAACCGGCGGTCGCGGCGTCCGTGCTGCGCGCGGCGGACCTCTCCTTCGACGACGTGGGCGACTTCACCGGCGCCGCGTTCGGCGGAAGCACCGCGGACCTCGTCGCGGAAACGGTTTCCTCCGTGGACGTGCCGCTCGGCACCGAAGCCACGGTGGTCGACACGCATGAGGATTCCGGCGACATCGCCGTCGACACGCTGTCCGGCTCCTTCGTCCTGCAGGACGCGGCCGGCAACACCACGACCCAGACGGCGGACGTCTTCGGCAGCGAGGTCGTGTTCGGCACGGTGAGCCACGCCACGTTCTTGGACGGCGCGGCCCCGGTCATCAAGTCCTTCACCTACCTGGACGAGGATGCCGACGGCAAGATCGACGCGTTCACCGTGGTCTTCTCGGAAGAAGTGACGGACGAATCCGTCCTGCGCCGCAACGACCTGGACTTCGCCTACGGCTACGGGTACGGCGACTTCGCCGGTGCCGCGTTCGGCGCCGGAGACAACGTGATTACCACGGCGTCGGCGACCGTGAAGGTGACGCTCGGCACGGAAGCCACGGCGGTGGACACGCACGACGACAGCGGCGACCTGTCCATCGAAACCCAGGGCGACTTCTCCCTGAAGGACGCGGCCGGCAATGAAAACGACGGCCATTACGTCCAAAACCAGGCCGATTACCTGGACGGCGCGGCCCCGGCCATCTTCTCCTTCACCTACCGCGACGTGAACGTGGACGGCCGCATCGACGCCATCCGCGTGACGTTCACGGAAGAGGTCGTCGCCGGCTCGTCGCTGGCCGCCGCGGACCTCTCGCTCACCAACGTGGGCGCCTTCACCGGCGCGTCCTTCGGCTACGGATACGGCTACGGCTCCACGGCGAACCTGCTGGCGGACCTCGTCGATCCCGCCGCCAACGTCTCCGTGCCGCTCGGCACGCACGCGACGGTGGTCGACACGCACGATGATTCCGGCGACCTTGCCATTTCGACCGTTTCCAACGGCGCCTTCCTCCTGAAGGACGCGGACGGGAACGAGACGGACGACGGACTCGTGTTCCGCGCCCAGACGCAAGCCGTCTTCGTGGACGGCGCGGCCCCGGTCATCAAAGCCTTCACCTACCTGGATGAAGACGGCGACGGCCGCATCGACGCCTTCGGCGTGGACTTCTCCGAAACGGTCGTCCAGCACGCCCAGTCCGTCCTGTGCCCGAACGACCTGCAACTGACCAGCGTCGGCGCCTTCACCGGCGCGGACTTCGGGGATTGCGACGGCAACACGATCACGGAAGACACGGCGAACGTGGTCGTGGATCTCGGCACGCCCGCCACGGTCATCACCACCTACACGGCGCCGGATTCCCTCGCCATCTCCACGAAGGAAGCGTTCTCCCTGCGCGACGACGCCGGAAACGTGAACAGCACGCTCGGCGCCCAGGCGCAGGCGACGTTCGCGGACGGCGCCCGCCCGATCTTCGTCTCCGCCACCACCAAGGACCTGAACAAGGACGGCACGGTGGACGCCGTGCACCTGGTCTTCTCGGAGTCGGTGGACGTTACGAACGGCGGGGAAGCGACGAACGTCCCGACCATGACCCTGTCCGCTTCCACGGGTACGGCGGCGTTCAACAACGTGGAAGACGCGTCCTTTGAGGGCGTTGCGGAACTTACCCTGGGTGTGACCGTCAGTTCGACGGCCAACACGGCCTTGATTCTCAGCCCGGTCTACGTCCTGGCTGGCGACGGCAGCATCAAAGACGCCGCCGACAACGAAATGCTCGATGAGAAAACCGTCACGGGCATCGACGGCGCCCGCCCGGTGATCGTGTTCCGCGATCCTACCTCGAACACCACGGGTACGACCTTGGACAAGTCGCTGGTCATCACGTTCTCGGAACCGATGAACAAGACGGACGTGCAGAACGACTTCTCGCTGAACCCCGGCGCCGGCACGCTCTCCTTCAACTGGTCGGAGGAAGACCGGACGGTGACCATTTCCCACCAGCTGTTGTTCCAGCGCGGCACCAACTACCACATCGCGTTCAACGATGAACCGGCCTCGGCCGCGAACGGTTCCAACGGCGTGGTGGACGACACGTTGGAAGACATTACCTGGTCGTTCGTCTCCCTGCCGCAAGACCACCATCAGAACGTCAGCAGTGGCGGTGGCGGCGGCGGAGGAGGAGGAGGTTTCGTCGCGGCCGCGTCCTGCACCCTTGTTTCCCCGACGGGCGGCATGGCGGTGATGCAGGGCCAGACCCTGTCTGTCGCTTGGCAGTCCAGCGGCAGTGGCATCTCGAACGTGCAGATCGCCTACTCCACGGACGGCGGCGTGAGCTGGCAGCCGGTCGCCAGCAACGCGCCGAACACGGGCTCCCACGCCTGGACGGTAAACGCGCCGGTGTCCGCGAACGTCCTCGTGCGCGTGGACTGCCGCGACGCCAACGGCGGCAACCTGGCCACGGCCACGTCGTCCCCGTTCTCGGTGACGGAGGGTCAAGCGGGCCTGATTACGCCCAACTCGCCGTTCTACGCGACGCCGGCCCACCCCGTTGGGTCGCTCGTCAAGGCCGTGGGCATGCCGGCCGTCTACTACGTGGACGCCGACGCCACCCGCCGGCCGTTCTGGAACGAGCAGATCTTCCTCACGTGGTTCGAGAACTTCGACACCGTGATCGAACTGCCGCTGGAAGAGATTTCGAAGTACAAGATGGGCAAGCCGATGCTGCCGCAGCCCGGCACGCTGCTCATCAAGATCCAGACGGACCCGAAGACGTACTGGATCGACCCGGCCACGGGCATGGCCCGCTGGCTGACGTCGGAGGACGCCGCGCTGCGCGTGGTGGGACCTGATTGGAACACGCGGGTCATCGACATCGACCCGACCATGTGGGCCTCCATCGCCTTCGGCCCGGACGTTGAGTAACGGACGAGCCGCAAAAGACGGACGCGCGGAACCCCCTGCCTCCCCCGGCGGGGGTTTCGTTTTCCCCGCGGTCGTGGCACGATATGGGGCATATGCGCATGCCCCTTCTCGTTTTTACCGCCGTGTTGTCGCTTGTATTCGCCGGGTTTGGCTGCCGGCGCGCGCCGGAGCCGTTGCCGCCCGTTACCGAACCGGTGGTGCGGGACGGCGCGTTGCAGGCGCCGGTTTTCACCGTGGCGTTGCCGCGCGGCGTGGAAGGATGGATCGAAGAGCGAGGGCAGGAGGAAGGGGACGGCGGCATCACCGTCGCCCGGCTGCAGAATTTCCCCCGTCAGGACGGCATGGAACGGGGGCGGTGGTTCGCCATCGTGCGTGTGGGCGGCCAGACGGAGCAAGCCGCGTTCCGTGCCGCCTACGCCACGGCGCGCGCGGGCATGTTGGGCGGTTCCTCGGCCGTGGTGGGGGAGGGCGTCCTGCCCGATGACGAAGCCGCCGCGGGCGCGGGCGCCGCGCGGGGATACCTCGTTTCCCGTGCCGACGGCGCGGTGACGGACGTCCGTATGTACGCCTTCAACGACGCCGCCTTGGCGGAAGCCGACGCCGTGGTGCAGAGCATTGTGTGGCGCTAAGGCGCAGGGCCGGTTCGTTGCCCGCCGGTCCTGTTTCGTGATAGAAAAGCGTATCGAATGGCCTGCGTTTCCTATGTCCGAACAGCGCAATCTCCTGTCCATCGTCGTGCCTGTCTTTAACGAGGAGGGGAATCTTCCGGCCCTCGTTGAGGCCTTGCGCGCGGCGGTGGCGGAAACCGGCATGGACGCGCAGTTCCTCTTCGTGGACGATGGGTCCACGGACGGCGGCCCCGCCTGGCTGGCGGAAGCGGCCCGCCGGGACGAACGCGTGGCGGTCATCGCCCTGTCGCGCAATTTCGGCAAGGAAATCGCCTTGAGCGCCGGGCTGCACCACGCGACCGGCGACGCCTGCCTCATGCTGGACGCCGACTTGCAGCATCCGCCGGAACGCATCCCCGCGTTCGTGGCCGCGTGGCGGGCAGGGAACGACGTCGTCATCGGCGTGCGCCATGACGAAGCGGACGCCTCCTGGGTGCGCCGCGCGTGCTCGGCGGCCTTCGCGCGGTTCATGTCCCGCGCGTCCGACACGCCCTTCGTGCCCGGAGCCACGGACTTCCGCCTGCTGGACCGGACGGTCGTGGACGCCTTCAACCGCTTTACGGAACACCGCCGCATGACCCGCGCGTTGGTGGATTGGCTCGGGTTCCGCCGCGCCTGCATCCCGTTTTCGGCCCGGGCGCGCGCCAACGGCACGTCCCACTACGGCTTCGGCCGCCTGCTGCGCCTGGCGGTGGCGGGCGTGGTGTCGCACAGTTTCTTCCCGTTGAAATGGGCCGGCATCTTCGGCATTGCCATTACGGTGGCGTCCGGGGCCTTCGGCCTGTTCCTGCTGGTGGAAAAATATCTCTTGGGCGACCCGTTCGGTTGGAACGTCTCCGGTGCCGCGTCCCTGGCCGTGCTGAACGTCTTTTTGACCGGCGTGATGTTGAGCTGTATGGGCCTGCTTTCTCTGTACGTTTCGCACATTCACGCGGAAGCCGCCAACCGGCCGTTGTACGCGGTGCGCGCCCGGCTGAACGTGCCGCCGCGGGTATGACGCCCGACGTCAGCATCATCGTACCGACGAAGAACTCCGCCCGCACGTTGGAGACCTGCCTGCGTTCCTGTCGGGCGCAGGAGGGTGTTTCCGTGGAGGTCGTCGTGGCGGACAATTTTTCCACGGACGGCACGGCGGAGATCGCCCGGACCCACGCGGACCGGGTGTTTGCGTGCGGTCCCGAACGTTCGGCGCAGCGGAACGAGGGCGCGCGCCAGGCGCGTGGAAACGTCCTCCTGTTCATCGACAGCGACCTGCGTTTGGAACCGGACGCCGCCCGGGCGTGCCTGAAGGCGCTGCAGGAGCCGGGCGTTCGCGGCGCGGTCCTGCCGGACGAATCCTTCGGCGAGGGATTTTGGTCGGCGTGCAAGACGGCGGAACGCAAATGCTACGAAGGGGAAGGGTGGATCGAGACGCCGCGCGCGTTTCCGCGGGACGTGTTTTGGGCCGCGGGCGGGTATGACGAAACGATGGTCAGCGGCGAGGACTGGGACCTGCCGCAGCGCGTGGGCGGGCCGTTCGTTTGCGCGCGGACGCGCATGTATCACGACGAAGGCCGCCTGCCGTTTTGGGGCGCCGCGCGGAAGAAATGGTATTACGGGCGCCGGTTCGTTCCGTACGCGGACAAGGCGGAACACGCGGACCTGCGCCGCGCGCAGCTGAGCGCGCGCAAGCGGTTCGCTCTTTTGTGGCGCAAGACGGGCGAACGCGGGGAGCCGTTGGCGGTGCGGGTTGGCGTCTTGTGGGTGAAGGCCTGCGAAGGCGTCGCGTTCTTCGGCGGGATGGCTTGGACGCGCGTATTCGGCGCGCCGCGCGGCATGATGCCGTCCGGCGGGCAGAGCGCCCCCCCCCGCGACATTCCCGCTCGCGGCGCTCTTGACGCCGCGTTCGTGTTAACCCCCTGTTTTCCACCGGCCGTGGGCGGGACGGAAGCTGCCTCCTCGCGGCTCGCGCGGTTCTTGGCGACGCGCGTGGGCCGCGTGGAAGTGATTTGTCCGGCGGATGCCGATCCCGGGGCCGCCCGTGCGTTCGACGCGTCTTTTGAAACGCCCGTGCGCCGGTTCGGTTCCCGGTTGTCCCGTGCGGCGGAGGCAACTATCGTCCGTTCGAACCGGGGGACGGACCGCATGTACGGCGGGTCCGCGCCGCCTTCGTTGCGCGCGGGCGTGGAGGCCGCGTTCTTCGGGTGCGCCATGACGTGGGGTTTCGCGTGGACCTTGTTCCGCCGAGCGCGGGCCGCGGTGGGCGCGAACGTCGCCGTCTCCTGCCATTCGTTGGCGGCCGTTTTTGCCGCGGGTCTCGTCCGGCGAGCGGTTCCGTCCAAGAAGATGCGGATCGCGTTCGTCAATGGTTTCGTCATCCAGCGGACGGGACAGACGGTGAAGAACTGGCTGATTTCCCTGTGTGTGCGGAGGGCGGACGTCTGCGTGTGCGTCTCGGAGGCCGTGGCCCGGCCCTTGCGGGAGGATTTCGGCGCGCGGAAGACGGTCGTATACCACTCCTGGCTGGCGTCGTGGGAGGGCGTGGATCGGGCGTGTGCGGCATCTGACGGCGGGCGCGCGTACGAGGCCGGCGTCCTGCACGTGTTGTTCGTCGGTCGGATCAGCCGGGAGAAGGGAATCGGGGAATTACTCGCGTGGATCCGGCATCTGCGTGAAACGGGTGACCATCGGTATGCCGTAACGATTGTCGGTACGGGGGACCCCGCCTTGGAGCGGGCCGTGCGGGAAGAAGCGGGACGCACGCCGTTCCTGCGCATGTTGGGCCGCGTGGACAAACCGGCCCTGTGGGACGTGTACGCGTCCCACGACGTTTTCCTCATGCCGTCCGTCTGGCAGGAGGGCGCCGGGAATGTCATTATTGAGGCGGCCGCGTGCGGAGTGCCCGTCTTGGGCGCGCCCGTCGGCGGGATTCCGGAATTGTCCGGCCTCGTGCCGTTTTCGGCTTTATTGGAAGGGAAGGCGCCGGCGGATTTCACACGGGCGTTGGATGCCATGGCCGCGCGCATGCGCGCGGCCGGGCGTCCGGCCGTCGTCCAGGCCTGCCGCGCCGCCGCCCGAACGCATTTTTCGGCTGCCAACGCCGAGGTTATTTGGAACGCATTCGGTTTATGATTGTCGCCAGCGTCGCCGTTCCCGCGCGGAACGCGGAGAAAACCATGGGAGCGTGCCTGCGCGCGCTTGCGCGGCAGACCTTCCCGCCGGACCAGTTTGAGGTCGTCGTGTGCGACGACGGTTCGACGGACGCAACTCGCGCCATCGTCGAGCGCTTCGCCCAAACCGCCCCCTTCCGCCTGCGCTTATTGCGGCGCCGTCCCGATGACGTGCACGGCCCCGGCTTTGCGCGCGGGGACGCCTGGCGTGCGTGCGAGGGAGACGTCCTGCTGGCGACGGACGCGGATTGCGTGCCGGATCCCGCCTGGATCGCCGAAGCCGTCGCGGCCGTGCGGGAACGCGGGGAAGCCGTCGTCTTCGGCGCGACGGTCGCGGAAGACCTGTTGTTATTTCCACATCGGGCCGCTGCGATCGGCTGGGGCGTCACCGGCAATTGCGCCGCGCGGCGGGACGTTTTCCAGACCCATGCGTTCGACCCCTCGTTCGTCGGGCTGTACGGCGAAGACGCGGATTATTTCCTGCGGATCGAACGGGCCGGCGTCCGCATCGCCCGCGTTCCCGGCATGCGGGTTCTGCATCCGGTAAAGGTGTATGGCGCGAAGACGCTCGCGTACCGCGCTTTCAGCAGGAAGAACGAAGCGTTATTGCATAAAAAGCACGGCGGGCGCGCGGCGCCGTTCTTCCATCCGTTTTTTCGCGCCTTCGGTCGAACGGGCGTTTCCCCGATGTTCCTCGCCGTCGTCGGGTTTTTTCTCGCGGCGGTCTTGCTCATCGCCACCGTGCCTCTCCGCCTCGTTCTTGTCCTGTTTGCCGCAAGCGCCGTGATGGGCGGCATCTGGTTCCTGTGTTGGGGCTACAAGACGTGTATCATATTCCTGCCGCCGGACGCGCCGCCCGTGTCGGTGCGGGAACGGGTACGGACGCTCGCTTCGCTTGTCTTGTACATGCCGTGCCTCCTCGCCGCCCGCGTATACGGGTCGGTCCGATATCATACGTGGTTCGTTTGACCTTCTCCCGTCTATGACCTTCGCCTCCCTCCGAACCCACGCCGCCGCCTGGTTGAAGCGTTGGGTGCATCTGTGGCCGTTTCCCCTGGCCGTGCTGGCCGTCACCGGTCCGTGGTTGGCGCCCGGGTACCTGTTTTTCACGGACTTCGCCGTCGGCCCGTATTCCCGCTTTTCCTGGCCGACGATTGGGGCGCCGGGAAAGGCGCTCATGCACGTCGTCGGCGCGGTGACCTCGAACGACGTCGGGCAGACGGTCTTTTTGGTGGCGCTGTGCGCCGCCTTGCTCGCCGGCGGGTACCGCCTGGCCCGCGCGTTTACGGACGACAAAACCGTCGCCGTGGTGGCGGGGTTATTCTTCCTGTTCAATCCGTTCGTGTACGACCGCTTCGGCTACGGGCAGGTGTGGGTGATCGCCAGCGTGGCCTGCATGGCCCTGGCCTTCGCCTCCGCCTGCGATTGGACGCGCGACCCGGCGGGGAAGCGCTGGGCCATCTTCCGCGCCTTGGCGTGGGCGGGGTTGTCCGTGCACTTCACGCCGCACGCGGCGTATTTGTTGGCGCCGCTCGCCCTGGCCTGGCTCGTTTGGTCCGTGCGGGAAACGGTGGCGGCGGGGACGGCGAAGGACATCTGGCGCGCGGCCATCGTGCCCGTGCTGCTCGGTCTCGCGGCCGCGGCCGTGATGAACCTCAACTGGGTCTGGCCCAGCGGCGGTGGCGGCGGGGGCGGCCTGTGGATTTCCACGGAGGAAATTACGTGG
>Ga0265293_10005904_pt1 | contig 20080 bp, 17 predicted proteins | sample Munlanlewell138R_FD_192505 | JGI IMG/M metagenome (GOLD analysis project Ga0265293, IMG submission 192505) | Leachate microbial communities from a municipal landfill in Southern Ontario, Canada - Leachate well 138R | ecosystem: Engineered > Solid waste > Landfill > Unclassified | place: Canada... | reverse complement strand
TCTATCTACACTGTCAAAGATGCTGTTGAAATATTCACTGATTCACAGGCAAATGATATAGTTCTTGATTTCTTCGGTGGTAGCGGAACCACAGCGCACGCTGTTTTAGAATTGAACAAAGAAGATGATGGCAATCGTCAGTTTATAATTACAGAACAGTTAGACTACATTGAAACGGTAACTTCAAAACGAATTCAGAAGATAATAGAACAAAATAACAACGGAGATTTTGTTTATCTCGAACTTAAAAAACACAATCAAACCTTTATTGAACAAATTGAAGAAGCCAAAGATACAGAAGCTCTGTTGCAGATTTGGGAGCAGATGAAAGAAAAATCTTTCTTTAAATACAGTATTGATTTGCAGGAGTTTGATAATTCCATTGCAGAATTTAAGCAATTTACACTGGAGATGCAAAAGGAAACATTGGTGGGTTTATTGGATAAAAACCAATTGTATGTCAATCTTTCTTCTTTAAACGATGCAGATTTTGCTTGCACCGAAGAAGAAAAGAAAGTAAGTAAAGATTTTTATCAAATTAAGTAATATTATGACTCAAAAGCAGGCTCTAAAAATATTTGAAGATAAAAAAGTGCGTACCGCTTGGAATGAGACTGAAGAAAAATGGTATTTCTCTGTAGTAGATGTATTGCAGATATTGACAGGAAGCGTGGATGTGGCCGCTTATTGGCGTAAACTAAAACAGAGACTTAAAGCTGAAGGAAATGAAACCGTGACAAATCTTCACGGTTTGAAAATGCAAGCCGCTGACGGGAAAATGCGGATGACCGATGTGGCTGATACAGAACAACTTTTTCGCCTTATCCAATCTGTTCCATCGCCAAAAGCAGAACCATTTAAACTGTGGATTGCAAAAGTTGCAAGGGAACGAATAGATGAAATAGAAGATCCTGAAAAAGGAATAGATCGTCTTATGGAAACCTATCTTAAAAAAGGTTACAGTAAAGAGTGGATAAACCAACGTTTAAAAAGCATAGAAGTACGAAAAGAGCTAACCGATGAGTGGGAAAATAGAGGTGTCAAAAAGGGACAAGAATATGCTATTCTTACCGATGAAATCACCAAGGCGTGGAGTGGCTTTTCAGTAAAACAATATAAGAATTTTAAAAATCTTAAAAAAGAAAACCTTAGAGATAATATGAGTAATTTAGAATTGGTACTCAATATGTTGGCAGAAGCCACTACCACAGAAATAAGCAAAGAAAAGAAGCCAAAAACATTTGCTGAAAACAAAAAAATAGCACAACAAGGTGGGCGTATTGCCGGAAACACAAGAAAAGAAATTGAAGAAAAAACAGGAAAAAGAGTGATAACTAAATTAAATGCAAAAAATATTTTACCTCCTAAAAACAACGAAATAGAATAATGGCATTTTTATATGATATATTGATTCAAGAGTTTGGGAAACGGACGCTGAGCGAAGTTATTGTACCAGAAACGATTCTCGGCAATCTGAAATTTAATGTACGCCCCTACCAAATCGAAGCATTTCAGCGTTTCATTCTATGCGATTCTGAAAATTTTGATGGTAAGCCCAAAAGACCCTACCACTTACTTTATAACATGGCAACAGGAAGTGGAAAAACTTTGATAATGGCAGGTTTGCTCTTGCATCTTTATCAAAAAGGGCATCGTAACTTTCTGTTCTTTGTCAACAGCAACAATATCATTCAAAAAACCAAGGATAATTTTCTCAATCCACAGGCTTCAAAATACTTGTTCAAGAATAAAATTATAATTGATGGAAAAGAAGTGCTAATCAAAGAGATTGACAACTTTGAAGAAGCCGACAATCAGAATATCAACTTGAAGTTTACCACCATTCAACAGCTTCATATTGACTTGAACAACACTAAAGAAAACAGCGTAACCTACGAAGATTTTAAGGATAAAAAATTGGTTTTGATTGCTGATGAAGCTCACCACTTGGTGGCAGGTACAAAATCGGGCAATCTGTTTGGCAGTTGGGAAGACACCGTAAAGAAAATTCACGACTCTAATTTTGAAAATATCTTGTTGGAGTTTACCGCAACCATAGATACCAACGCAAAAGAATTAATTAGACATTATCAGGATAGGGTAATTTTCAAATACGATCTTGCCGAATTTCGAAACGACAAATACTCCAAAGAAATTAACCTTATCCGTTCACTCTATGATGAACAAGACAGAATTATTCAGGCTTTGATTTTGAATTTGTATCGTCAGGAATTGGCAACTTTGAATAATATCAATTTGAAACCTGTAATTCTATTCAAAGCAAAAAGAACAATCAAAGAATCAGAACAAAATAAAGAGAATTTTCATCAACTGATTGATGATTTTTCAGTGGCAATGGTAGAGAAAATTCAAAAAACTTCTACTGTTCCAATCGTGCAAAAGGCTTTCCTATTTTTTGAAGCAAAAGACATTTCAGCCAATGAAATAGTAAAACGCATTCAAGCCAATTTTAAATTTGAAAACTGTTTGAGTGCCAATAATGATGCAGAAGCTGAACAAAATCAAATCTTGCTCAATACCTTGGAAGATGAAAACAATCCAATCCGTGCCATTTTTGCCGTTCAAAAGCTGAACGAAGGTTGGGATGTTTTAAATTTATTTGATATTGTTCGCCTTTACGAAGACCGAGATGGAAAAGACGGAAAGCCAGGGAAAACCACACTTTCAGAAGCCCAGTTAATTGGTCGTGGTGCAAGATATTATCCATTTGCATTAGAAGAAGGACAAGATAAGTTTACCCGAAAATTTGATAATGATATTTCCAATGATTTAAAAATCTTGGAAGAATTGTATTATCACACCAAGGAAGATAGCCGTTATATTTCAGAATTGAAGAAAGCTCTTGTGGACACAGGCATTTATGAAGATGATGCAAACTTGGTTCAACTCGAACTGTTTTTAAAACCTGAATTCAAGAAAACAGATTTTTACAGAGATGGGCAGGTTTTCTATAACAAAAAAATTTCCAAAAGTTTTGATAATATCAAATCATTTGCCGATTTAGGAGTAAAGAAAACCAACTATTCCCACACTTTATCATCTGGTGTAGGAAGAATGTCGCTTGCATTGGGATTTGAGTTAGAAAGTCCCATTTCAGAGCATGAAATTGTTAAATCCAAAGATGTAAAACTTGTCACTATTCCCAAAAACATCATTCAATTTGCTTTAAGCAAAAACCCATTTTTCCATTTCAACAACGTATCGCATTACTTCCCAAATGTAAGCTCACTTTCCAATTTTATTGACAGCCCAGACTTTTTGGCAGGTTTAGAAATTACATTTAGAGGAACAGCTAAGCGTCTAAAAGAAATTAACCATTTCGACTATTTACAAGCCTTAAACGGACTTTTGCAAAACATTGAAGCAGATATAAAAAGTAACTCAACCGAATACGAAGGTTCAGACTATATCCAAGAACCGATTCACAAAGTATTTAAGGACAAAGAAATTAGAGTTAATAAATACAGCGAACGGGCAAACGGTCAAGAAACATTTCTAGCAAATGAGCCTTGGTATGTTTACAATGCTAATTATGGAACAAGTGAAGAAAAGAAATTTGTAGAACTATTTTCAAGACGATTTGACGAGCTTAATCAAAAATTTGAGGAAATTTACTTAATTCGTAACGAAAGAGAAATTAAAATCTTCGATAAACTAGGACGTGCATTTGAACCTGACTTTTTATTATTCTGCAAACAAAGAGATAATGAACAAATAACTTTTCAAGTTTTTATAGAACCAAAAGGAGAGCATTTAAAAGGACACGACAAATGGAAAGAAGACTTTTTGAAAGAAATAAGAGCAAAACAAAAGAATATCAAAATCCATACGGACACTTATTTGATAACAGCAGTTCCATTTTACAATTATAACAACGAAAACGAATTTAAAGCAATATTAGAAAAAACTTTAAACGAATAGAAATATGTATATAATATTCCAAAACTATCCACCTATGATAATTGAAAACTAATTTAACTGCTACAAAAATATACTTTTAATTTAAATAAAGCTTGGCTTACTGATTTCATCCCTATTTTAGTGGATTAAAAAAATAGAAAAATAAACAATTTGAACTTTGATAAAAAATTTTTGATTATTGAATCTGCCTAGTTACAATAAATTATTGTAAATTTGTGTTTTAAAAAAAATATAATTATTTTGCACAATTAATTAAATATTATTTTTATGGGTTTGTTTTCGTTTTTACAACAAGAAATAGCAATGGATTTAGGCACAGCTAACACCATTTTAATACATAATGATAAAGTGGTTGTTGACGAACCCTCTATTGTAGCTTTAGATGAAAGAAGTGGAAAGTTAGTAGCAATAGGTCATAAAGCCCGTCAAATGCACGGGAAAACACATGAAGGAATAAAAACTGTCCGTCCTTTACGCGATGGTGTTATTGCAGATTTTAATTCAGCTGAACTAATGATTCGTGGAATGATTAAAATGATGAATAAAAGACGTTCGTGGTTTAATCCTTCTTTAAAAATGGTTATTTGTATTCCTTCTGGTTCTACAGAAGTTGAACTTCGTGCTGTTAGAGACTCTTCAGAACATGCCGGGGGTCGTGAAGTTTATATGATTTATGAACCTATGGCTGCAGCAATTGGTATAGGAATGGACGTTGAAGCGCCTCAAGGAAATATGGTAGTAGATATTGGAGGAGGTTCTACAGAAGTTGCTGTGATTTCTTTAGGCGGTATTGTATGCAACCGCTCTATAAGAATTGCAGGTGATGATTTTACTGAAGACATCCAAGAATATATGAGAAGGCAACACAATATAAAAATTGGTGATAGAACTGCTGAAGAAATAAAAATAAACGTCGGGGCTGCAATTCCGGAATTAGATAATCCACCACCTGATTACATAGTTAGAGGTCCTCATCAAATGACAGCTTTACCAATTGAAATTCCGGTTTCTTACCAAGAGATTGCTCATTGCTTAGACAAATCTATATCAAAATTAGAAACTGCAATTATGAGTGTTTTAGAATTAACTCCACCAGAATTGTATTCTGATATTTTTACAAAGGGAGTGTTCTTAGCCGGTGGCGGTGCTTTACTAAGAGGATTAGACAAAAGATTATCAGACAAAACTAATATCCCTTTTTATGTAGCAGAAGACCCATTACATGCAGTAGCAAGAGGCACAGGTATAGCTCTTAAAAATGTTGAAAAATTTCCGTTTTTAATTCGCTAAAAATGAAAGATGAGAAATTTAATAAATTTTATTTTTAAATATTCTTACACTATTCTTTTTATCATACTACTGATAATATCTTTTATTTTTGTTTTTTCTAATTCCCCTTTCCAAAGAGTGAGTTATTTTAATTCTGCTAATCAAGTTAGTGGCAAAATACTAAATAAATGGCAAAATGTTAAGGAATATTTTAATTTAAGAAATATTAACGACTCTCTTTTGCTTGAAAATCAAAATCTTAGGAATAATCTTGAGAAATATAGAAACGAAAAACTTCCTTCTATAAATAAAAGTGGGTTTGAATATATTGCTGCAAAAGTTATAAATATTTCTGTAAATAAATCAAATAATTTTATCTGTGTTGATAAAGGCACAAATCACGGAATAAAACAAGAAATGGCTGTGATTAGTTCTAACGGAGTTGTTGGTCTTGTTGTTAGCGTTAGCGAAAACTTCTCTACTATTATGCCTATAATTAACAAAGAATCTGCTTTAAGCGTTAAATTAGAGAAAAATAATTATTTTGGCTCATTAACTTGGAATGCAAATTCGCCGACAGAAGCAATTTTAAGCGAAATTCCTGCATATGTATCATTGAATAAAGGTGACAAAATTGTTACAACAGGATTTTCTTTAATATTTCCTGAAGGACTGCCAGTGGGTGTAATCAAAAACTTTAAAACAAATGAGTCTGATAAATTCTACACTATTACTATTAGTTTGTTTACTGATTTCCATAATTTAAATCATGTTTATATTATAAAAAACGACTTTGTAAATGAACTAAAAACTTTAAAAACTAAAACTGAGTAAAATGAAAAGAATTTTAAAATATATATTATTGTTTATTATTTCTTTTCTATTTCAAGTTTTGATTTTTGATAAAGCTTATTTTTATGGATATTTTAATGTTTATGTATATATTCTGTTTATTTTATTGTTGCCAGTTGATTTAAACAAAAATATAGTTTTGCTTCTTGGGTTTTTACTCGGAATTACTGTAGATGTATTTAATTCTACACTTGGCATACATGCGGCAGCTACTGTATTTATGACTTATTTTAGGCCATCAATCTTAAGAGGGTTTTCCCCTCATGATGGATATGAGCTTAATAAAAACTTAGGAATTATTAATTATGGTTTTAAATGGTTTTTTAAATATGCTATTAGTTTAATTTTGCTACATCATACTTTTTTAATTATTCTTGATACTTGGAGTTTTTATAATTTTGGACATACTTTTATAAAAATTGTATTCAGCGTTTTTGCATCATTATTATTTATTATTATGGGACATTTATTAATAATGAAGAAATAATATGAGCCATTTTAGTAAAAGAAAATACGTTGTTGGCATAATTATTTTAACAATTTTTATTGCTATTTTTATAAAACTTTTTTATATCCAAATTTTTGATAAATCCCTAAAACAATCTTCCGACAATAATTCACAAAGACATGTTGTGGTATATCCTGGTCGTGGATTGATTTATGATAGAAATTCTGTTTTGCTTGTTTGTAACGAGGCTGCCTACGACTTAATGTTAGTTCCACGAAATATGTATGAATTTGACACTTTAAGTTTATGTAGTGATATTAATATTAGTATAGAGGATTTTTATGCAAAATTTGAAAATTGTAAAAAGTATTCGATTTATAGACCTTCAATTTTTCACAAACAAATTAATTCTACTCAATACGCAGTTTTGCAAGAACATCTATATAAATATCCCGGCTTTTTTGTTCAAGCAAGAACTTTAAGAAAATATAATGAAGGAGTTGCAGCTCACATACTTGGAGATATTGGTGAAATAGATTTGGAAACTCTTGAAAATGACGGATATTATAGCGGTGGAGATTATATAGGAAAAAGCGGTGTGGAGAAATATTATGAAAATGTATTGAGAGGAAGTAAAGGGGTGCAAATATTTTTAGTAGATGTAAGTAGTAATATCCAAGGTCCATATTATGAAGGGAAATATGACAAAGCTGCAATCCCTGGTAAAGACATATATTTAACTATAGACATTGAGTTGCAAAGATATGGAGAACTTTTAATGAAAAATAAAACAGGAAGTATTGTTGCTATTCAACCTAAAACTGGCGAAATTTTAGCTTTAGTTTCAAGCCCTAGCTATGACCCCCAACTGCTTGTTGGTAGAGAAAGAGGTAAAAATTATGATAGCCTTTTAAATTCTCCAACGCGACCTTTAATTAATAGGGCAGTTTCTTCAACTTATCCTCCAGGTTCTATTTTTAAAATTGCAAATGCTCTTGTTGCATTACAAGATGGCTTAATAAAAACCAATTCTTATTTTCCATGCGATGTTTCTAAAATTGGTTGCCACGGACACCCTCCGGCTAACGGTATTGCCAGAGCGATTCAATATTCTTGCAATCCATATTTTTATTTTGTTTTTAGAAACATTATTCAAAGAGGAATAGAAAAAAGTATTTTCAAAGATTCTAGAATAGGAATAGATTTGTGGAAGGATAAAATTATGACTTTAGGCTTTAATCATTCTTTTGATATTGGTCTGCCAAGTGTAAATAAAGGACTAATTCCCAGTGCAGAATATTACGATAAATGGTATGGAAAACATAGATGGGCTTTTTCTACTATTTATTCTTTGAGCATAGGACAAGGCGAAGTATTAGTCTCGCCTTTGCAAATGGCAAATTTTTGTGCAATAATAGCAAATAGAGGATTTTATTATTATCCGCATATTTTAAAAAAAATTGAAGATGAAGATTATATTGGAGAAAATACACAAAAAACATTTACACCTTTTGATAAAGAATATTTTGAAGAAGTTGTAAAAGGAATGGATTATGCCGTTAATGATGATTTTGGAACCGGTGGCTATGCAAGATTGACGGATATAAGAGTTTGTGGAAAAACAGGAACTGCACAAAATAAAGGAAAAGACCATTCAGTATTTATAGCTTTTGCTCCAAAAGACGACCCACAAATTGCAATAGCTGTGTATGTTGAAAATGCTGGATTTGGAGGAACTTGGGCAGCACCAATATCTAGATTAATGATAGAAAAATACATTAGAGGATATGTAAATGATATATATTTGGAAAAAAGAATTATAGAAACAGAAATTTTAAACTAATGGCAATTGGTAAAAGAGGAAATACTTTAAGTAATATTGATTGGACTTCTATATTTATATACCTTATTCTTGTATTTTTAGGTTGGATAAATATCTATTCTGCCACTTATGACGAGTCTCATGTGAGCATTTTTGATATTTCACAAAAATATGGAAAACAACTAATATGGATAGGTGCAGCTATTGTAATCGCAAGTTTAACACTAATAATAGACAGTAAATTTTTCTCATCTTTTGCTTATGTTTTATATGCAGTTGGAATTATACTTTTATTAAGCGTTTTATTTTTTGGCATAGAAGTAAATGCATCAAAATCTTGGTTCCAAATAGGAGATTTTAGAATTCAACCTGTTGAATTTACTAAAATAACAGTATGCCTAGCCCTAGCTCGACTACTTAGCAACGAGAACTTTAAATTTGATAAGCTCTCTGATATAATAAAAATCATTATAATTTTTACTTTACCAATTAGCTTTATTTTTTTACAAAATGATACCGGTTCTGCTTTAGTGTTTTTTGCGTTTATTTTTGTTTTATTTAGAGAAGGTATGAATAAAGTTATTTTTATTACCGCTTTTTCTTTAATCTTATTTTTTATTTTGGCTTTAATTACAAATATCGAGCTACTATTATTTATAAGCTTAGCTTTAAATGTAATTGGATTTACAATAATAAATGTACGCTCATATCAAAGAAAAATAATTTTTTATACGGCTATAGCTTTGGCTGTAATTTCATTTATCTTATATAGATATACTAATATTTTTAGTGATAAAACTTTACTTTTGGCGATTATTAATACAGCTTTAATGTCTTTATTAATGTTAGTTTTATTTATTATCAAAAAAAATAAAAACATTATTTTATTTCTATCAATAATAATTGGTGTTGCAATTTTTGTTTTATCTGTTGATTTTGTTTTTAATAATATTTTACAACAGCATCAACAAAATAGAATTAATGAATTATTAGGTCTTAGCTCTGATCCATTGGGAATTGGATATAATGTAAACCAATCAAAAATAGCAATAGGCTCAGGTGGGCTAACAGGAAAAGGTTTTTTAAAAGGTACTCAAACCAAATATAATTTTGTTCCAGAGCAAAGTACAGATTTTATCTTTTGTACTATTGGCGAAGAATGGGGACTTTTAGGTTCAAGTTTAGTTTTATTTTTATTTGCGTTTTTAATATTAAGATTAATTTTTCTTGCCGAAAGGCAGAGGTCAGCATTTAGTAGAATTTACGGCTATGGTTTAGTGTCTATTTTGTTTTTTCATGTTGCCATAAATATTGCTATGACAATTGGTTTAGCCCCAGTAATTGGAATACCTTTGCCATTTTTTAGTTATGGAGGCTCCTCACTTTGGGCTTTTACAATACTTTTATTTATTTTTCTTAAATTAGATTCTGATAGATTACAAGTTTTTAGATAAAATATTTTACAAATATTTATCCAACCAAGCTTTAAATTCTCTTTGCCATAAAATACTATTTTGAGGTTTTAAAACAAAATGGGTTTCTTCCGGGAAAACCAATAATTTTGATTCAATACCTAAAAGTTGAGCCGAATTAAATGCTTGCAAACTTTCTGTATATGGAATTCTAAAATCGTTTCCGCCGGTAATTATTAAAATAGGCGTATTCCAATTTTGTACAAATCTATGTGGAGAGTTTGCATAAGAATTTTGAGCAATTTTATTATCTTTTTCCCAATACGCTCCTCCAAGGTCGTGGTTTACAAAAAACATTTCTTCTGTAGCTGAATATTGAGATTCTAAATTAAACATTCCGCAGTGAGAAATAAAAGCTTTAAAAGTTTGGTCTTGATTATGACCAGCTAACCAAAATACAGAAAATCCGCCATAACTTGCACCTACAGCACCTATTCGGTTTTCATCAATAAAATTTTCTTTTTTCATATAGTTTACAGCCGACATATAATCTTTCATATTTTGCCCACCATAGTCTCCAGAAATTTGTTTATTCCATTCAGAACCAAAACCAGGTAAGCCTCTTCTATTTGGTGCAATTACAACATATCCGTTGGCTGCCATAATTTGAAAATTCCATCTATAAGAGAAAAATTGCGAAACAGCAGATTGAGGTCCACCTTGACAATATAAAATTGCAGGATATTGCTTAGTTTCATCAAAATTAGGTGGTAGAATTACCCATGTAAGCATTTTTTTACCATCTGTTGTCGGAATCCAAACTTCTTTATAATTACTGAAATTTATATTATCATAAATGTTTTTATTGGTGAAAGTAATTTGTGTTTCTTTGCCGTATTGGTCGAAAGAAAAAATTTCTGTAGCTAATTTTATAGACATTTTTTCTGCAATAAACTCATTATCACCCCATTGTATTGATGTTATATCGTGATCGCCATCTGTTATTTGAATAATTTCGCGAGTTTTAGAATTAATTTTAAAAATTTGCTGTCTTGCATTTAAACAAGATATAAAATATAAATTCTCAAATTCGCCATCAATTTCAGGCCAAAGTATATTACTTGCTCCATAATCAAAATTTTTAGTTAAATATTCTTTTTCACCATTTTCTAAATTCATGATAAACAACCTTTCTTTATCTGCCTCATAACCAGGAGTTTCCATGCTTGTCCAAGCAATATATTTTGAGTCAGGAGAAAAAACAGGATAGAAATCATAACCAGGCATACCTTGAGTTAGATTGCTTGTTGTCTTAGTTTCTAAGTCGTAAAGATAAATATCTGAATCAGTGCTTTTTGCATATTCCTTTCCAGACATTTTTTTGCAAGTATAAGCTATTTTTTTACCGTCAGGACTCCAAGTCAATTCAGAATCGTCAAAATATGGACTCATTGGAGCGTCAAACTTCTGATCTTTCATAATATCATAAATATTTTCAACAGAATTTCCATCAAAATCTGCAACAAAAATATGTGAGTAAGAATCGTCAGACCAAGCATTCCAATGTCTATACATTAAATCTTCTGCTATAATTACTTTAGTATTAGGTAAATCAGGATAAATATCTTGAGGATTTTGTTCTAATTTCACATCTGCAATAAACAAAATTTTGTCTTCTTTTGGCGAAAGTTTAAATGAATTTATATCATAATCCAAGTCCGAAATTTGTGTTTTCTCGCTTCCGTCTGCATTCATAGACCAAAGTTGAACAGATTCTGTTAAGTCAGTTAAATATAAAATTTTCTTTCCATCATTAGTCCATCTTGGATTGAAAAAAGAATTCTCTCCACCTGTTAGTCGCTTGACTTCTCCACCTTTAGCAGGTATTGTATAAATATTTGTAAAACCACGATTTTTCTCAATATCATAATAAGTAATATTATATACAATATTTGTTTTATCCGGACTTAATTGTGGGTCGCTAATTCTTCCAAATTTCCATAAAATCTCAGGAGTTAAAATTCCATTATCAATTTCTTCTTGCGAAAGTTCAACATTAGGCATAAAGTCATTTTCAGAAATTTGATTTTCTTCATTTTTTTTAGAAGAGCATGACATTATTAAAATAATTACCAAAATAAAAACTAAGTTTTGTGCTTTCATAACAATATAATTAAATTTATTTTCTTTGTTTATCAATTACAATATTAATTCCTTCAACTGCAGGTTCATAATTAGGATGAATTTTTAAACTTTGCCTATAATCCTCTTCGGCTAATTTTAGTTGAGAGGTTTGCTCATAAGAATATCCTCTATTATACCAAGCTTTATGTGAGAATGGATCACAAGCTATGGCTTTAGAAAAATAATCAATTGCCTTAAAATAATCTTTTAAATCATTTGCATAAATAAAACCTGCATTATAATATGCTTCATAATATGAACTATCTATACTTATGGCATTGTCATAAAATTCTATAGCTTTTGTAAGCTCTCCAAATTGTTGGTGAACCCAAGCAGAATTAAATTGAACTTCATCATTTTCAGGAAATAAGCTTGCTGCTGTTTTATAAAAATCTAATGCTAAACTATCATCAAGTTTGGCATAAATCATTCCTATTAAATTATAAGCCTCCCAATTTTTATTATCATAGTCAATAGATTTTTTTAAAGCTGTGATAGCATCTTGATAAGCAAAAGTTTCGTTTAAAATAAGTGCTTTAACAAAATAAGAGTCTGTGTTTTGTAAATTATTTGCTTCAATTTTTAAAATTTCAGACATAGCTTCTTGATACATCTGAACATAAAAATAAATTTTAGCTAAATCTATTCTTGCATCTACATTAAACGGATAGCGTTTTAAACAACGCTCCAAAACTTTTTTAGACATTTCCGAATTTGCGTTTGCCAAATATAAGTCTGCAAGTTTAATATAAACCTCTTGCATTGTTGTATCGACTCTTAAAGCAGTTTCCATATCTAAAATAGCCTTTTCTATATTTTTTTCTTTAGCTAAATAAAGTTCAGACCTTTTTAAGTAAAATTTAGCATTATTAGGGTTTTCACGAATTAGCTTATCTAAGTGTTCAATACTTAATGTTGAATCATTTAAAATATCTTCTCCAATTTTAGTTTTATGATTATTACAAGAAAGTAAAAATAAAAACGGAACACTTAGAATGAAAAAATATTTAAGCATTTTACTTTAGTTTTTCAATAATTTTATTTTCGATTTCAGACATAAGCTCGGGGTTGTCAGTCAATATGTTTTTAACTGCATCTCTACCTTGTCCTAATTTAGTTTCGCCATAGCTAAACCAAGAGCCACTTTTTTTAATAATTTCTAACTCAACGCCTAAGTCAATAATTTCTCCAATTCTACTAATTCCCTCTCCATACATTATGTCAAATTCTGCTTTTCTAAATGGCGGAGCTACTTTATTTTTCACAACTTTAACTTTTGTTCTGTTTCCTGTAATGTCTTCAGTATCTTTAAGTTGTCCTGCTCTGCGAATGTCTATGCGAATAGAAGAATAAAACTTTAAAGCATTACCACCAGTTGTGGTTTCAGGGTTTCCAAACATAACGCCAATTTTTTCGCGAAGCTGATTTATAAAAATACAACATGTATTTGTTTTATTTATGCTAGCGGTTAATTTACGTAAGGCTTGCGACATAAGTCTTGCTTGTAAACCCATTTTAGAATCACCCATTTCTCCTTCTATTTCGGCACGAGGCGTAAGAGCAGCAACAGAGTCAATTACAATAATATCAATAGCTCCGGAGCGAATTAGATTATCAGTAATTTCTAAAGCTTGCTCGCCATTGTCGGGTTGAGAAATTATTAAATTTTCTACGTCAACTCCAAGTTTTTCAGAATAAGATCTGTCAAAAGCATGCTCTGCATCTATGATAGCAGCAATTCCTCCGGCTTTTTGAGCTTCTGCAATAGCATGAATAGCTAAAGTTGTTTTTCCAGATGATTCAGGACCATAAATTTCAACTACTCTGCCACGTGGATAACCACCAACGCCTAAAGCAATATCCAAGGCTATAGAGCCTGATTTAATAACAGGAATTTCTTCTACCGGTTGAGAACCAAGCATCATTATAGAACCTTTTCCATAATCTTTTTCTATTTTTCCCATAGCCAACTGAACGGCTTTTAGTTTTTCTTTTTTAATATCATCAGTTTTATTTGCCATATCTTTAATTTTTATATGATTTCTTTAATAATTTGATTTGAATGATCTTTAGTTTTTACTTTATCAAAAATGTTTTCTATAATTCCTTCAGAATTAATTACATAAGTTTTTCGCAAAACACCCATATATTTTCTTCCGTACATAGATTTTTCGCCCCAAGCATTATAAACTATTAAAATTTCCTTTTCTGTATCGCTTATTAAATCAAAAGGTAAATTGTGTTTTTCAATAAAATTTTGATGTGATTTTTGACTGTCGGGGCTTATACCTAAAACTTCGTAAGATTTACTTAGCCACATATCATAATTATCGCGTAAATCACAAGCTTCGGCAGTGCAACCCGGAGTAGAATCTTTAGGATAAAAATATAAAATCAAGTTTTTCCCTGCAAAATCGGATAGTTTTATTTCCTTACCATCTTGATTTAGTCCTTTAAAATCAGGTGCTTTGCTTCCAATCTCTAATTTATTCATTAAAATATACTTTTATTAATTTACAAATATAAAAATCATAATCGGGAAACTTATAATTATTTGAAAAACTTTATTAACATTTCAAAAAAATATTGTAATTTGCATAAAAATTAAATTAAATTTCACAATTATGAAAACACAAAGTCTCTTATTTGTTTTTTTCTTGATTTCAACAGTTTTATTTTCCCAAAATGACGAAATAGATTCCTATAAAACCGCTAGGATTAGTGATGTTAATTTTCAAGTTGCTTATTTTACAGAAGAAAAAACTAGTGGAAATATCCAAGATTTTATTCTCTTAGCCCCAAACTCTGATTTGTTAAAAATTGACTTTTCAGACTATAATAAAATTATGAGAACTTACTTATCAGAACAAACTTGTTTTTCAATAAACCTTGGTCTTCAATTTGTTGATAAATCAAAACTTAATTATAGAAAAAATCCAAATTTAAGGCTTGGTTTAACTTATTTTTCAGGAACAAATTCTCGTCAAGCATATAGTAAAAAAGATTATACAACAATAGACTCTCTTTATTTTTTAAATACTGATTATGTTGGAGTTGTTGATTCGATTAATTATAAAACTATAGACTTAAAACATTATTCTGAGCAATTACATTTAGATTTTGCGGTTTTATTTAGAACTAAGCCAGAAGCAAGATGGTCGCTTTATACAGGTCTTGGGCTAAGTGCCGGAATTTCAGTAAATACAAAAGTGGAAATTTCATTTTCTGAATCAACAAGCGTTCAGGCAAGTTCCTTACAACTTGGATTTATGCACTTAAATCCTGAAACATATTTGGATAGTATGCCAATAAATCAAGATGAAATTCATAAAACCAAATTGTTTTTTGCAATTTCTGGATATATACCATTAGGAATTGATTTTAGGATTGGTAAAAAACGAGATTTTTGGAAACATACTCATTTATTTTATGAATTAAGACCAAGTTTAAATTATAGCTTTTCCCCCGAAATAGGAAGAGTAAACAAAACTTATATGCTTTCTTTATTTGGAATTAAAGTAGAACCTTTTTAAATTTTATAAAATGAATCTTACACTTAATAAAGACTTTTTTATTAGAAATAGAAAAAAACTTTTTTTGCTTTTACCTAATAATTCAATAAGTATTCTTTTTCCTGCCGAAGAGTTTTCAAGAAACGCAGACACATTATATAAATATAGGCAAAATAGCGATTTGTTTTATTTCAGCGGTTTAAAGCAAGAAAAAACCATAATTTTATTGCATAAAACCGAAAACCAAGAGCAGGAATACGCTTTTATAATTGAGCCAAATGAAAAAATGCTTATCTGGACAGGACATAAATATTCTATCGATGAAGCCAAAGATATTTCTGGAATAAAAAACATTTTTTATTTAACTGAGTTTGAGAAAGTTTTTCAAGAAATTTACAATCCCGATAGCTTAGTATATTATTCAATGTCTTCAAATGTAAGAGGGCTAATTTATGAAAATAAAATTGTTGCAGCATGGAAAGAAAGCTTGAAAAATGAAGAAATTCAGTATAGAGACTTAGATACTTTTTCCATGCAATTAAGGTTGCAAAAAGAAAAAGAAGAAATTGACTTAATGCAAATAGCTATTGATATAACCGGTGAGGCTTTTGAACAAATATTAAAATTTCTATCACCAGGAATTTATGAATATGAAGTGGAAGCTGAAATAAGTCGGTGGTTTATAAAAAATGGAGTTGAAGCACATGCTTATTCGCCAATAATTGCATCAGGAAAAAACAATTGTGTTTTGCATTACGAAACAAACCGAAATTTATGTAAAAATGGGGATTTGTTGCTTATGGATTTTGGAGCTGAATACAATTATTATGCAGCTGATTTAACAAGAACAATTCCTATTTCTGGAAAATTTTCAAATAGACAAAAACAAGTTTATTCTTCTGTTTTAAAAGTTTTAAAAGAAATGAAAACTAAATTTGTTCCGGGTAATACAATACGAGAATTAAATAAAGAATGTGAACTTTTGATACAGGAAGAACTTTTAAAATTAGATTTGTTGACAGAGGCAGATATTAAAAATCAAGAAGATGACAAGCCTGCTTTTAAAAAATATTTTATGCACGGACTTTCACATTTTATAGGACTTGATGTTCATGATGTGGGAAAAAAAGACACTGTTCTTTTGCCGGGAATGGTATTAAGTTGCGAACCAGGAATTTACATAGCCGAAGAAGGTTTTGGCATAAGATTGGAAAACGATATTCTTGTTGCTGAAAATCCAATAGACTTGTGCAGTAATATACCAATAGAAATTAGCGACATTTGTAAATAAATTATTTTTCGCCAAAACTACTGGATTCGAAGCAGTTAATAATATAAAACTATCCACCTATAATAAGTCGAAAGTCGAAAGTCTATAAAGTCGAAAGTCTACAAAGTCGAAAGTTTATAAAGTTGAAAGTTGAAAGCTAAATTACTTGCGTGTACTGAATTTGGTGAAATATTTTGCCTGTTTTGTCATGATTTTTGCAATAAATGGCAAAAATCCCGCCAAAACCCCACTTTTTCCATTTTACAAAACCTAAAACCAACACCCCATTCTAGATTCTACGTAAATTTCCAAATAAAGTTTCGTTTTTTGTGCTCAAATCGGTTCGAGTTTTAAAAGTCGAACTTTTTTGGGAAATGAAATTAAGATAAAACCTAAATTATAGAATTTTTGCTATTTTTTTAAAATTTAATTCTAAAATAATAAAAATATTTTAACCTTATATAAGAAATTTATATAGTTAAATCTGCCTTTTGTAAATTTTACTAAAAAAATTTGTTTTAAAAAAAAACATAATTAAATTTGTAAGCAAAATTTTAGCATTACTTAAATCAATAAAAGACCTGAGGAATTTATTTAATGTTTTAATTTTATTATTTATGATGAAAAGACTAATGTTTTATAAGTTTTTTACTTAAGTTTTTGAAAGCTTGAGGAAGCGGAGCTGTGAAACTTTGAAATCTTGAACCGAGCCTTAAGCGAGCTCACCAAAGGTAAACTCTGAAATTTAGTAAATGTGAAATCAACAAAAAGATGGTATATAATCTGCACAAAACCGCAAAAAGAAAATGAGGTTTACAAAGAATTAATCTTTCGGGAGCTTGAAACAAAGTTTTTTAGACAAGAGAAAACTATTTTTACTCTTAATGGAAAGAGAAAAGTTTTAAAACCTTTGATTAGCGGGTATATTTTTATAAAAATTTTTGAAACAGATATTTATAAACATCAATATATTAAAGGCATTAGTAAATTTTTAAAATTAGAAAATAAGTTTGAATTTTTAAATGATGAAGACATAGAGCTTTTAGAAAAGTTTTGTGAGAACGATTATCAAGTAAATTTATGCGAAAAATTAAGATTTGGGACAAAAATTGAAATTACCAAAGGAATTTTTAAAGGTCAAATAGGATTTATAGGTAAAAAGTCAAATGATAAGTTGATTTATATTGAAACTGCTTTGCAAAATATAAATATTGGAATTTATAAAGAAGATTTAATTTTTAAAATTTTAGACAAATAAAATACTAATGTAAAAGTAAAAATTCAGGAACCTGCTATTTTGCATTGATTGGGGTGTATAAGGGAGAGGTTTGGAGCGTGTGTAAACGAGTTAGCACCAATTTTAACAGACCAAAATAATCAACAAATAAATAAAAAATGGGACAAGAACAATACAATTTATGGGTTCAAAGAACGAAAACAGACCAACAAAACGAATTTTGTGGTGGTCGACAAGTATCTAAGAATGAAAAGTATTTCATTGAAAATTATGCTTTAAACAACATTCTATATATTGGTTGCGGGACAGGACATAGGACTTTTCCAATTTGGATTGAAAAAAACTTGTTTCGTCCCAAATATGTACTAAATTTGGGACGAAATTGTGTAAGCAATTCATTAATACTTTATTAAAAATATTGAAATTATTGAATAAATTATGGGTGAGATAAGACTCAAAATTGAGGCTAAAATTGCAGAATTATTGCAAAAAATGCCAAAAGGAAACATTCTGTTTGTAGATAATTTTTTGAATTTAGGTAATCCTGAAAACATCAAAAAAGCACTTTATCGATTAACAAACGAAAAGAAAATACTCATTCGTTTGGCTCATGGTATTTATCTCTATCCAAAGATTGACGAAGAGTTAGGCATTCTTTACCCATCTACGGAAGAAATTGCCGAGGCTATTGCAAAACGTGATAAAGCCCGTATTATTCCAACAGGCATTTATGCGTTGAATCGTTTGGGGCTATCTACGCAAGTCCCTATGAAAATTGTCTATCTTACCGATGGCTCAGCTAGAAATATAAAAATAGGTAAGAGGACTATCTCGTTCAAACGAACAACTCCTAAAAACTTAATGACAAAAGGAGAAATAAGTACTTTGGTGATTCAAGCACTAAAAGAAATCGGCAAAGAAAATGTTACAGATGAGATTTTAAAACAATTAAAAACCGTATTAAAAAAAGAAATGCAGGAGAACATTTTCCATGACGCAAAATTAGCACCAGCTTGGATAAATAACATATTAAAACAAACTTAGAAATTTACAAAAGGAATTGTTTTTTTAGTTTTTTGTATTGATTTATTTTGTAAATTGCAAATGTGATTTTTTATAATATTCTATTTTAAAACTGCAAAATGATTAATAATAAATTAATGTTAGAACATATTGATTATTTAATTAGAATAAAATCAACTGGCAGACCTTGCAATTTTGCAAAAAAGATAGGCGTTTCCGAGAGGCAGTTGTATAGAATATTAGATTGTTTAAAAGAATTGGGCTGTCCTATTGTGTATGATAGATATGCACATGCTTATAAATATGAAGTTGAAGGTAATTTTAAAATGTGTTTTCAAAAAAAACATAATAGCCCAAACTCTGATACAATAATGGATAAGAAGAATTTAAACAACACAAAAGGAGGCTTTTGTGAAAATAATTTACACACTGACGGCTGGTGGCAGTATTGCAACCTAAATTTGTTACGTGGTATTTAAAAAATGTTTAATAAAAAAATTTATTGTAATTATTAAATTAAAGCAAATTAAAAATATGATTATACCTATTATTGGAATATTTTTTTGTTGTGTGGGATTATGGTTAATACACTTTTTAAATTTTCACTATTGGGATTTTAATTATCCTTTTATTTTAACATCATCTTATATTATACTATATATATCAATATTTTCTTTGTTATTTTATAAAAAGGAGTTTTCTTCAATATTTGGACTAAGAATTAAAGGTGTAAATAAAAAAATAGTAAAAAAATCTATTCTTACAGGACTCTTCATTGGATTTCTATCAAATATTATAACCAATCTTTTATTTCATAATACAATGTCTCCTTTGGAAATTGGTAATATATTTGTCATTGTAATATTGGTTACATTAATTGCCCCGTTAGTTGAGGAATTGATGTTTCGTGGCTTCATACAAGGTTTATTACAATATAAGATTTTTCAAAATAGCTTTTATGTTCCTATTATCTTAAGCACTGTGTTATTTGCAATCTCACATTATGTATTCGTTTATAAAATGGGGGTTCTTCAATTTATAACGACATTGTTCTTTATTGCGATAGCCGGCTTCGCATGTGGTCTTTTTAGGGCAAAATACAACTCGAT
>Ga0265293_10005903_pt1 | contig 20082 bp, 19 predicted proteins | sample Munlanlewell138R_FD_192505 | JGI IMG/M metagenome (GOLD analysis project Ga0265293, IMG submission 192505) | Leachate microbial communities from a municipal landfill in Southern Ontario, Canada - Leachate well 138R | ecosystem: Engineered > Solid waste > Landfill > Unclassified | place: Canada... | reverse complement strand
CGGTTAAAGAACTCAAGGGTGATTACGCGCTGGCGGTTATTTCCACGGTTGAACCACAAAAGATTGTAGCTGTGTGCAATGGGGCACCTTTAGTAGCAGGTTTAGGAAAGGGAGAAAATTTTGTCTCCTGTGATTTTCAGGCCTTCCTCCCCTTCACTCGTGAAGTCATTTACATGAAAGATGGCGAAACGGCAGTGGTTACACCGGGCAGAATAAAGCTGGTTTCGGATTCAGGCAAAAAGGTTTCACGTCAATCAGTCACGGTAAACGCGGTTTTGGCGGTCAAAGAAAAAAGCGGGTTTGATCACTTTATGCTTAAAGAGATATTTGACCAGCCTGAGTCAATCATTTCAGCTTTAATGCAAGACGAAAAATTATTCAAGCAAGCAGCTACCCTCATAAAAAACAGCAAGTCTATTGTATTTACTGCGTGTGGGAGTTCGCGGCATGCTGCAATTATTGGGCGCTATATGTTTTCTAAGATCGCAAAACGCTTTAGTGATGTTATTATCTCATCTGAATTTCGCTATTTCGGAGACGCGGTAGATAAAAATACACTCGTGATAGCTGTTTCTCAAAGCGGAGAGACGGCAGACGTGATTGCGGGTGTCAAAGAAGCCCAGAGCAAAGGAGCTAAAATACTTTCCATCGTCAATACAAAAGAGTCAACTCTTGCCCGCATGAGTAATTGTACGTTACATCTGAATTGCGGTGTAGAGTTTGCTATAGCTGCTACCAAAACTTTTCTCAGCGAACTTGTAGTTTTGTATCTGCTGGCGTTTTCCACTGTTGACAAACTACCTGAAGCTGAGGAGGAATTTTTAAAGATTTCACAAATGCTAGAGGAAAACTTGCGCATTAATCATGACGCTGTGCCAAAAGCTGCTTCCAAACTGGCCAGAAGGGACAAGTTTTATTATATCGGCAGAGGAATAAATTTTGCCCTTGCATCTGAAGGTGCTCTCAAGCTCAAGGAGACTGCCTGCGTTTATGCTGAAGGGATGCCTGCAGGTGAATTGAAACATGGCACCATCGCTATGATCGAACAAGGAACACCAGTGATAGCGATTACCCCCTGTGATGATACACGAGCCGATATGTTAATCAACATTTCCGAAGTGAAAGCACGCGGGGCTTATATAATCGGCATTTCTGACAAACCTGATAAACTTTTTGATTTCTATATTGAAATACCTAAAGTAAGTGAATTGTTTTACCCTTTGACAGGCATAATACCGCTTCAACTTTTCGCTTACCATTCGGCCCTGGTACGCAACCTTGAACCAGATCAACCACGAAATCTTGCCAAATCTGTAACGGTAACTTAAAAACAAAAGAGTACAGTATGAAAAAGGAAAAAGTGCTGGTGACTGGTGGCGCCGGCTTTATCGGTTCCAATTTAACTGAAGAGCTACTTAACAAAGGCTACCATGTTATTGTGGTAGATGACCTTTCCACCGGAAGTATGGATAACTTAAAAGCTTTTTCAACCAATCCTGATCTTAAGTTCTTGTGTTTTTCTATAAACGATCTCAAATCATTGAGAACAGCCTGTCAGGAAGTGGTTTATGTTTTTCATCAAGCGGCTCTCCCAAGTGTGCCGCGCAGTGTCAGTGATCCTATCGCCACCAACCATGCCAACATTAATGGTACTCTTAACGTACTTATTGCAGCCAGGGACGCTGGCGTAAAAAAAGTAGTATACGCCTCTTCGTCTTCAGTATACGGCGATACACCAACTCTGCCCAAGGTAGAAACTATGCCACCTTGCCCTCTGTCCCCCTATGCTGCTTCTAAAATAGCCGGTGAGTATTATTGCACTGCTTTTACCGCAAGTTACGGCCTGCCGACTGCCAGTCTGCGTTATTTTAATGTTTATGGACCACGCCAGGCAGCTGACTCTGCTTATTCGGCAGTAATACCCAGATTTATTACCGCTATAAAAAATGGCAAGCCTCCCGAGATATTTGGAGACGGCAACCAAACCAGAGACTTCACTTTTGTAAAAGATGTGGTTAATGCGAACATTTTGGCTGCGACCAGCAGTGCTACTGGAGCTTTCAACATCGGCACCGGAACTCGCATCAGCCTTAATGAATTGGCAAACACTATCATCCAAATGGCAGGCAAAGCAAGCATCACTCCAGTTTATTCTGAGACCCGGGCGGGAGATGTTGCCCATTCATTGGCAGATATTACTCAAGCTCAAAATGAATTTGGCTACAATGCTCTATATGACCTGCGCCAGGGGTTGCAGGCTACAATAGATAAATTTGATGCATACAATGAAGGAGTGTCCGGTAGATGATTCCAATTGCAAAGCCAGTTATTTCTGAGGACGTAATATCATCAATAAGGAAGGTGATAGATTCCAGCTTCCTTGCTCAAGGCAAATGCGTAGAAGAATTTGAGCAAGCTTTCGCACGTTATATTGGCTCAAAATATGCAGTTGCTACAACAAGTGGAACCAACGCCCTTCAGTTAGCGCTGCTTGCTGCAGGGGTTGGCGAGGGCGATGAAGTTATAACCTCACCTTTTAGTTTTATAGCATCCGCCACGGCAGTGCTTCAGTGTGGCGCACGCCCGGTGTTTGCCGATATTGACCCTGTTTCTTTTAATATAAACCCAAATTATATAGTCTCTAAAATCACCCCGCGTACCAAAGCAATCATCCCGGTGCACTTGTATGGGCAAGTATGTGATATTGAAAACCTTAAAGAAATATGCCGGCGCCACAATCTTGTTTTGATAGAAGATGCCTGCCAGGCACATGGCGCCCGATGGAAACACCAATTAGCCGGCTCGTTCGGTATCGGATGCTTTTCTTTTTATCCCACCAAGAACATGACGACTGGTGAGGGCGGCATGATAACTACCGACGATGAAGAAATTGCCAATAAGTGCTGCCTGCTTAGAAGTCACGGTCAAGCTGAACGATACCGCCATACAATATTGGGGTATAACGCTCGCATGACTGAAATTGCGGCAGTTATCGGTATCAGTCAGCTAAAACATCTTGACACTTTTAACGAGGCAAGAATTAAAAATGCTCATTTTCTAACAAAGGTCATCAAGGATATAGAAGACCTCCAGCCTCCACAAATCCTGGCAGATAATAAGCATGTATTTCATCAATACACTATACGTGTCACCAATTCTTTCAAGATGAGCCGAGATGAGCTAAAAAAATATCTTGAAGAGAATGGAATAGGCTGTGGAGTCCACTATCCAATACCAATACCTCAGCAACCCCTGTTTAAAGACCTTGGATATATAGACCATTGCCCCAATGCCGAGCAGGCAGCTCGCGAGGTGCTGAGCCTGCCAGTCCATCCTTCGCTCTCTGAGGAGGACCTGAACACTATTGCAGGAGTTTTAAAACGTGCCTGATATTTTAAAAACCGGGAAAGTTATTATAGGTAAAGACGCCGTTATCCAGCCTGGGGTTCGGCTCGGTAGCAAGAATGAAGGTAAACTCCTGATTGGTATAAATGCCTCAATTCGTTCCGGCGCCATAATATATTCTGGCGTAACTATTGGAGATAATTTTAAAACCGGCCATAATATATTGATACGGGAAAACACCATTTTGGGCAATAATGTACTGGTTGGTACCAGTGTCGTGATCGATGGCAATGCTTCTGTTGGTAACTCAGTAAGCCTGCAGACCGGAGCTTATGTCACTGCCCACACAACGATTGAAGATGATGTTTTTATGGGTCCGTGGTCGGTAACTACAAATGATAAATATATGCAAGCTGGCGCCACTCTGAAAGGCCCTGTTATAAAGAAGGGCGCGCGCATTGGTGCCAATGCCGTAATACTCCCTGGTATCGTAATAGGCGAGAATGCCATAGTTGGTTCTGGCGCAGTTGTCACAAGGGATGTGCCTGCAGGGGTGACAGTTGCCGGGAACCCAGCGGCAATAATATCCAGGAAAGTGCAATGATTTATCTGCATGATGAACCACAAATTAAAGCTGTTGTTGCCAATCGAGACTTGAAAATAGCATTTATTGGGCTTGGCAGAGTTGGATTACCACTTGCCGCTACACTGGCTGACGCTGGCTTTACCGTCAATGGCATAGATATAAATCCACGCGTAGTAGACGCTGTAAACAATGCAACTTCTCCCTATCCTGACGAGCAGGGATTAACTGAGCTTATACAAAAAACGGTGTCTTCCGGAAAGCTCTGCGCAAGTACTGATTACGCAGTTATCCGCAAGTCTGATATAATTATAATTGCAGTTCCTACTTTGATTGAAGATCAGAAGCCAGATATTTCTGCTATTCACAAGGTTGCTGAACGCATGAATTCCTACATGGACACTGGCAAAGTTGTGGTTCTTCAGAGTACTGTACCGCCTGAGACTACCCAATCTATCCTTGGAGAATTTACTTATAAAAACATCAAACTTGAAGCAGGTATCGATTTCGGGCTCGTCTACTCACCAGAACGTACTCAATCACCGCAAGTAGTTGCTGATCTGAAAAGTTACCCCAAAATTATCGGTGCAATTGATGATAAGAGTGCGCTTGTACTTTCTGAAGTGTATAAAACTTTTGCACCTTCCGTTATACGTATGAAAAATATTGTGGCAGCTGAACTTGAAAAGGTAATGGAGAATACCTACCGGGATGTGAACATCGCATTTGCTAATGAAATGGCATTATTATGTCAACTATATGGCATTGACGTGCAAGAGCTTATCACCGTTGCTAACTCGCAACCTTTTTCTCACATTCTTCAACCTGGCTTGGTAGGTGGCCATTGCATCCCAATGGATCCATACTACGCAATAAGCGATGCCGCTTCTCGCGGTTTTGACACCAAATTAATACGCACTGCTCGCGAACTAAACGAAGATATCTTCACGGTCATTACCGATATGGTTCCGAATGAAGTGCAAAATGTTACTATACTGGGTTTAAGCTTTAAGCCCGGGGTAAAATCTTTTGAAACCTCTCACACGCCTCGCCTTGTAAAGAAGCTCGAAGAAAGAGGCTTAAATATAACGGTCCATGACCCGTATCTTGAGAACACTCTCTATAATTTTAAAACTGAGGCTAACCTCTGCCAGGCTATTACGGGAGCTGATTGCCTTATTCTCTCAACCGCTCACGAACAATATAAGACTCTGGACTTAACTCAAGTTAAGAGTCTGATGAATGGTGATCTTGTAATAGACATACGGGCATTCTGGGAGCCGGAAGAAATTAAACAATATGGCTTCAAGTATAAAGGATTAGGAAGGATGTTTAATGATTAATGCTGCAGTTATTGGTCTTGGTGCAATGGGTCAGCACCACGTACGAGTTTACAAGGAATTGGGAATCGAAATTGCCGGTGTTGTCGACACTGACGCCGAACGCGCAAGGGAGATTGGAGACGAATACGCAGTTCCCCATTATGATGATTATCGCAAGCTCTTGAGACGGGTTGATATTGCAAGTATTGCCGTACCAACCAGTATCCATAAACAAGTCGCTGTTGAATTTCTTCGTCATAAAACCCACTGTCTGGTGGAAAAGCCCATTGCCTCATCAGTTCAAGAAGCAGAAGAAATGATTAAAATTGCAAACGCCAACAAAGTTAAACTCATGGTTGGGCATATCGAACGTTTCAACCCGGTAATGCTTAAGTTAAAAGAGTTGATAGACAAAGGAGTGCTGGGCAAAGTAATGCTTATTTCTACGCGGCGTGTAGGGCCCTTTCAACCTCGCATAAGAGACGTTGGCATAATTATTGACTCTGCCACACATGATATTGATGCTACGCGCTTCCTGCTTGGTAAAGGGCCAGTTGATATATATTCCAAGGCAGGGCGCTTCAAACATCCCAGTCGGGAAGACCATGCACTTATAATGCTTGATTTTGGCGATAGTGCCGCATCACTTGAGGTTAATTGGTTTACACCTAAAAAAGTGCGTACACTCGTTGCAACCGGAAGCGAAGGCATCGCCTACCTTGATTATATCAAGCAAGAATTAATTATTTATAACTCACGCGATGAAAGCCATATAAAGATCGAAAAAGCTGAGCCTCTAAAAACTGAGATTGCCCATTTTATTTCATGTGTTCAAAATGGCACCCAGCCACTGGTTGATGGCATTGAAGGCTTAAATACGTTAAAAGTTGCCTTAAAAGCAAGTGAGATTGTAAGAGACATACAATCGTAAATAGCCTTACAGCTTCGCCTCGGCGTTACCCGGAAAAATAACTTTACTATTCAATAAACTCTTCAAGTTGGATATTATCGTTAATTGTTATGTCAACCCGATGATAGTTTATGATACCATTGGGTTTCATATTGACAAACTCTCTTGAAAGTGAAGACCGTCACATCCCCAGGTAATCAGTGAAATGATTCAAGAGTGTGGTAAAAAAGCACGCGTCTGACAATATTGTGCACTCGTATATCTGAGGTTGCTGTTCATCTGGATGGTGTTTTCGCTAATTTGATAGCTACCACTGCTATTAAAGTGAGAAAACGGATATAAAAAAGTGGAGCTGAGGGGACTCGAACCCCTGACTTCCTCCTTGCAAAGGAGGCGCTCTCCCAACTGAGCTACAGCCCCAAGACCTTGTATTATAGCCAAAAATTGCCCTGTCGGGCAATTTGAACCAGGCAAGGCTAGGACATGAGGGCTAAATCTATTTCCGGTATAGCCATTTCACCAGCCAGCTCCCCTTGAAGTATGAGTTCTTTTGCCTTACGGAAGTCAGCTGAAGTAACACCCCTTGTATCAGGATTAATAATTACATCTGCTCCTTCAAGGCTTTCCAGGACGGTCTTCATATTAGCAATATCTATAACCTGCGTAATTACATCAAAAACTCCAGGCTTTTTTGCTTTTATCGACGGTTTCTGTGGACGATCGGAAACTGTGGAATATACGTTTACTGCTACGACTATATCTGCCCCCATCTTCCGGACTACATTCACTGGTACCTGATTAATTAAACCACCGTCTACAAGGTAGCGGCCATCACGTTCAACAGCTGAAAAAATCAGTGGTATGGAAATGCTGGCACGAACACCTTCCAACACAGGGCCTGAGCCGATAACAACCTCTTCACCCGTCCACAGGTCACAAGCAACGCAGACAAATGGTATTTTTAAATCTATAAAATCGGTGTCTCCGATTATCACTTTCAGCAAACTCATTACACGATTTCCTGCAACAAAACCACCGTCGTGAGGTATGCCAACATCAACAAGGCTTGCCCAATCTCGCGCCTTCATACTTATTGCCATATCTTTTAATGCATCCGGGCTGGTTCCCCAGGCATAAGCAGCTCCGGCAACAGCGCCAGCACTGGTTCCGGCAATATAGTCTACTTTTATATTATTTTTTTCCAGCGCTTTAAGCACTCCAATGTGCGCAAGCCCTCTTGCAGAACCACCACCCAATGCCAGCCCAATTTTTTTTCTTGTCACAAATTTATCCTTTCTGTTGAAGGCGAATTTTACCAGAGGTCTTCCAGGCCATCATCATCAACATCATTTCTTAAAGAACCTAATTCCTTATAAGATTCTGGTGTTCCGTAATCCCTTGGACGGAAGGCAACCGGCATGGGAACCGCATGTCCAAATATCAATGCCTGTTGGCGTGAAGACAATTTTGAAAGCACCGATTTTAGAGCGCTTTTCCCCGACATTCCGGCCAGCACAGCATCGATATCCCTCTCACTATCCAATAAGCCAGTTATTTTGGTTCCCAGCTGGCTCATAACTTCTTCGTCTATGCCGCTCGGACGCTGGTCAATAACAAGAAGAGTAGCGTTATATTTTCTCATTTCTCTGGCAATGGTACCAAAAATTGTCTGGCTGGCAACTCCTGGGTTTAAAAACTTATGAGCTTCTTCTATAGTTATGACAAGCGGCCTGGGTGGGGCACTATCATTTGCCATAGCCCGTTCGGTTTTTGCCTGATAGCGTTCGTAAATACGCCGGGTTAATAGATTTGCTATCAAAATATAGGTGGTAATATCTCTAAAACGGCCAAATTCCAGCACGACATGTTTTCCATTCTCCAGATACTCCAATACTTTTTCAACAGCGCGTTCCTTTACCTGAGGTTTTACAAAAGGTAAATTACATATATTTCGCAACCCGCGTTTCAAATTGCCAAAAGTGGCATCATGGATATTCAGACTGTTTAAAATTTCAGCGCTTTCTTCATTGTCCTCCAACTTCATTGCCTCTTCGATCCACCGGTTGCCGTAACGCTTTTGTAATTGATAAGTTGCAGAAACCGCCTGATCTGTTAGATTGAGTGTCTGGCGAAGCAAGCTAATATCTTCTGGTTTTATTTCGTCGTAGCCGATGTTAACTACAAAATCTGTGCTCACCCCCCTGTCGATTGAATTCTTTTCATCCAGAGTAAACACAGAAACCAATGAAGGGAAAAGTTGCTTCAACCCCTTTACCGGGCTCGCCTTCTCCCGGGTGCCCTTCCAGCCATACTCATTATGCATGTCAAAAACAAGGTTTACCGCCGCACCGGATTGTAAAATTCCAACCAACAGCAAACGGGTCAGGAATGTTTTGCCGGTACCACTTTTGCCAAAAACACCGTTCGAACGCCGCACAAACTCAGGTAAATCCAGGCAAAGCTTTACTTCCATATCAAGCGGGTTGCCGATAGAAAAATTTTCTTTACTTTCTCTGCCAAACACAAGCTCAATATCGGCTTCATTTGCCAGCAGTACTGGCGAAAAGTGACTGGGGATGGATTTAACCGGCTGCGGACCATCCGTCAAGCTGTTATCAACTCCCAGAGTGAGATAAGGAGCAACCTGCATAGCACCGTAAGTAGCAGTGCCAGAAAGAATTTCTGAAATGAAAGAGTCTTCAGCAGCAGAAGAAGATTGCAAAATCCCGGCGTCCGTTACCTCAAGTGAAATATCGTTTATCATGCCAAAAAAACGCCGTGATTTCCCCTGGATAGTAACCAGGTTACCAACTGTGACTTCTTCTACGCTTACATTGTTATCAAGACGGGCTTGAATACCCTGGTTCAACGAGCCTGCTATTACAATACCCAGTTTTTTTTGTGCTTGTGAATTCATTATCTCAACCTCGCCAGAATCGCTCTTAAACGTTGGTAATCTCCACTATACATCTCCGTAAGCTTTTTGCCTGCACGGACGCTAAAACCGGAATCTGGGCCGTTAGATACGCTCATCCTCCTTATGCAAGCGGCTATTAATTCCTCCACTGGAACTTCACACTGGGCACCTTCTAAAAGAATCAGAAACTCCAGTGACTCGCCAAAAGCAATAATTTCTTCATCGCTGCACCGATACACGAAGCTGTGGAGGCGCACTGGAAAAGAAGGGAGATAATGATAATACTTACCTTCCTGCCTGAAACCCACCACTACAGTACCAAATTCACTTCTTAGCAGCTGATTCAGCTGTGGGTTGTTTTGGTAGAGGCTATCTTCACTCGTTTCATCATGACCTCTTGCAATCGGCCGACGCCCAGGTTCAAAACTGTTCGTTGATCCACCGCAGGTAACAGCCAATATTTCAGTTTCGTCGTAGTGACATTTTACCAGTTCCCCCAGTGCAGGAAGTTCGTATAGCTTATAGCACTGAGCGCTAAAACCCCCAGTACTTGCTTCAATTACTTCACCTAAACGCTCATTAACCCCTTCCAATTCTCACCTCCGCATAAGTTTTTAACATTTATCTCCGGTCAAACCCACCGCGTCTTTTTGCTGAGGCTTTTTGCAGAAATAGTCACCGACAATTTCTTACCAGCCATATATTCATCCATCAAGTGGTAAAAATTTTCGCGGTCAGCTCCAGTGACAACGGCTTGCTCATGAGCTTCTGAAAGAGCAACCGGGTATCCCTGCCCTTTATAGCACTGGTTAATCACTAAAGAATGAGATAGGCTTAAGAGCTCGGCATCATTGGCAACCCACTCCGGCACTTCAACCCGCGCTATTTCATCAAATGTTTTAATATAATAAAAGTGAACTCTATGCCTTCCATACCGCGTACAGTTAATCCTGGAACGGCTGGCAAAAACATCGGAGCGTTCATCACAATCCAGACTTTGCCAGAAAATATCTCTATCCCGTATTCCATCAAAGCATGCACAAGGCCTTTCTTCAGTAGAAACACCTGTACAATATTTATCACAATCTGCTTTTTCATGAGGGCAAACGAGTACTCTCAATGCGTTAACCACATCAGTACTGCGGCTAAAACTGATATAGCTTGCAAGTGCCACCTGGCGCTCCGAATTCAGCTGCCAGATACTTTCCATCTGTTGCAAAATGCCGTTTTCCAGAACCGCATCTACAATATAGTCTGGGTACTCTTTTGATAAAAGCCCCCACATTATCAAAGAGCCATCAACCAGTGCCAAAGCTTTATCTTTTTTCGGGATGCCAGCACACAACTCTGCAAGATATTTAAATTCTTCCACAGTTCGCCTTATGCCAAGTAAAGATCCTTCAACCATCATTTCCCGCCCGGGAATATAATTATCCGGACGAGCGGCTAAATCCTCTTCTTTTGAAAAAAGTAAAGGATGGCTGTTTAGTTCAGCGCGAGGATTATTACCGTATTTTAACGCCACAGTTCCAATATTTATCAGGTAACAGCGCGCACCACGATGACGATCAACATCGATTTGAGAACCATCAGTAGCAAGTATTCCAAATTCTTCCGGCAGGGCGCCCGGCTTGTGTTTGCCATTAAAATCGTTGACTATTTCTGCTACAAGCCAGCTGGTTTTACTTGCTTCAACTTTATTTTTCAGAGATTTAGCATTGTTAGCGGAAGCAAAGATTTTAATTGCATTGGCCAGATTTTCTGCACGGGTCTCCTGTGAGGCTGCGAAATCGTTCGTCATACCAAAAAGAGAGCTTGCTACTTTATGTAAATCTAAGGCCATATTTTACTTCAAGTATAGTTTATCAGATAGTTTGCCTCAACTTTTCTGCAAGCTCTTCGCGCCCTTTCATTTTACATCTTGATACTGAACGCCAGATGATTTTCATACAAAGAGTTAAAATGGTTAACTTTCGTTAGACCAGATAAAAACCCTGCTTGACCAAATTCTGGCAATAGCTTCTTCTAAAACTGCTTGCCGTGGCTCATTAATATCAAGAAGATACGGTAATTCAGGTTGATCAAGCATTACAGTAAATGCGCATTGTTTTTTAAATTGGAGGATGGTCGTACGCGCTCCCCCATAAACCATATAGTCAATATCTTTCACGTGAGGTTCAAGGTATTGCCGCAGGTATCCGCAAGCACGGGTAAAAAACGTCTCGATCTGCTTTTCGCGGTGACGGGCAAACCGATTGGCAGAAGAGCCACCCTTCCGATGGCGACGATGAATCAGGCCTTTGCCAACCTTACTGGTAACCAGGTTGCGCCCTTTACTTACCCCAAAGGCAAAACTTCCCATACGAACCAACACTATCCCAATAATAAACTGACTTTCCAGAATTTCAACCAGTGGTGAGATTTCTATATAACTGGCTTCCAAAGTTTTTGTTATAGGAAAAGGAGGAATAATAAGCATATAGTCACATTGCTTTTGCTTTTTACTGCAAAAGATTACAAACCCGGTTTGGCTCGACTCAGCCTGGATTTCCACTGAGGCAGGAAGGTCAAGCTCTTCAGATAATTGGCAAGACTTATCCCCAATTATTGGTTGACAGTAGTGGCTGGTGCAATCGCCTTTGTCTGATGTAAAAATACTGCTCGTTTTAAGGACGGCTTCCGGGCTCATGCGTTTTTCAGTTATGTGTTCACTGGCAATCATTTTAATGCCGCCACCGTAACCCCATCACCACCTTCGTCATTACCACCTGCCCGGAACGATTTTACCAGTTTCTGCCTGGACAGATAGTCTCGTACGATCTGGCGTACCACTCCAGTGCCATACCCGTGTATTATACGGACAAAATCAAGGTTTGCCCCTATCGCACTATCTATATAACTCTCCAACTCAAGCTCAACCTCATCTGCGCGTTTACCACGAAGATCCAATTCAATTGAAACATGAGATCGGGGGGTTTTTGCCCGCCCAGTATAGTCCTTTTCTATGGCGGCACCGCCAGATCTGACCCTGCTGACATTTGAGCTATCAACCGTAAACCGCACTGAACCCGATTCCGCAGTAATTTGCCCTGTACTTTGATTTAATGCAACAACCTGTGCTTCTATCTCAAGATCTGCAAGCCACACCATATCACCGGGGTTTATTTCGCCAGTTTCAGCTACCGCAGTCTTATCATCAGGTTCATAAGAAGTTGTTTCCCTAAGCCTCCTACGAATTCCGGCAAGATTGTTTTTAGCAATTCCAAGCTGTTCTTGTGATTTCTTTTTCTTCAGCTCTGCAGAAACATCGCGGATTTCACGCGTAAGGCTGCTTATCTCCATAACTGCCTCATCTCTTGCACGATTGAGGATCTTTTCTTTTTCCATCTTCAGTTTATCAAGCTCGTTTTTCAGTTCTTTTTGTATCTTTTCAGCCATATTTTTTTCAATTTCTGCTTCACTGGCAATATTTCTTGCCCGAGTTTTTTCATTTGCCAACTCATACAACAACGAATCAAGCTCTCTGTCTTGTGAAGACAGGCGCTGTTTAGCTGCCTGTATAATATGTTCCGGTACACCCAGGCGTGCTGCGGTTATAAGTGCGTTACTGCCACCTGGCACACCTGGTATGATCCGATAAGTCGGCAATAAAGTTATAGGATCAAACTCAAAAGCTGCATTTTTAATCCCTGGAGTGGTATGCGCTAAAGCTTTTAATTCATTAAAATGACTGGTCGCGATGGTAATCGTTTTTTGTTTATGCAGATGATCAATTATTGCCGCTGCCAGTGCGGAACCTTCAACCGGGTCTGTACTTGTTCCCAACTCATCCAGCAAAACGAGACTTTTTGATGTAGCCAGTTTGATTATGCGACTGATATTTCCCATATGCCAACTGAACGAAGAAAGGGTTTGTTCAATACTTTGCTCATCACCAATATCGGCATAAATACCATCAAAAACTGGCAGAATTGTTGCCGAATCTGCAGGCACAGGCAGGCCCGATTGCGCCATAAGGCAATATAAACCAATTGTTTTAAGAGCAACTGTTTTTCCACCAGTATTTGGGCCAGTAATAATCAAGGTAGAATAATCGGGTCCGATTTCAAGGTCCAGCGGAACAGCCCTGCCTTTTAGAAGTGGGTGACGAGCTTTTACCAGCTTGAGAACCGGAGCATTTTCCGGCGCTACAATTTGAGGCTCAAAAGCTCGCACGGCATGCCCATATCGAGCTTTGGCAAGCTCAAGGTCTACCTGGGCTGCCAACTCAATATTCATAGCCAATTCTGTGCTGTAACTGCCAACTTTTGCGCTTAACCCGGCAAGAATTTTTTCTATCTCTCTGGCTTCTTCGAGCTCAAGCTGTTTTAAATCATTGCCAGTATCAAGAGTAGACCAGGGTTCAATAAAAACGGTTGCTCCCGTGTTTGAAACATCATGCACAATACCCTTGATATCTTTTTTATTCTCTATCCGAACCGGTATAACATAGCGTCCTTCCCGTTGGGTAATAATCGCTTCTTGTAAAGCTCTCGCAGCTTCTTCCGATTTTATTATCCCTTCCAACTCGCGGAGCAATTTCTCGCGCACCGTCTTTAATTCCTTTCTGACCTGTAAAAGTCTCGGGGAAGCAGATGAAAGTATTTCTCCTGCCAGGCTGATCTTGCTTACGATCTCCTTTTCAAGAGGTTTCAAGTCCTCCATCTTGTCAACAATACCGACAATTAGAGGCAAGCCTTTTTCTCTTCCGTTAAAAACTGTCTGTAGGTGGGAACAACTATTTATAACCTGTGCGATATCAAGAAGCAAAAGAGGTTCAAGCACTTTCCCGCGTTCTGCGGCCTTAACCAGAGAGGCTACGTCTTTTATTCCTTCAAGACTAAAGGACGGTTCACTTTCCAGGAATTTTCTGGCTTCCAGTGACCTGGAAAGTGATTTTTTTACTTCTCCAATATCAGAAGAAGGCTTTAAAGCCAGCACCAGCTCACAGCTTCTTGAAAAGCTTGTATAACTGGCAATTATTTCAAGCACGCGGGGGTATTCAAGCAATTGGCAACTTTTTTCGTCCATGTCAGATCTCTTTAGTTATAATATCATAATCATTTGGCCATCTGTTACATTCGAGCGTTTTTTCCGCTTGTTAACAACATGCTGATAAATCTTACTACAACTTTTTGACATTTATCTCTCCTGCTCTTTATAATGAGCCAAATATTCCATTGCAGGTAATCTTGGCAGAAAAAGATAAGAGTAAGCAAACAAATCGGTTGCATGATGAAGATGTGAAGCGCAGGCTTGACATGCTCGACCACCGTCTGGACGATATAGACACCATGGTCTCAGCCGTTATCGAGCGTGTGATGGTCCAGCCCATCAATCTTACGCTTTCGTGCCCGCATTGTGGCCATAATATTGAAGTTTCGATGATAGGCAATAAAAAACCAACCGCCTAGATACGCCCAGTTCATCCTTATGGAGGATTTTATGCAGACAATTTCCAGCATTGACATTAAATACGGCATATTCCGCAAAAGAGTATCATCAAGCGTTACAACCAAGCTGATTATGGTTGTTGCCATGGCTTGCCTGACTGGTTTGCTGGCACAAGTCAGGATCCTCCTTCCTTTCACCCCTATACCGATTACTGGGCAAGTACTGGCAGTTCTGATGTCTGGCATCCTGTTAGGCAGGTGGTGGGGCGGTGCCAGTATGGCTCTATATGCCGTAGCAGGCATTGCAGGGTTACCCTGGTTTGCTGGTTTTTCGTCTGGCTTCGGTGCAACCGGGGGCTACATACTGGGCTTTATCCCGGCTGCTTTATTCTTGGGGCATTTTGTAGATAATTATGTCGAGTCCCGCCGTTTTTTATCACTCATGGGCCTAATGCTTGTTGCTACCCTTATTTATTACATTCCAGGGGCAATATGGCTTTCTTTGTGGCTTAAGAGCGCAGGGCTTGCTACGAGCTTTGCTGATGCTATTCGTATGGGAGTCGTTCCCTTCGTAGCATTAGATCTTCTTAAGGCGTTTGCTGCAGGGTTTTTTGCCTTTGCGATAGTGCCCAAGCAAGATTATTCTTCTTAACTTTATTGACTATTTCGTGTTAAATATATAGTATATTATTGATTTGGGCGGTTAGCTCAGTTGGTTAGAGCGCTGCGTTGACATCGCAGAGGTCATTGGTTCAAATCCATTACCGCCCACCATCCTTTTCAAAACCTCCAGACCACTCACCCGCAAAATCATGGCAAACGAGAGTCAGTACTCATTACAGAGCGATCAGCTGGTACCTGCCTAAATTTTGAATGCCAATCAGCCTGTGAGAATCGAGAGCAATTCCTATTGACAGAATGTACGTAAAATAGTACTATATCAAGTACACCATTATCATATTTTAGGAGAAGAAAAATGATTGCTGCTAATCCCTCGGACGTCAGAAAGAATCTTAAAAGCTTCATGGATAGAGTCGTAGATGATAACGAACCCTTGATTATTACCAGGCCGGGTGACCGCGATGTTGTTATGCTGTCAAAAGAAGAGTATGACAATATCACTGAAAACATTCATGTACTGGGAAACAAGACGAACCGCGAATGGCTCTTACTTGGAAAGAAGCAAGCAAAATCCGGCAGCTTAAGAGAAGTTGAAATTGAGTGAAGATACTTTTTACCGACACCGGATGGGAAGATTACTCATTTTGGCTTGAGAATGATACAAAGGCACTCAAAAAAATCCATCGTTTACTCAAAGACATCAGTCGCTCCCCTTTCAACGGCATGGGAAAGCCAGAGCCGCTAAAATTTGAGTTGTCGGGATACTGGTCGCGTCGCATCAATACAACTGACAGATTAATCTATAAAATCGAAAAGGAAACAATCATCGTTATCGCTTGCAAGAGTCATTATCAGTAATGTCAATAATTTGTTAGAACTTCAATTCCTTATTCAGTATTCTATTTTAAAAATCTAAAGACTAACTCTTACTTTAAATAAACCAACTTCCATTGGAATAGTGCAACTCGGCAAACGTTTATGATCATATATCCAATTAATAAATCACCAAATTATGTTATATTTCCCATTTTGTGTTAGACTGTCTGCAGGCACTAGTTAAGGAAATGCGCTACAGAAGTACCGCCAGCTCTTTATGGGTGAAGAAGGCGGTATTTTTTATTGGAACTTAAGCAGTTTTTTGCAAGCAGTATCCACTGCCAGAGATAGAAAGTTTGCCTGATTGGCGAGAGATCCATAACACAGTGGACCAACAATGATAGAACCAGGAGTACGATGACGACCAATATTACGCAATCAACATATGTTTCCCAACCAGCTCACCATACCGCTGCGGGCGGATTTTTACAATTTGATTTCAAACCACAACTGATACGTGCTATTTCCGACCTTGGCTATAACACACCCACATCGGTTCAATTGAAAGCTATCCCTCTTTTACTGCGCGATAACGATGTAATCGCCCAAGCGCAGACAGGTACTGGGAAAACAGCTGCCTTCATGCTGCCTATCCTCCAAAATTTGAAACAAGAGCCTGGCGGTATTCAAGCTCTTGTAATGGCTCCCACACGGGAGTTGGCTCTACAAGTTGCCCAAGCAGCGCGTGACTATGGAAACTATCTGAATGTAAGCGTGCTGGCAGTATATGGAGGGCAACCATATGGACAACAGATAGGACGCTTGAGACAGGGAGTGGACATTGTAGTTGGCACCCCTGGAAGACTATTGGACCTTATTCAAAAGAAAGAACTTGATCCAGGCAACTTGAGCACTATAGTTCTTGATGAAGCGGATGAAATGCTCAGTATGGGTTTCATCCAGGATATTGAAGAGATACTCAGCAGTTGTCCCTCTGAGCGCCAGACGGCACTTTTTTCTGCCACACTCTCACCGAAAGTGGCAAGCATGGCAAAAAAATACATGCATAATCCACGGTCTGTTACCATTCAAACCCGGCACCTTACCGTTGACGCAATCGACCATCAGTATTGCCTCGTCAATAAAAAGGACAAACTGGCGGTACTGACGCGGTTTTTTGAAGTTGAAGATATTACCAGCGCTCTCATATTTACAAACACACGAATCAGCACAAGCGCTTTAGTAAATGAGCTCATGGGGCGGGGTTATTCGGGAGAAGCTCTAAATGGCGATCTGGCTCAGGCGACCCGTGAACAAGTTTTGAATCGCTTCAGATGCAATCAAACCACTGTGCTCGTAGCTACCGACGTAGCGGCTCGTGGGCTGGACATTGACGACATTTCACACGTGTTTAATTACGACCTTCCTCTGGATCCAGAATCATATGTACACCGAGTCGGACGTACCGGCAGAGCAGATAAAACTGGCATCGCTATTTCTCTGGTTACACCCCAGGATCGATGGCGCTTACACCGAATTGAAGGATACACTAAACAAACGCTGACCCAGATACAAGTTCCAACCATAGAGGAAATTGAAAAACATCGGGAAGCAAAGCTACTTGAACAAATGAAGGGCTGGCTAAAGTTCGGCCGATATCAACAAGAATTACAACTGGTTATAAGTCTGGTGGAAATGGGGCACGACCCGCTCAAGATTGCCGCAAGCGCTCTAAAAGCTATCCGAGCTGAGGAAAAACAGCGCCAAATAGTAGAAATCAGTCAAGTTCAGGAAACAAGCTCCCCGAGTTCCCGGCGGAAAACTCAACGCGGGAAAAACGGAAAAGAAAGTCCTGGTTTTAGTCATCCAAATAAAAAGAGGGCGAATCGTACGCCTCCGAAAACCAAGAAGCCATACTAACAAGCGCATCCCGGTTTAACGCCCCCTTTTAGTCTATAACTGAAGCACATACGTTAAGGCGGTAACTATGCTCACGCAATTTAATTAAAGCGTAACAGTCTCAAATCTGAGATATTTCTTCAGTATTGGCGTGCCCCCACCTTCAGAAACAATCCGCTCTACGGCCTTCCCGTCAAGCACACGTGCACCGCTGATATGTGTCACAGGAGTGCCAGCGAACACCTCTGGATACATAATAGTGGAAGGTCCAAGAACAATTACAGCACGTGGTTTACCCAGCTGCGCAATAATATTATCAAACGTGTTTGTGACGATTGAAGTTGCTGTTATTATGGCAACACTGCAACCTGCGAGCAACCCGTTACCTTCATGTGCAGGCACTGTTCCCGGCTTATCAGCCTTTAATTCAAGGATATCAAGTCTGCATCCAGTCCTTTTCAGTTTTGGAATCACCGGACCAAAATGCCCTACCATCACGACATTATCATCTGGGCTAACGTTAATTATATCTAAAAAATCATCTGTTGAACCTTTGGTAGCAGTTAAGCCTGCCACCAAAGCGTTTGTTGTTGCCACTCCCAATGTTCGTTTGAGGGTATGCTTTTGATCTGTCAGCATATTAAGCAAGTCAGAAGCATCCGTGCCAACAAGGGTTCCAGCTACGCCCATGTGCGTGCAGCAACCCGATTCATCTTTGCCAGTCCACGATAGTCCAACATCGTTGTTGCTGAGCCTGACACTCGAATATCCCAGCCCGATGCGGACGTCTTCTATTGTTAACCCTTCACTAACAGGCTTAAACCTGTCGACAATGATTTGTTGTATAGTACTAGTCAAAATTGCCTCCTTTTCAATAACTGTTTATTGTATTTATCATTTGTCCCAATGTATTAATGCCCAGGAGATATTTTTATCCAAGCGGTAAAATCCTTCACTGTACTCCAATTTTTCAGCCAGCAAATCTCTTACCGTTTGTTTATCTTCGTCGTTTGAGAATTGGTAACTTTTTAGGATTTGGATAAAAGCATCATCAATATTGTAATACAGACTTTGACCATTTATTTCGAATATATCAACGCTTGCGTAAATTCCCATGGCATTAAGCAAGTTATAGAGCAACAAATAATCAGGAGAAGATTGATACTCTATTCCTAATTTCTGACAAATGAGTTCTTCCATTTCATTGCGACTGTTTGCTTTCCATGTGATGTAACAAGTGCGCCTCGCCGCCATGTCTATCTTTCTCAGGGAAGAAACTATATCCCCTTGCGAAGGTAGTGAACGTGAAACAAGCACGACGTCGTGGATTGGCACGTCCTTATTGATCTGTGCGTCCATCCAGTTTATGTTAAGTGCAATGACATTGTTTATGCCCTTCAGGGCTGCTTTTTCAAGTACTTTTTCCAGCATGTGAGGAGACTGGTCAAGGGCAGTCACGGTCTCTACTTTTTCTGATACAGGAAGAGTCATTGCTCCCATCCCTGCTCCCACGTCCAATACAGAATCTGTCTCAAGAAGCTCCATCCTCCTCACCACGTTTTCCACGTATCTACTGCTCCCTCGCTTGACAGGCATTGACTGAGCCCAATAATCCCAAAAATCTTTTCCAGAACCTTTAAAAGTTGCGTTTTGGGAAGTTTGTTGCCAAAGGTTGGCAAGTTCTGCTACTCGCTCATCAGCCGGCCTGTTGTTATTCAAAGAGCTGGCTACCGAAATTTTCATATTGCAAATTGTATCCATATACGACTACTCCCATTATTACACTGGCAAAGATAACACGCTGTTATAATCAAGCGTTATGCTACTATAGTTATAACGTAAAGTCAAACCACCCTAACACGTATTTTAATATAACAACAAACACCTTGCTCAAAAAGAAGGTAGAGAACGGACACAACTCCTTTATAAAAACACCAAAAACTCAAGAATAAAATGAACTTCTTGCAAGTAACAAGATTGCGCTGTATTGGATACAGAAGAACAATATTATTTTGCTGATGACCCATGTAACTTCAAATTCCAGGTGAAAAGTTATTGATTCTCGGCAGTATGAGGGTTATACTCATAAGTATCGACAAGGAAAGGAGGCCATAAAATGGCAGGAATAGAAATCGGTTACGTTTCTGACTATTTTGCACACCCAATGGTTGCCGGAGTCAACTTGTCTGGTGAGCTGGAAAAGGGTGATGAGATTCGCATCATTGGCCACACTACAG
>Ga0265293_10005902_pt1 | contig 20084 bp, 26 predicted proteins | sample Munlanlewell138R_FD_192505 | JGI IMG/M metagenome (GOLD analysis project Ga0265293, IMG submission 192505) | Leachate microbial communities from a municipal landfill in Southern Ontario, Canada - Leachate well 138R | ecosystem: Engineered > Solid waste > Landfill > Unclassified | place: Canada... | reverse complement strand
CCGGCGCGATTGAGATATTATTTATCTCGCTCACATCTTAAGTATAGCAATTTGATATACACTTGTCAACTCTTTTTTATTATTTTTTATATTATTTTTTATAACACACGCAAAACCGCAACAGCAGCAAAGTTGAGCGAATAAAAAAAGTAAAAAAAAATGGGCTCTCTGGTAGAAAGCCCGTGTTGCGATAAAAATTTGTTGTTGCAAAACACTCGTTTTTACTTTTAGATGTTTAAGAGCCGTTTAGATTTACACCATTCTCAAACATGAGTCTCTATATAGTAGAAAGTCTATCAATTAGCACTTCTGTAAAAAACGCCCTCGCATCTTCAACGCTTGTTAAAATATATTTTTCCGTACAACAAAAAACCCGCTACTAGAGCGGGCTATAAAGAGAGAATTATGGTCTTTAGGTAAAGTGTGTTTGACAATGGCCACAGACAATATCGCCGTCAATGAGCCACAGCGCACCGCCGCAAAGCGGGCAAGGCTCGTTTAAATTCGCTTTGTTTTTTATCGGTTTGTTTTTCAAACTTTACTTACCAAAAAGATAGTGTGTACATATAATGCCAGATATTTTAGAAACATTCAATCAAAAATTTTGAGTCGAGTGCAACGTAAACACCGGCAGCATTTCGGCCCCACCTTGCGCCACCTTTTTCTTTTGTAACTCTCCGAACGTCCAAATGGATCCCCGGGTTGTTCCAGTAGGGATACAAACCTATACCGCCGAACAGCAAACTTTTTTCTGCCGCTAAGAATTGGTCTATGAGAGGAATACCAACAAAATGCCCGTCTACAGCCAAGCCCTTGCCGTGTGTGCCCTCATCACCACCACGGTATGAACTATGTACAATGAACGGGTGCCCTACTTTTGCACGTAGAGCGTCTAAAGCATATATGATTTCCGGACTCATAAGCTCCGGGGAAACAAATTCTGACGGCAGAAAAAAGATTACATTATCCCAATTTATATTCATTTCTTCACCTCAATTTTCGACGGCGGTGCACCACCATTTCTTGTACAGTCTTGCAACCAAGTTGCGTTCTCTTTGTTTATGCACGGCAAAGCGGAGATGGTTTGTATAACCTTATGCTGCTGCTTATCTAGCTTTTTAACTTGAGTGATATACGAGTTGACACGCAGCACTACAATGAAAATAAGGACAACTGCCGCGATTAGAAGTAGTTGCCCCTGAGTAAGTTGGTCTAAAAAAGTTTTAAGAACAAAACTTTCCACTTTTATTTTTTCCTTTTAATCTCGTAAAGTTCGTATTCTAAGCGTGCCCAAGTTCCGATTACGGCTATAATAAGAACGGCTCCTCCAAGTATTTCCATTTTAAAACCTCCAGTGTATTCCGATTTGTTTCTTGAAACTATCTTTGATTACATATACAAAAGTGTCAGGCGCAACGGGCTTTATAACAAGCCCGAATTGCTGACCTTTTACTTTTCCGAAGGGTTTTCTAATTTCGTGCCGTCCTTTTCTTTCATCGCAAGATACCAAGCTGCCAACTCTTTTACCGCTTTTAACTTGTCATTTTTCCAAGCTTTTTCAAACTCTGAAAGTTTAAGGAGGTAAGTCTGTGCTTTAGCTACCGACGACATCGGGTATTTTTTCGCGTAGGCCTCGACGCCTTCAAAGACAAGCTTGTATGAGGCATCGGAGTAAGGCTTAACGTTATCCCAGCCGTCTTGTTGCGGTTTGGCGGCCATATAGTTTATGAGCCTGTGCCCGCAGTAAGCGATTATTATTGACCAAATTATTAGTAAGTTCTGATTTGCCGTGATGAAGTTCATAACTTTGCTGATAATTTCCATATTCATAATAAGCCTCCTTGTTTAATGTTCGTGTTTAGTTTTAGTAATTAGGTGCAGATGTTTGATTTGCCGTGATAAAATTGAGAATATTTTCCATTGTTTAAGCTCCTTTTGTAAGCGGTTTTGCGTGGCTGATAAAGCCGGTAAATCTCGCTGAATAAATATCACCTGTAACGAATATTTTTCTGTCCTCGCCTTCTTCGCATTGTATAGTAATTGTCGTTGGCTCCTCTGCCTCCTCAATCTGTATTTCTGCCATATCGTAGGCATCATAGCTTGTGCCGTTAACCGTGAAGTTTACGGATAGTTGTATGTTCACTGTTCCGCCCTTGCTCGCTATATAAGCGGTTGTCGGTGTCGGTTCGGGTAGTTCAAAAGTTGTTTCAAGTTCGTCCATTCGTGTACTCCTTTAAAATTTATTAAAATACGCCGACAATAGCGGCCAGTCTCTTAACTCTAAGTCGATTATTGCAGGGTCGTAGATACCGATGTTTGGAGAGTTATGCGGCGTTAACATCACCTTGCCATTCGGCAACAGGGTACCGCCCCTGAAAGCACCCTCGACCTTTCCGTGTGCTGGGCCGTCGGCGTAAGTATTGGCGACGGGGTCGTATATGCCAATGTTTGGGGAGACGTACGGTGTAAGCAGCACCTTGCCATTAGGCAACAGGATACTACCCCAGAAAGCGTTCGTGCCTCTCCCGTGTGCTGGGCCGTTGGTGTAGGTGTTATTGATGGGGTCGTATATGCCGATGTTTGCAGACTTGTACGGTGTCAGCATCACCTTCCCATTCGGCATTAGTGTACTACCAGCGAAAGCACCACTGCCCTTCCCGTGTGCTGGGCCGTTGGTGTACGAGTTATCGCTGGGGTCGTAGATACCGATGTTTGGAGAGTTATGCGGCGTTAACATCACCTTGCCATTCGGCATCAGGACGCTGCCACGGAAAGGGTACGCGCCCTTCCCGTGTGCTGGGCCGTTGGTGTAGGTGTTATTGATGGGGTCGTAGATACCGATGTTTGCCGAAGCGTACGGTGTCAGCATCACCTTCCCATTCGGCATCAAGACACTGCCGGAGAAAGCGTCGAGACCTTTCCCGTGTGCGGGGCCGTTGGTGTACGAGTTATCGCTGGGGTCGTAGATACCGATGTTTGTGGAGGATATTGGCGACAGCATCACCTTGCCATTTGGCATCAGGGTACTACCTAAGAAAGCGTAATTGCCCCTTCCGTGTGCTGGGCCGTTGGTGTAGGTGTTAGCGATGGGGTCGTAGATACCGATGTTTCCATTTAGGGAAAAGGGTGCCAGCATCACCTTGCCATTCGGCAGCAGGGTGCTGCCATTGAAAGCACCCTCGACCTTTCCGTGTGCTGGGCCGTCGGTATAGGTGGCTATTCCAACGCTATAACTCGCGTTAATCCACTCGAAAATATGCGGTGTCGTAAGCTCTGATGGCATCGTGATTAGCTTCACAATGTCCACGGCAGCCGAAGCGGGGTACTGCTCAAACTCGGAACAACTGAATAGGTCGAGCGAAGTTTTTAGTGAATCAAGAATAACGTTTCGGTACTCTTGAAATTGCACCAAGCTCATATCTCGGTATATTGAGAGTGCGTCTTTTATCTGTGCTAATGCTGCTTGACGCACGGCATCGTAGGGTTCAAAGACAACTCTGGGTGTAGCCGCTTGTGCAGTTAAAAGACTGAACACAAGCAGGATTGTTAATATTAGTTTCTTCATCGGCCACCCTCCAACAGTACAATTCCAACTTCTTCAGCTGATATAAAGTACAAGGGCACGTCTTTGGGCACTTCAATGTACAGGGTATCGTTAATCGGCAAACCTGTTTCAACTGTTATAGTGTTTTCAAAGCCTAAGTATATAGGTTTGAATGCGTCTCTATTTTTGATTGCGACAAAGCGTCTGTTATCTGATGTCAGCTGTGATGTGAATGTACTAATCGTGCTTGTAACGCTTGCTACGGACACTTTCCACTCCGATATATTGCTAATATTTGCTGCGATAGACGCGATATTTTCAGAATCCGCCCCCCCGATGGATACCGGCAAGGGGTACGATTGACTGACGTAATTACCCGCATCGTCGGCCATTAACCGAGGTGTTGACGGTGATGGAATGCCCTGTGCATAGGCGGTACAAGCAAAAAGAACGAGAAACAAAACAAGAAACTTTTTCATAAAAAACTCCTTAAATTGATAAAACCGTGTACACTTCGCCCGTGGGCTTTGCGTACAGAGAGCCAACAACGGCATCATCAGCTAATGCCGCGGCGTTATCAGCGTACACGGGCAAGTTAGCGTTTGTACCGTCGGCAAGCAGTGCAAGTAGCAGATTCGCCTTTAATTCGGCAAAAAATGGTAAGTCTATCTCACTGCCGGGTGCGTTTGTAACAATAGAATCCAGTTCGGTAGTGTCCATATTTTACTCCTCAATCAATATATTATCAATGTCAAAAACCATTTCTGTCCAGCCTACAAGCGGGAAGTTATCAGCGTCTCCAAGTTCGTTATCGTCTAAAATCGTTGTACTAACTAAATTGCCAAGTTCGTACATTTCTTTATAAATTTCCCACTTGTCAACATTGTACCGCACTTTATAAAGCGTATCAGCATCGAATGTACAAATATGCGTGTACGACTCGCCCGATACAGCTGCTAGTCTTATCCCGGAGGAGAAGTCGCCGTCCCTGAAAAATAAAATATCGTTAGCGGCCGCCATTGTCGTTCCAAAGGTTCCCTCTGTTAGCTTGTAAAATCTCTTGTCGTTTTGATTTTCTACATTGACAAGTGTACCGTACCGAGGTGCAAGAGAAGAGATAGGCGACATCAATTCAGAGCCGTACTGTACAGTTGGTGATACTGTACCCATCACAACAGTCCATTTTTTTTCGTCGTCGTCATAAATCAAACCCGCAAGTGTTTTGACTTCAAATAGCTCAATCGGTGAAGATTGTGTTTTAACAACTTCTCGTATCGAATAGTAGGCGGCAAAATTCTCAAATCCCAAAGGCGGCAGAAACTTAAAAAGTCTAAAATCGCCCAAGCCGTCAGTTTTCATTAAAAAAGTGTTCTCTGCGAGCTGATACGGCTCAAAAACTGCAGAAGTTAGTACAATATCAACTTTTCCCGTGTCAAGCTCTGTACCCTCAACTTTAATTTCAAAGTCGTACACGTTGCCGTTTGTCATAAGCCCAAAATTCAAAGCGTTATTATAGCCGTCAATGCGTTGCCAAGCGTCTGTACCGACTCTGCCAAGTACCCTGCCATTGTCAAGCGCATTAGAGCCATTCGCACGTGCCAACCCGTCAGGTTCCCCCGTGATATTGCCACTTATAAAGTCTGCTCGCTGTGCAAAAAGTTGGTGATTTGTTACCAAGTTTTCGGTACAAACATATTTAAGCGAAATAACTGTGTCAGGCTTAATCTTGAGTGATTGAATCTCGATATTTGAATCATTAAGAATCTTCATTATAAAAGAACCTCCGCACCGATCTTATCGCAAGTAAAGTTAAGCGTCAAAGCAGTATCGCGGTAAAAACTATAGCTTCTCTTTTGCCCACCCGTCTCCGCTGCCGTTGCAATTAAATCGCCTTTTGCAGGCAAGGTCGGTGATACTGCTACTTTCAGGCTTGCGGATAGAAGATATATTGTACCGCTTGGTTTGCCGTCTACACCGAACATAATCCCGGCAGTTGATATTTTCATTTGAGCTGTAATATCGCCAATCTGCAAATCATCTTCAACGCGGGGTACAGTTATCACCCCGTTAAAGCTGTCTAAGGTGATGTTTTTGTTGTACGGAGTAAGCCCAGCAAGGGCAGAGTACATAATTTCTGTACCGTCAACCGTTATGCTTCGGCTTATCGACGGCGATTTTAAGCGCGTCCAAGTCTGTGCAAAACTGACCATTTCAATCGGCGACAAGTCTATAAGCCTTTCATATACAGTGGTTCCGTTTGTGTACGTTAGTCTAATGCGGTTAGGTAGCGGTATTGAGTCGATTATTAAAAGTCCATCTTCCGCCGTTTCGGTTTTTATGATAGAATAATCTATAAATTTACCTGTGCCGGGATTGTACTCTCCGTAAGCCACAGAAACGCTAACAGATCCGCCAATAATAGCCCCTGTTTCGTCCGCAATAGGCACGGAAAAATATCCATCTGCGTACGCGCCGTTGATTTGTGTACCAGTTTCTTTTACGCTTAAAAAGCCGCAAACTAACATCATACGTACATCAACACAGACTACATCGCCAATCGCAAAATCGGCAAAGGTAAGCCCCAAGTTATGGTACATACCACAGAGATAATTTTTATCGTCGATTTTGACGTTAAAAGCACCATCTCCGACCGATGTTATTGTACCTGCTTTATATATCTGCTTTTCTTTTCCCGCTTGCTTAGCTATAATAGCGGCCATACTTTGCCACATCGACTGTCGTAAGTCTTCGGCTACCGCTGTACTAACCGGAAACGATAGTACCCCGTTAAGCGGCATTTCGAGCGGGTAAATACCGTACAATTCTCCGACTTGGATTATATTTACTTCCGATTTCCCGGGTAATTCAAAGTGGGGTAAAAGATTGTAGGCGGTTATGTACTTGCCGCCCAGCTTAGCGATTGCGATGTACCGACCGTCATCAAGCTTTGATGATACTTTTCCGTATGTTGTAATCACAGTAAACTCACCTCTGAAAGCCAAGTTTGAGCGTTTCCGTGTGCAAAGTGATGCTGCAGACGGTTTACTTTCGCTGTTGCCGAAGTGATACCAAGTCGTACACTAGAAAAACTTATTAAATCGCCAACTTGCAAAAATGGATTTAAAACCATTTGTACCGAGACCCTGCCCCTTAACCCCACAGATAATAAAGCTTCTGCGGCAGCAACGTTGGACTCAATCGGTAATTCGGGGTCGCCATATGTTGTACTGTACCTTAAAACGCCCCTTGCGGCTACGTCTGCCGCATCTTGTACAACCTGCGTTACTAACTCGCCGTCGTCGTCTAAGCCCCAAGCCGTGATTGTGTTAAAAGTGCTTTGTGCGCCTACTGAACGCGTTATACTTCCCGTATTATTGTCTGAAACAGTGAATACCGCCGGGGTTTCAACTTCTTCGCCTGATTGATTATCGATTTTTAATCCTCCGGCTGCACGCTCTTCAACAATCGCGGTACCGAGCGTTATACTGTTTATCAGCTCGCCGATTGAAGTTTCTTGCGCCCCGCCATACGGTTTGTCCGACAACATCATAACAAGCCCCTGAGTCTTTGAAAAACTACCGGTTGACTTTAACGCATCGTTAATCGCTCTGAAAGCAGTTAAGCGGTTAGGCGCGTTGTACGATTTGTTTAAAATGCTAACAGATGCAGGACGACAACTTAAAGATATTGAGCCGCCCGAGGCACCTTGCGACTCTGAATAGCTTTCTATTGTACCGGTGAACACGTCTACATCATAGCTAGAAGTGCCAATCATCATGTTTATAGTGATTGTTAAAATCTTATTTGAAGGGCGCAAAAGGTCTTGGTAAGTCGTTTGACTGATGCCCCATTTATCAGTATCACGCACAGTAAGCATAGCATTTCCGGAGCCATTTATATTCGCCGAAATTTGAAAATTAACAACTTCGCCGATCGGAATATCTTGTACACCGTCGTTTATTTTTGCTGTCGCTGAATAGCTTATGGGGCGGTTCTCGACAAAAACACCGTCAATATTTGAACGGCCAAAGTCGACAGATACGGGCAAGTGATTAAGCTTTAAGCCCGCAAGAGCGCCACCAACGCGCATTACACCGCCTACACCGCCGATTATCATTACAGCACCTCATTTATAAATGTTATCTCAAATGCTGCGTTGGTGCTGTTCTCGGTTACTTTTGCAGCTGATATAAGTACAACACAAACAGTGAACCGTCTGCCACGGTGCACAAGCAACCACTCGTTGTATTCGCTGTTACAGATGTTTTCAAGCTTTTTAAAATCTTCATTCTGTAAAATTCTTTGGAACCGGGCTTGTTTGCCTGCGATTGTACGATTAAAAACGCTGACTTGTGCCCCGCCGCTTATAGTCGTCGAAATTGATACAGTTTTTGTAACTGTTAAATCAAGCGGTACCCCGCTTATAAGCAGTTTATAAGCCTCTATATCCGATAAGTTGGTGATGTACGCAGGTAACGGTGAAATTGAAAACATAGTACCCCCTTAGCGTGCAGTTGTGATAGCCATTATCGGCGGTATTGCTTGTCCAGCCATAGTTTGTACCATAAAGTTAAACAAGAACTCACCCAAGTTTTGAAATTCTGCCGGCCAATTTACAGCACGTCCGACTTCGATAAGCCGTTCTTGTGCTGTCTTTTGCGCGTCTTTTGTAGCTCTATCCGCTAAGCCCGTGCTTATCTTGTCTGTACTGAAATCACTATTTATTCTGTCGCTCAATACTTGCTGGTATTGTACTGCAAACTCGTCAATTTTCGATTCGTCTAAAATTAGTTCCGGTATCACTTCAAACTTCATAGCGCCTTCGTCACCGCCAAAAGATGGGAGCCACTGTACAATTCTGTCGTACACTCGTTCAAAGGCTGCGGGAATTGTTGCGATTGAGTCAATGACAAGAGACACAGCGTCACCGATTTTTGTTAAAACCTCTAAAAGAACATCAAACATATCGATGGTAGTCCAAATGAATGTTTTAGATATTACTTCTAAATCTGTAGCCCAGCCGGGAATTTCTGCCGTGATTAAGGCTATTGTAGCCTTGAATTTATCAACAATGCTTTGTGTGTTGATGTACTGTGCGAAGTCGATATTCGATAAATAATCGGTAAAATCTTCAAAGCCAGTTTTTAAGTCGTTCCAAGAAAACTCATCGTACAATTTGTTTATCTCGACAAATAGCTTGTCAACAAACTTCGTAACGCTAGTCGCATCGAAAGTTCTGATGAAGTCAACTACGTCATCTTTTAATTCTGTGAAGAACTTCGCAAGCTCTGGACTTGCGTTGATAGCGTCACCGATAACTATTTTAAACCGCTCCCACTGCTCCGACAATGCACTGATTTTGTCGCCAGTATTATAGCCGGTTTCGCCGTACTGTTTCGTTGCTTCCGTGATTTTACCAAGCATTGTTGAAACAGTTTCGCCCTTGTCAATGATTAAGCCCATATCTGCGAGCGTAGTGAATCTGCCCTTTTGCAATGCTGTAATCATTCTATCAGCCATCGCCTCAAAGTCTTCGCCTGTGGCCTCTGTACGCCTTTTTACGAAAGTAAAAATTGTTTCTAACTCTTCAATGCCGAATCCCGCCGCTATACCTTTTGACGATAAGGCGATTGTATCGTTCATAGATATCACATTGTCTGTAACATCTTCTAGGATCCTCTTGACTGCCTCACCGTCAACACCCCAGCTCTTCGCAACGTTCGTGAACTGATTTTGCATTTCGCGAAAGTTTCCGCCGAGAACGGCTAAGTCAACAAGGCCGGTTAATGCACCTTTCGCCAAATCTGCGGCGGTAGATAAGCCGGCAAAAGCAATATCAGCAATGCCTTTCATTGCCGTCAAGCCCTTGCCGACTATGTTTAAAGCTGAATCCAGGCCTAGCAGTGTACTAGAATATTTGTCAACCGCGTTTAAAATAATATTTATAGTGCTTGAACCGGCCATTTATTTTTTCTCGCTTTCGTTTATTCTGTACGCTATTCTTAGCTTTAAATCTGTTAAGCCTCTGTTAATAACGGTTTGTACCGCCACACCGTCATTCTCTGCGATTGCAACGGCGAGCCTCAGGAATTCATTTTCCTGAAGCTCTGCAATCAGTTTTTTATTTCGTTATCCGTAATTGTGGGCGCGAAAGTCTCGTTGATAGCCGTAAGTAACTCTTGAAAGACAACGGGATTTTTTGACAATTTGCAAGCGTCGTTGTACGGCATTACTAAATACTCGGCTATGAGCGCTATTTGAAACTTATCGCCGTGTACCTGTCTTAACTCAATAAGCTTAGAAAAATCTACGGCGTACAGCGTGACAGAGCCGCCAAGAGATTTAATGTAAACCTCTTTCTTGTCTTCAACTGCGCCGCGCTTAACGATTTCTTCGATTGATAATATTTTGCCCTTTTTACCCATAAGAACCCCTTAAATTTCGTCTGAACGTGACGGCATATCACCGCAGGAACCAGACACGCTAATCTTGTTAAACGCCCCAACATCAACGCTTAAATCAGGTACGATTGTACCGACCGTCTGCATATAAAAGCCATTCGGCCATGTACACCTTATCCCGCAATGCCCTTCGCGTTTGTACACGTTGTCAAGTGCTTTTGTGTCGCTCGCAAGCTGTTCATAAGAAAAGGCCCACCCGCTGATGCTTGATGTACTGTACGAACCGCTGAAAGTCTCTTCTGTTTGCGAAGATGAAGAAGCCGTTATTTTAAAACTTTTTCCCGTTGGTATTTCAGACAGTACCGTATCTAGTGTGTACCCGGTGAACTTAACAGGGCGGGTTTTGTCGTCCGTATGACAAGCCAAAAGAGCGTCTGGAAGAATAACACCGCCGATATTCGGTAAGATGTGATAGTCTAATCCTGCGAATTCTCTATCAGTGACTTCAATGTCTGAGTCTACAACAATCGCCGAAGCGGTTCCAGAAAGCTGTACATAGCCAAGAAGAATATCAGTCGCCCCGATAAGAGGCTTTTCGCCCGCGTCTGCACCGTAAGTTGTTTCAAGACTGACTCCGTCCGCACCCTTAGTTATGCTAAGTACACCCGCCTTGCTTGTTAAAATAGCCACCCAAGCCTTATTGGAGCCGGTAGGACGCACATCGAATTCAAGAGTTGCTGCAGTCACAGGAACTTGAGCGCCGTCAACAAGAATAATTCCGCCGGACACATCAACCTTGTCTGCTACAGCGTTCGGCGTGATGTCGCAACCCGCTAATAGCCCGTCGATGTCGATTTTCGGCGCAACCTCGGGACGCATATTTATAAGCGTTTTGTTGGCGCCAAGTTTATAAACTCTATTTGTGTACAACTTGCCTTTGTACGTGTACGAAGCTTGAAGTGTCATCGCTGCGGAGGTTGATTTAACCCCATCGCTTGTGTTCATCAATATCTTAGCGTTTTTACCCGAAGTCGGAAAATTTGGAAATTGTGTACCCATTTTAAATTACCTTTCTGTCGATACTTTTATTTGTCTGAAACTGTGGAAATAGGGATAGTAGCACTTAATAGCAGTATTTCCCTCTTCCACAATCGAGATTTCTGCGGGCGTAGTCGCTGATTCGTCCGCGAATTTTTCTATCGCTGCAAAGACAAGAGCTTCGAGTTTTTCGATTGTTTTAAAACCCTTGTACAAACCGATTGTCGAATCTTCTGTTGTCGTGTCATCATCCAATATCGCACAACCGATGCCGATGTTTCGTACATCAACGCCGGGTTGCGAGTGCTCTACATCGTTCATGTACAACGCTATCAACGGCATATCATCACGGCTAGGGGGGTTATCGGGGTCAATTTCAAAGAAATATAAAGGTTGCTTTGCGAAGTTTGTATTACAAAATGTCGAAAGCGCCGTATCGCTTTTTATAGCTTTTAAAATTGCCTTGCATAAGTCGTAAGTAGTTGTATAAGCCATTTTCAGCCCCCAATCCGTTCTAAAAAGAATTGTTCAAACATCGCCGACGGATTGTACATAGCGTCTATTTTACTGATAACCGGCCTTGCAGGTCGCACCGGCCACCTTGTCAATGGTACCCCGATTGCGCTGGTGTAACGCATCATAGCGAAGAAGTTGTTGCCGTTGTTGTACCCGCTAAAGTCTAATCTTCCGGCCTCTTGCCAATTTGCGAACTTTTTATCCCAACCAAAACCGCGCTTTTCTGGTATCAAACCTATCTTAACCCACTGCCCGTCTTTTTCGTCAAGCTGATATTCCATCATCCGACCCAATCTCCTACCAGGTACTGTACGTCTTTTACCAGCAGATTCAAGGTCTGTTTTTTTGCCGTCAAACATTGAGGGGCGATTCCTTGCCGCCGTAGACTGTACAACAAGTCCGGTCAACGGATGCTTGCTTTGCGGCGCGAAATTGTTTTTGCCGTCTCTAAAAAATTGCTTGAGTTTTTTCGTTGTTTCAGAACCGGTCTTAGCAAGAGAGCGACGCAACGCACGAGCGAAAACATCCTGCGCGGGCTTTTTGTGCCCTCTGTTCACAAGCTGCATAGCAAGCGAAACGGCAAATTCGTCGGACCCGGTGATTTCTATATCGTGCGAAAGTGTCATGGTTTACTCTTTTCTTCTGACTCAACTTGAAGCGTCCAAGCTCCGAACTCAAGACTAACGCGGTTAAGTACCGTGTACGTCGCCGTGTCGGTTTCGATTTTGTCGTTTCGTTGTGGAAGGGCTATATCTTCAAAGCGTACAACTACGGTGCTGTAATCTGCACGTCCGTACTCCGTACCAACCTCCGCTTTGTTTTGTACGATACATTTAAGCCCGGTTGCTTTGTTTTTCGTTGCAAAGTCGGTATAACTGCAAGTTTCGGCGAACTCATCAGAATTAAAAAACACGGAAGTTAAATCAATATTCATTTGTGTTTTCAAGCTCATCGAAATACTCCCGTGTCTTTATTTGTGATTTTAACCAAGCCTGCTCGATAGTGTCCGATACTTCCGAGGCGGTACGATAAGGTTCACCCGCCCACAAGCTATATCCCCCGTAAAAAACGGGATCATAGAAGTCGAGCAAGCTGTGTTTTGTCATCTCAATTTAATTTTAACAGTTGTTGCCGCGCTGTTGGCCAACTCGACCACATTCCCTGCAATAGAAGCGATTTCAGCTGTTGTTGTTCCAGTGCCGATGGCAACAACCGAAGCCTTGCCCGAAGCTATAGATACGGGTGCACCAAGTGCGTACACCGAAGTCAGCGTTGCCGTTGCTTTCGGTATTTCGTACACTCCTGAAACATCAAGTACACAAACTGCACCGGTTTTGGCGTCGTCAAGAGCGATACCGCCGAAATTTGAGCCGAGAGTAACGTACTCCCCGGCGCTGATGTCGGCTTGAGCAATTATTTTAATTGTTTTTCCTTCGGAAATTTTGTTATCCATTTTTATTGTACCTTTCAAATTAAGTATGGGCGCTCTGTTAGAACGCCCGAAAATTTAATCACGCGCCGGTGTTACAGAACATTCCGCGATAATCAAGAGCTTTTGCAGCATAGTCAATGTACGCTAAATATGTACGTCCTAAGACGCTACCATCATTATCAATAGCTTCGATTGTCGGTGTGTCTTTCCCGTTCAAGAAAGCCACTTCTACTGTGTCAATGTTATCCGCAACCAAGAACCATTTCTTACCGGGGATATGCCCGCTGATAACGGGAACCAAGCCCATATTTTTGAACGGGTTAAAGTCTGCGTTACTTGCAGCACTGGCATCAGTTGTTGAGTTGCAGAGTATAGACGCGGGCACAAGATTTTCAAAACCACCGAGAATGTACCGACCCATCAAACTAAGAGCCATACCGCCGTCGCTCTTTTGGTTTCCGATAGCTGCCATCGCTGCAGAAAGTTTTGAACTGTCTACAATGCCTTTTGCATTACCTGCTTCTAAATTATCGTGGTCGGAATGGAATAGGTTTATGTTGTCGGCAAGTACTTCGTTGTCGAGAAGTACACCGTAAGCGGCGGCCTCAATCTGATTAGCAGCTCTTTGCCCGAACGCAAAAAATATTCTATTAAAAAGTCCTGCATCGTCGTTGATAAGTGCTTGTCGTGTGATAACAAGCTTGCGTGCATAAGTTTTAAGCGTTATTGATTCGCCTCTGTCGCCGATAACACCCTGTTGTACCTCTTCGCCAGATTCGTTAAGCAACATTTCGGGAGCGTCGCCCAAAGCTGCTCGTGACGCTGTTTTGAAGTCGGCCAACATTCCAGTTTTTGCCCAAATTCTGTAAGTTTGCTGTCCGGCTTGGTACCCCTGCATTACCGATTTGTTGGCAACATTCGCTAAGATGTTGGGGAAGTCTGATGTAGAAAGGGCACGCTTCATAATTTCTTCGCGGCCCATATAAGATGTGTCGACATTTGAAGCCCGCAAGCAGTTTCTAGCGATATTTTCAAAGCTCAAAGTTGAATAGTCTTTAGATCCGGGCGCGGGATTTGCAAGTTTAATACCGCTTCTAATCAATATTCCGTCGACTGCTGCAGCTCTTTTTTTCTCGATGTCTTCTGTACCGACTTCGACACGTGAAGCAGTTGACAAGGGTACAGTTCTAGCTTGAATTGCATCAAGAATAGCGTCTTGTACCTGTTCTACACTAGCGCCGGAGCGAATAAATTCAGCTGCTTTGTCGGCACAACCGTGCTTTGTGCAAAGCTCTGATATTTTAGCGCTTCTGATAGTGACCTCTTTGATACCGTCTTTTGCCGGATTTTCGGTTGTTACCGTACCTTCGGCGCGTTCTTTGATTTCTGCTGGCATTGATTTTTCCTCCGTTATTTTTTCTGCGGCATCACGCGCCGCGCGTTCACTAACCTGTACGTTTTCATTTCTTGCTTTTGCACCTGAATCGGCACCTATGGCAACTAGCGAGAACTCTTGTAATGCCCATTTTGTGGTTAAATATAATTCGCCGTTGTACTCTTTGCCGTTTTTAACAAAGCTTTCGCCCTCTGGTATGTACACGGTTTCTTCTTGTCTGTACCCAACTGAACCGCTGTCTAAATGCCCTTCACGGACTTTTAAAAGTGCTTCTTGTGCGTCTTTCGACTTAGAGAAGTACAGACGGCCAACAACTTTATCATCTTCAATTTTAAAGTCGCGTACAGAGCCTAAAATGTTTTTAACTGTACCCCTGTCGTGACTGTCAATAAGCGGGATCTGCTTATTGTCGGGTATAATGACGCCATCTGACATAATAATTTCATTGACTAAGCACCAGCGGGCGAAGTCAAATATCAAAGCCGGCTGTTCTGTTGATAGCGTGAATTCTACACTATCGTCAGCCTCTCTAAAGCTTTGCGGGGTGTACAAAATCTGTGCACGTGTAACAAAATTCTTAGTATCTGCCATTTTATTCTTCTCCGTTTTTAGTTAATTCAGGTTTCAATCCCGCCGCCGCAAATAGTTCATTCTCGTATTTTCGAGTCTGTACGACTTCTTCGATATCTCTGCCCTGCGTTTCGCAAAACTCTGTGAGCGTATTGACGCCCATTTCAATTTCTTCTTTAGCTGCTTTCGCGTCTTTCAACGGATCCACCCACTCGGTTTTCGGACGGCTCCAACTGCACTTTAAGAAGTGGTGCGGGTTCTCATCGTACCCCGGCATTGCAAGCGGGGGCTTCCCAAAACTTTGTTCAAATTCAATAAACCATCGGTAGATTTGAGAGTACAACTTTTCTTCAAAAATCGCAAAAGTGTACCGCATCATCGCTCGTTCAAAAAGTAACATCTGTCTTGTACCGCTGAAATTAGTTTGAGAACCGTCGTTTGATACTGCTTCGTAGCTCATACCTGCGCCAACACTGGCACTTCTAAGCTCTGCTCTCAAGAACGGTTCGTACTGTGCCGTGGGCGATTCGGGTTTAACCGATGTTATTTTTTCCCCCGGACGCATATAGTGTACACCGCCGGGCGTGACGTAGTCATATTCTCGGCTCTGCTCGTCCGTGCCCTCCGGCGTTGTACCGAAAAAGTCGTCGGGAAATTCCGTTTCGACAAAGATACCAAATCCTAAAGCTGTTCTTGCCAAGCTCATTGTATCAGAACGAAACTTGCCGATATTATGAAAGTTAAGTACACAAGAAACAAGCCTACTGATGCCGCCTACGCTTGATGCCCTGTCGCGGTCGTACAAATCTATTATTTCTGATGCCGGTACTCTGACGCTTTGTACGTCTTTTTCAGACGGGAAACGGCTTTTAATCCAGTAAGCTACCGGCTTGTTGTACTCGTCAAGCTCTTTCCCGCCAACAATCCTAACGTTCGTCGTGTCAGAATCCTTGTTTGTATCGAGCCTATCAATCTCAATCGGTTCAAGTAAGAGCTTGCCTTTTTTGACAATTCTGCGTACCAAAATTCCGCCATCGATGAAGAAAGTTGACGCACATAGCCGCTGGAGCTGGTACACACTATCGCCATTGGCACAAGCTGATAACGCCCACGGCTCCCAGCGTTTGAGAATTTCACTATTGAGTTTAACGTTAAAGTCAAAATTGCCTGAATTTTTGCCTTTTAATATCTTTGGACGTGGCCAGCTGCCTTCGCCGATAAGCCCGGCGGTAAAACGCCGTACCATTCCCGCAACGTGTGAATTGTCTCTAACAAGCTGTCTGACTCTGTCTGTGACAGTCTGCCAACTCTCCTGAATCTCTTGTGCACCTGATGTTTGACGTGCACTGAACTTTCGGTTAATACCGCTTGTTTTAGCGGCTTCGTATGCACGCAATATTTGATGATTTTTAACATAATCGCGGGCGGTCGAGGGGCTTATAAGTGCTATCGTCTTTGTAATTATCGATGTGATTGTGTCGTACATAGCCTTTAACCCCCCAACAGCGGCGATTTAACAAGACCGCCCGATGTACTCGTACACCTAGCTATTCTTGCTTCAATTCTAGCTATTTGAGTTTCTATATCGTCGAGATTAGCACGCGTAAGGCTCCTGCCCGCAACGCTGTACGATTGTGCCCCCGTTAATATCGCGTCTCGCGCGGCACGGTACATAGCTAAGTCGGCGTTAAGTTGTGTGAGATTTGCCATTTTTTTTAGTCCTTTTCTTTTTTATAACACGTTTTTCAGTTTTGTCAAAACTTTTTGTTGTTTTTACAGTTTCTTTCGTATTTTCGCAACAAACTGCTTTAAAAGTAGCACCGCAAAGGCTACACTGGCAATAGCGGACATCTCCGGACGTTGAAGTTACTTTTACATCGCCGACTCCACCGATGTACGTGCAAACAGGGCAAGCAGTCGCACCGCGAACATAATGTACTGGTTTGTCGAGCAAAGATAATATCTTACGCACAATAAGAAGCCTTTTGTTTGTCATTTTTAATTCTCCAAATACGGGTTCGGGCGCTGTTCTTGGCGCGGTCTTGGTGCCCTCGGTTTAACAACTTGCGACTTGATTTGTCGCTTGCGTTCAAGTGCTACGCCGCCCCAGAATTCGTTATCAGCGGCCGCCAAACACATAACCTCACAGTCGAGTAAGTGATTATCGCGTCGTACAACGTGCCACTTTGTACCGCCACCGCGCTCTCTGCGCTTTTCTTCTGCAGTGATTTGTTCAATTTCCCAATCGGGGACATCGTCGTACAACCACCAGCCGCCAGGCTGTTCCGGACTCTCTGCTGTACGCTCTATCTTGTAAAATAGTGTATCTTTTAGCAAATCCGTATTAAGCTGAATGATCCGCAAGCCGCCCGGGATAGGTTTCCCGCTCGGTGTACGCTCAATCGGCGAACCGATTTTAATCTTTGTTGCCATCGAATGCGAAGAGCCTTTTGAACCGAACACTTGTACGCCACTTCCGTGTGTACTTCTAATCCAGTTGTACGTCTCTTCCGTCTTACTGATTGCCGATTCCTGCGATTTTGTACCGCCAATATCAATTAAACAACGCCATACTTTCCGACCGTTGTACAGCTTGTTTAAGATGATTTCATCGACTTCTTCTATCGTCTGCAGATAGCCACCATCGATAGCATAGCTTGAATTGTCCGAGGTTATCGCCCGCACTCTGTACCAGAATCCTACCATCTGTACGTCAACACCGGCTACAATAGCGACTACGTCAGGGGGTAGCTCGCCTTTTCTGTGCGGAGAACGACATCTAGCAACCTTGCCTTGTATGTCGTCTTGGCCTGATGATATGCGGGGTACCCACGGTTCGCCGAAAGTGCTATTAACGATGTTCTGCAGCTTTTCCAAGTCGTTTCTTGCGTCCAAAAACCTGCTAACAATGGTTGCCATATTTCCGCCCTTAAAAAGTGAATTCAGGCGGTGAAGTTGTACACCGACGACACTGTAGCGCTGTTTGTCTGTGCGCGGCAACATTTCGCCCAAGCCGATTGCCTCTTGTCGTTGCAGCTCTGTCATTAAGCCGTTACACGATGCACACTTGAACCTTGCAGAATCTTCCACGTCTTCTTTTGATGCAGTGTTGCCGCCTTTCCAAATAATATTTGTGAATGTCATTGGCTGAAATGTGCCGCAAAAGGGGCAGGGTACGCAAAAGTCAAAAATCACGTCGGCAGAATTAAGCCGCTTTGTAATCTGCCCGTCATCAAGCGTCGGTGTAGAGAGCAGTACAAACTTGCTGTCTCCGAAAGTCTCTAAACGTTCTTCAATTCTATCGAGCGTGTCGCCTTCGTCCTTTATCATAGTGTACCCAGGCTTGTTAATCTCGTCGCAAAAAACACGCTTAAAACTCGTCGATGCGGTCTGTGATATTGACGAACCCCAGCCGACAGCCAAATAAAAACCGTTTGTTAGCTGGATCTCAAATTTATTAACGTCTTGCTGCTTGTTTGCTGCTTTTTTTCTTTTAGTTAAGCCGAGCTGCTTAAATGCCGGTTCTAAACGCAACCGCATTATTTTTTTCGCTGTTTCTTGGTCTGCCAAAAAAAAGCCGGTCGGCGATGGGTCGTTTACTGCAATCCACAAAATACAGTCTACAACCCAGTCTGTAAGTCCTATCTGTGCGGGTTTTTGCACAACAATCGTTTTAATCGTGTCGTCAATAAAAAAATCGTACAATCTTTTTATGTACGGTGTACGCGATATTTTCTTTAACCCCGTGACTGCGCTTGAGTTCTTTGATAAAAAACGATTATTCTCGACCCAGTTTATGATATCTAAATCGGGCGGTTTAAGTGCTTGTATAGCACTTTCGGGTAAATATTTCATTGTAAGCTTCTCCCGTTCCAGTACAATCGTTTCTTCAACTTGCGGTACGCCCCAAAGATTTATTTCTCTCATTTACTCTTTTTCCTCACCGTTTTTTTCGGTTTTTGTACCGGTTTTTTGGGCTTTTGTACCGGTTTTTTCTCTTTAAGCGGTGCTCTATCGTCTATAAACGCAGCGTTTCGGCAAAACGATTCAAGCGTTTCTATTAACTCCGCTTTTAACGCCATTCTGTGCTTGTCATCGTTCGGAAACAGCCGCGAAGGCATATTGAGCAGCGTGTTTCTTAAGTCCGTACAAGCTGTCGTGATTATCATCTCGGCGTCTTGTCTATGTACAAGTTTGCCCTCTAACTCGGCCAATTTAATTTCTTCTTGTCTCGCTTTTGCGATTATCAAGCGCCTTTTCCACTCGCTTATTTCAACGGTCGCAGAAGACGCCCGGTGTATCGTACTAAGCCACCAATCCAGCACGTCTTTCATATTGTACAAGCCTTTAGACAGCTTTGGCAAGCCCATTCGCACCCATTCAGCTATCGACTTTCTTGTACGTCCGAATATCGCGCATAAGTCAGACGTTGTCACGTGTACAACACCGGTTACGGGTTCTGTACTGCTGTCTGCGTAACGCTCTTCTAGCAGTGCTGATAAGCTCCGCAACTTTCTGTTTTCGTAAGCATTGAGCTCGCTCTTTCGTGATATTAAATCGCTGTACAACAAAAAGTCGGCTCGGTCGGCTTTGCTGAGTTCTTTATCTTCGAGCTGTTCTTTTACAAACTCGTTAAGTTTTTTTGCTGTTATTTTCTTCATATGTTCACTCCCGGCGTGTTACTCATATTTTTTGAAGTCCGTGTTGGTGAAATAAGGAGGCTTCGCCCAACCCTTGTTAGAGCGGATTTCAGACAGTACCTAAAAGATAGTATTGCTTGTATAGCGGATTACAGCCGCTCCCTTTTGTGCAATTACCCCGCCCACTCCAGTAGCGGAACAGGCGGGATACCGTGTCAATTCTCTGCTAACTCAACCCAGCTTTCTGCTTCTCGTATTGAAGTGCTGAGCAGCTTATAGAGCCGCGTGTAATTGCGCTTAGATACCACCCCCCCCGTGCTTTTAAGCTCTGTAAGCTCAATTATGTACCCGGCTGTACCGTTAGTTCTTACTTTCGCTATTCTGTTCCCCTTGCTTACAACACTCAATAATTCTACCATAATTTCTCCTTTTCATTTAAACGCCCGCCTTGCGTTTTGTTTTAGTTTCTTGATACATTTTACCTACTTGCAAGTTTCAATTCAACCTTGCCCCGTTTCCTCACGAAATTTAACTATTTTCTGTGCTC
>Ga0265293_10005901_pt1 | contig 20085 bp, 20 predicted proteins | sample Munlanlewell138R_FD_192505 | JGI IMG/M metagenome (GOLD analysis project Ga0265293, IMG submission 192505) | Leachate microbial communities from a municipal landfill in Southern Ontario, Canada - Leachate well 138R | ecosystem: Engineered > Solid waste > Landfill > Unclassified | place: Canada... | reverse complement strand
GGCACGATGTCCATCAGTTTCTGTCCGGGCTGCACCACGGCGCCGACACTCTGCACGGCCAGGCCCACCACCTGTCCTTCGGCCGGCGAGCGAATCTCGGTGCGCGCAAGTTCCTCGGACACGGCGACGAGTCTCTTTTCGTTGCTCAGGACTTCGCTGTCGACATCGGCCAGTTGCGTTTCCACTTCCCGCCTCATGTCGCGCTGCCGCGACAGCGCGCGCTGGCGAGACTCGGCAATGCTTCGCTGCGCGCGCACGGTATTGCCCTCGAGGTCGGCAATCGCGCTGCGGATATCGGCCGCCGTACGCTCGAGTTCCAGCTGGGTATTGCGCGGCGCATAACCGTCGCTCACCAGGCCGCGGAGATGATCCAGCTGCTCGTCGACCAGGGCGAGCTGGCGGCGGCGATGCTCCAGCGTGCGCGCGTACGACTGGAGCATGCCTTCCTGCGCGGCGATGCCTTCCTCGATCGACTGCAGATCCGATTGCAGCAGACTGCGGCGCGTCTGCAGCAACTGCTCCTGATTGCGCATCTGCTGCTCGATGAGCGGGTCGGCTGCCGCTTCCTGCAGATCCGGGTGAAAGCTGATGGTGGCGGCACCGGTCTTCTCGGCCTGCAGACGCGCCTGCAGCGCACGCCCACCCAGGTAGCGCTGACGTACCGCTTCGTAGTCGGCACGCGCATTGGTGTCGTCCAGCCGCATCAGCAACTGTCCGGCCTGTACCCGCTCGCCCTCGCGCACGAGCACTTCGCGCACGATCCCGCCGGTCGGGTGCTGCACGGCCTTGCGCTTGGTGTCGAGCGTGACCATGCCGTTGCCGGGCACGCCTTCGTCGAGCGGCGCCCAGACCGCCCAGAGCACAAAACCGCCAAAGAAGATCAGCAGCGCCCAGAGTCCGATGCGCCCGACGCGGCGCGCCTCGGACGAACCGGTGAGTTTCGCGTCGACCACGTCGGTCGGTGTGTTTGCCGTCAGCAATGAAGTGGAAGCCATGTGAGGACCTGGAGTATTCGGAGTGAAGCGGTCCGCCGCGCCTGGTGCTCAGGCGGGCTGCGTCGTCAGCTGCCCCGGATCGGGGGGTGGCGTCGCCGGTGACGGCCGCTGCAGGGTGGCCAGTACTTCGTCGCGTGCGCCGAAAGCCTGTACCCGCCCCGCGCGCAGCAGCAGCAGACGATCGGCCACGGCCACGATGCCCGGCCGGTGGGTGATCAGCACCACGGTGCGCCCGGCCTTGCGCAGTTCCTGCACAACGCGCACCAGCGCCTGCTCACCGACATCGTCGAGATTGGCGTTGGGTTCGTCGAGCACGACGAGTGCCGGGTCGCCGTAGAGCGCGCGCGCCAGCCCGATGCGCTGGCGCTGCCCGCCCGAGAGCAGCCCGCCGGCCTCGCCCGCCGGCGTGTCGTAGCCATTGGGAAAGCGCAGGATCATCTCGTGCAGCCCGGCCGCCCGCGCCGCTGCGATCACCCTGGCCGAATCGGTCTTGCCGAAGCGGGCAATGTTCTCGGCGATGGTGCCTTCGAACAGTTCGATGTCCTGCGGCAGATAGCCGACATGCGGCCCGAGTTCGGTGCGGTCCCAGGTGCTCACCGGCAGCTCGTCGAGCAGGACTTCACCACTCGTCCACGGCCAGATGCCCAGGATGGTGCGCGCCAGCGTCGATTTGCCCGAACCGGAAGGCCCGAGCACGACGGTGACGGTGCCCGGTTGCGCGTCCAGACTGACCCCGTCGAGAATCGGTGCCGCACGCCCTGGCGCCGTCGCCGTGACGTCGCGCAGCACCAGTGCGCCCTTCGGCTCGACGCGATGCAGATTCGGGTCGCGCTCGGGGTTGTCGCGCAGCAGCTGTTCGAGCCGGCGAAACGCCGAACGCGCGCCGAGAAACGGGCGCCAGGTGTTGACCAGTTGATCGATCGGCGCCAGTGCCCGTGCCATCAGGATGTTCGAGGCGATCATGCCGCCGGGGGAAAGATGGCCTTCGAGCACGAGCAGGCCGCCGGCACCGAGCGCCAGCGACGATTGCGAATAGCGGATGAACTTGCTTACCGCCGTGATCCGGTGTGCAAGTGACTGCGACGCCGACTGCAGACCGAGCGTATGCGTGTGGCGCTTCTGCCAGTGCGCACGCAGGGCATCGACCATGCCCATCGATTCGAGCACTTCGACGTTACGCAGCTTGCCGTGCAGATACGCGTCGGTTTCCGATGTTGCCTGGCTCGCCGCTTCGGCCGGCGCCAGCGTGTGCCGGTGTCCGAACCAGGCCAGCCCGGCCTGCACGAACGAGAACCCGATACCCATCCAGCCGAGCAGCGGATGCATGAAAAACAGCGCTGCGATGTAGATCGGGAACCAGGGCACGTCGAAGAAGGCGAACCCCCCGTTTCCGGTGAGGAACTGGCGCACCTGGAGCAGGTCGCCGAAGGCACGCGACGGTCCGCTGCCCACCTGGCGCAGCCAGGAATCGAAGCTGGCGTTGAACACGCGCGAACTGAGCACGGCATCCAGATGCAGTCCGGTGTGAACGAGAACGCGCGAGCGCATGCGCTCGGAGAACGCCATCACGCCGAAGAGAAACAGCGTGATCAGCGACACGACGAGCAGTGTCATCTCGCTGCGGCTCATCAGCACGCGATCGTAGACCTGCAGCATGTAGATCGTCGGCATCAGCATCAGCAGATTGGCGACGAAACTGAAGATGCCGACGACGGCAAACTCGCGCCGCAGGCTCCACAGAACGGCGGAGAGTTCGCCCCGGCCGCCGGTTTCCGGTTCGGATGACTGGATCATGCTTGCTGTCGCTGAGGTGTGATGGATGAGGCGGTATTGCGGATCGGGTGATGTGCGGATCGGGCGGCGTGCGGATCAGGCCGCGTCGCCAACCGGCCCCTTGCCGCGCGGCGCGGCTCCCGGGGGAATCTGGCGTTGCCGCGGAGGAAGGGGCGGCGCGCCGCGCCGGGGCCGTGCCGGGGCGGCGCCGGCGGGCAACTGCGGGGGCTGGCGCAGCGCGGCCAGGACTTCGTCGCGCGGGCCGGACAACTGCATCTGCCCGTCACGCAGGACCAGCATCCGGTCGGCCACGGCGAGCACGCTGGTGCGATGTGTCATGACCACGAAGGTCGTGCCCTGCGCCTTGCGCCGGGCAATCGCCGTGGCCAGTGCGGCATCGCCTTCCTCGTCCAGGCTGGAGTTGGGTTCATCGAGGACGACGAATACCGGGTTGCCGTACAGCGCCCGCGCAAGCGCCACGCGCTGGCGCTGACCGCCCGAGAGCACGGTGCCGCCGTCACCCACCGGTGTGTCATAGCCCTGCGGCAGCGCCATGATGAGCTCGTGCAGCCCGACATCGCGGGCGGCGGCTTCCACCTTCGCGGGATCGATCTTTCCGAAGCGCCCGATGTTCTCGGCGAGCGTGCCTTCAAAAAGTTCGACTCCCTGCGGCACGTAACCAACATGGGCGCCGAGTTCGCTCTTGTCCCACTCGTGCACATCGGCGCCGTCCAGACGCACCTTGCCGCCGGACGAGGGCCACAGGCCGGTCAGTGCACGCGCCAGCGTCGACTTGCCCGAGGCCGAAGGGCCGACCACGGCGAGCACCTGCCCCGGCTCGACCTGGAAGGTCACGCCGCGCAGGATCGGTTCCGTGGTGCCTGGCGCGGCCACGAGCAGCGGCTCCACCTGCAGCAGGCCACGCGGCGCCGGCAGGGCCATGCCGGCCTCGTGCGCCGGCACTGCCGCCAGCAGTTCCTGGAGCCGCGTCCACGACTCACGCACCGCGACGACTGCCTGCCACTGCGTGACCGCCTGCACGAGCGGCGCCACCATGCGCCCGCCGAACACCGACGCCATGATCATCATGACGTCGCCGCCGTTGAGCGAGCCTTCGAGCAGAAACCAGCACGCCAGTCCGAGCAGCCCCGAGCTGAGGGTCGTCTGCATGAATTTCATCATCGACTGGTAACGGCCCGCCAGCCCGGACGCGTGCGCCTGCAGGCCGAGAAACTCGCGCTGCTTCTCCTGCCAGCGCGCGTGAATGCTGCGCAGCATGCCCATCGACTCGATCACTTCGGCATTGCGCAGCATCCCGTTGGCGTACTGCTGCGCGGCGACCGATCCGCGGCTGGCCTGCCTCAGCGGCGGGCGCGTGCTGCGTTCGTTGAGCCAGGCGATGAACACCATGACGCACGCCAGCGCCAGCGCCGTCCAGCACAGCAGCGGCTGGATCCAGAACAGCAGCACCAGCATCACGAGCGAAATCGGCGCCTCCAGAATGCCGAGCAGCACCGGCGAGAACATGAATTCGCGCACCTGCTTCAGATCGCCGAGCACCTGCGGCGTGCCGCCCGGCTGCTGGCGCAGGCGCGCATCAAAAATCGCGCGAAACAGGCGCCCACGCAGATGTTCATCGAGCTGCACACTGGCCGAGCGCATGATCTCCGTACGCGACCAGTCGACCACTTCGAGCACGACGTAGGTCGCCAGGATCATGATCGTGAGCATGGCCAGCGTCAGGTGGCTGCGGCTCTCCACGACGCGGCCGTAGACTTCCAGCATGTAGGCCGAAGAGGCCAGCACCAGTGAACCGGTAATCAGGCTGAACCAGAACACGCGAACGAAATGCGGACGCAGCAGCGCCAGCGCCGCCTGCAGTTCCGATGGCGCCTGTCCGCCGCTTTTTGCGGTGCTCATACGGTTTCTTCCACTCGCACGTAATCGGGGATCCGGGCCACTGGCGGCACCGCGTCCTGCGCAGGCGCCGTCGCGTCGCCAAGACGGAAAGTCAGCTCGAACGCTCCATCCTGACGGCGCAGCAGCACGATCTCGCGCAGACGCTGCGTGAGCAGCGCCTGCTCGCTTTCCGGCTTCAGCGCCAGATCGAAATGCATGCGTCCGTCCAGCGTGAACATCGAGATCCGGCCGTTTTTCAGGCTCAGCGTATGACGGTCGAAATAGACCGGCGAGTCATCCGTGAAGCGCACCTGCGGCAGCGGCGCGTCGCCGAGCCGCGACAGGTGAAACGGACTCCTCGGGTGCTGAAAAACGAGCCGGCAGGTGCGCGAGACCGAATAGATGGCGTTGCACACCATCTGCGAGCCCATCTCCGGAAACCGGGTGCGCAATTCGCGGTAGGCCAGATGATGCAGGGCCACCCGGTTCCACGTGCGCGTGCGCTGCACCAGCGGGGCCAGCGCGTTGCACAACTGCGCGAAGCCGCGTTGCAGCTCGACCAGGCGGGCAGTCTGTGCTTCATCCGCATGCAGGGGAACGTGAAGGATCGACTTCATATAGGAAGCGGAGTGTATCACTTCCTATATGAAGTTCTGCAAGCAAAAAAAGGGGCGGTGATGCGCGGAGGCGACAAGGTGGAATCGGGGTGAAGCGATAAGCCGGTTCGCGATCGCTTACGATGATGGATTCACGAGGCCCGGGGCAGGAGTGTGGTGCCGCGGGCTGTTCACGGCAATCGTCCGCCGCAAGCGGCGCCTCGCCACCGTGCACAGTTCATCCGAGTGCCTCGTACACAGAAATCCGGATAACCTTCCCACTGCACGATGCGATCGAAGCTTCCAGAGCCTTTCCCCGGGCCCCGCGCACCTTGTCGGCCCACGCCTGATGCTCGGCCTGCGTCCACTACGACGCCGGTACGGAAGAAATACACGGCACGCTATATCCAGGTGCTTGAAGCGGCTGCCTACGAATTTTCGAACAAGGGGTACCACGCCGCCACGACGAAGGACATCGCCGAACACCTGGGAATCCAGCAAGGCAGCCTTTATTACTACATCAAGTCCAAGGAGGCTGCCCTCGAGCAGATATGTCTCGTCGCCATCGAAGGTTACGTTGCATTCTCTCAAACCATCAAGCGATCGCGTCAATCGCAGGCAAAGAAGATCCACCAACTGGTCGCACGACATCTCGAGACGATCGACCACCGCCCGGCCTTCTTCAAGGTGTTCATGAGTCATCGCCACGACCTTCGCGACGACCTCCGCCATGAGATAGGCAGACAGGTTCGTGCATACGAGAAGAATGTGGAAGCCATCATCCGCCAGGGCGCGCGCAAAGGCGAGTTCAGACGTGACATCGACCCGGCTTCGGCAACACTCGCACTGCTCGGAATGTGCAACTTCGTAGCCGTCTGGTGGGGCAAACGGCCGAGCCCCGAAATTCCCGTCATCGCCAGTCAGTACGCTGAAATCTTCGTCGCGGGCCTGACGGTGCGCTGAACAGGCGGTCAGCGCACCGTCAGGCCCGCGGCAGGCGGGACCGCGTCGCCCCGCCCGAAGATTCTCACGCTCGGCCCGCGCGCTCTTCGAGCAGGTACGGACAGCATCGTGTCGCGCTCTCATCGGGCAGGCGATCAACACCAATGCTCAGGCCCTCCGGGCTCCCTGCCGTACCGCGGTACATCGCAGGACGCCTCTTTCATCGTGGGGTCGGACCATCCGAACTGGAGGCGTGGCGCACCCTGAGCCCAGACCACACATGGCGTCCAGACTTGTCCGCCCGATTCGATGATCGTGTCGCGCCCAGCAACCACAAGCCCGACAGCCCGGCATTTTCTATCAACTATTTGAATTCTATTGACTGTTAGAAATAAGCACGCTACGCTCCACCCATACAGATCGCCATCGCGTTCTGCTCATGCATCCAGGAGTCGCTCGCATATGTACGAAACCATCGCCTACCGCGTGCTCGAAGGAGTTGCGGAGATTACGATCAACCTGCCCAGGCATCGCAATGCCCTGTCCGTGCAGGCAATGAAGGAAGCACTCGACGCACTGAACCAAGCGGAAGACGACCGCAGCGTGGGCGCGATCATGATCACGGGTGCGGAGGACGCGTTTTGTGCGGGCTTCGACCTGCGCGAGATTCCCCTGGACGACGGCGTCGAGGGAGTTCGCGATCATTTTCGCGTGGCTGCGCTCTGGTGGCATCAACTGCTCCACAAGATCGTCCGTATCCCGCTCCCGGTGTTGGCCGCGGTGAACGGCGTGGCGGCCGGTGGAGGGCTGGGCCTGACGCTGGCCAGTGATCTGGCGGTATGTACCAACCGTGCCAGATTCCTCTGCGCCTGGCACTCGATCGGTATCGGCAACGACACCGCGACGAGCTACAGCCTTACGCGCATCGCCGGAATGCGCAAGGCCATGGAGATGATGCTCACCAACAAGACGCTCTCGGCCTCGGAAGCACTCGACTGGGGAATCGTCAATCGGGTGTATCCGGACGCAGAGTTTCGGCAGAGGGCCTCCCGTGTAGCCGCCGAGTTGGCAGCCGGCCCCACGCACTTGCAAGCCATGGCCAAGAGCCGCTTTCACGCGGGCTGGATGCAGCCGATCGAAGAGTGCACCGAGTTCGAAATTCAAAATGTGCTCGCTTCGGTCGTCGATCCCCACTTCCGGCCCCGACTCGATGCATTTCTGCAGGGTACGAAGGCCAACCACGTACAGGTCGACCTCGGATAGTTGACGCAGCAACACGCCGGACCGAGCGCATGCAAACAGTTTTTGACATGGTTCGCCGCGCATCGACGCGTGCGCCAGACAATGTCGCGATCGTCGACCCGCGACGTCACATCGAGATTTCCTACTCCCGGCTGGTACAGAAGATCGAGCGTATTGCAGCCGGTTTTATCAAACGCGGGGTACATCCAGGCAGCCGCATAGCCGTCGCGCTGCCCAATTCGATCGAGGCTTGTCTGACGCTACTTGCATTACATCGTGCAGGTGCCATTCCCGCCTTGATGAATCCAAGATTGAAGCCGGAGGAAATCCGCGATCTGATCGCACTCGGCGAGATGCAGGGAGCAGTACTCGACCCGGCATTTGCCGACGCCCCATCAGTACGGAGTGGTGTCGCGGGTTCTATCTTTCGGGTGGAGACAGAAGGCCGAAGTGATGGCCTGAGTTCGATGGAAAATGATGATCCACCGCCGATGTTTCATCCAGGCCCCGAAGACGCTGCGTTCATCTTTTATACGTCTGGCACTACAGGCAAACCAAAGGGAGTCGTTCTGAGCCAGCGCGCCGTCGAATCGCGGGTGCTGTTCATGGTCACACAGAGTGGCTATCGGTTCGGATTCCACAATCGGGTGATCGGCCTCATGCCGCTGTATCACGTTATTGGGTTTTTCGCCGTTTTCGTTCTGGCCCTGGCTCTGAACGGACGATACTACGTCATCCGCGATTTCAGACCGGACGATACTATCGATCTCATTCAGACACACCGCATCACGGGCCTCTTCGGAACGCCAACACATCTCGACCTTCTCGTCAGATCGATACTCGCAACACCGCGCGATCTCTCATCCCTGGAAACCGTGACATTCGCCGGCGCGACCATGCCTGATAGTGTGCTGAATCGCGTCAACGTACATCTGCCAGGCCGGAAGACGAATATCTACGGTACCACGGAGACCATGAACTCATTATTTGCGGAAGAACCACATGAAGGAACCCGCCTGCGTCCTGGCTTTTATTCAGAAGTACGTGTGATCCCGATCGGCGGCTCTCCCGAACATGGGCTGCCACCGGGAGAGGAAGGCGAATTGATTATTGCCGCCGACGCAGACGCCACATTTACCGAATATCTCAATCAACCGGATGCGACACGAGAAAAACTTCAGGGTGGATGGTACAGGACGAGCGACGCAGCAGTAATGCACCCAAACGGGGATATAGAAATCCGCGGCCGGCTGGATGACATGATCATATCGGGCGGAGAGAATATTCACCCCAGCGAGGTGGAACGGGTTCTGCAATGCCACCCAAACGTGCACGAGGCGGTCGTATTGGGTCTTCCGGACGAGCGATGGGGTCAGCGTGTCGTTGCCTGCATCGTTGCCAGGGAAACTTCTCCGACAACGAGTGAACTAGATGAATTTTGTGCAGTCAGTGAGCTCGCATCCTTCAAACGACCAAGGGCGTATGCCTTCCTCGACGAAATTCCAAGAAATGCAATGAACAAGGTGCTTGTGAAGGTGCTGGCGCAGACTGCACAGGCGTCCATGGTGGCGTTGGAAAACACTTGATTCCGGCCATCGGGCACCGCCCCGTTGCCGCTATCCGTATAGCAGGACAGGAGCGAACAGATGAACGAACAGACAGGACAGTCCAGGAACAGGCGCCTCTTTCTCAAGGAAGCCGCCGCTCTTGCCGGACTGGGCAGCGCTTCGGCAATTCTTCCAGTGCACGGTGCGGGCGCAACAAGGCCGCTGAAAGTTGGCCTGATGATGCCATATAGCGGCACATATGCACAACTCGGCGTTGCAATGACCAATGGATTCAAGCTGGCCCTAGAAGAGCAAGGAGCGGCTCTCGCCGGGGTAACAGTCGACTACGCCGTACTGGACGATGAGTCACAACCTGCCAAAGCCGTTGAGAATGCCAGCAAACTCATCAATCGAGACAATATCGACGTACTCGTCGGAACCGCCCATTCGGGTGTGGCTCTTGGCATGGCGAAGGTTGCACGAGACACGGGTGTATTATGGCTGATTCCGTTGGCCACTGCCGACGAATTGACGGGCCCTTTGTGTGCATCAAATATCTTTCGTACTTCTGTTTCTGGTTGGCAATCACACTATCCGCTCGGCAAGGTCTTGAGAAAAAGCGGCCACAGGACCGCCGTCTTCATTACCTGGAAGTACGCAGCCGGCGAACAGATGCTTGCCGGCTTCAAGGAAGGTTTCGAAAAGGAAGGCGGGCAACTGGTCAAGAAGCTGTTCCTTCCTTTTCCCCAGGTTGAATTCCAGGCGGTACTTACCGAGATTGCGAGCCTGCGGCCCGACGCAGTCGTGGCATTCTTTGGTGGCGCAGCCGCCTCCAAATTCCTGAAGGATTATCGAGCTGCAGGATTGAAAGACAAGATTCCGTTATATGGCTCCGGCTTTCTCACGGAAGGAGTGCTTGGCGCGGCCGACGGAGCCGCCGAGGGTCTCGAAACGACACTTAACTATGCCGACGGACTCACCATTGCCAAGGATCACTCATTTCGACTTGCCTATGCAAGAACCTTCAAGGCACAGCCCGATCTTTTTGCGGTCCAGGGTTATGATGCCGGCCAGCTGCTGGCAGCCGGCCTTTCCGGGGTCAAGGGTGACCTCGAGAATAAGGCCGGAATTATCTCGGCGATGGAAACAGCGCGTATCGACAGCCCCCGAGGCGTTTTCACTATGTCGAGCGCCCACAACCCCATACAGGATATCTATCTGCGAAGAGTGGTCGGAAAAGAAAACCGCGTCGTAGAGGTTGTCGCAAAGGCTCTTGCGGATCCAGCCCGTGGCTGCAGGCTTCAGGAAAGAGCCTGATAATTCACAAGCGCTCCATCATGAGCGCCTGTAATACCATCCAACGCGCTTTTCTGCCCGTTGCCAACAGGAAATTGACTCAACAACTCGGGCCAGCTATCTTGCATGACCCACTCGCGATGCCCTTTTCCTGTTGGCAACGAGCAGCTGCCTGATTTTTTCGATCGGTTCTTCCTGGATACACGATTTCCAGTCCCGCCTCCTCATCTTCAATCGCTCGGCGGCTAACCGGACTGTCTCACATACACACAGCGCTTCGTCGCACGGCAGCGTGTGATCGGGCAATGACGGTACTGGCGAAGGACATCACCCGAACAGATCGGGCGAGGCAGTCAGCAGCGTCTTGCTGGTGCGAGTGAGGTGATTGCGCAGCAGGGCGCAGGCCAGATCCTCATCGCCCTCGACGATCGCGGCAAGGATGGCTGCATGCTCCTGACGATGTCGCCGATTGCCCTGCAGGAAGCGGCTGGCCAGGCCCAGCCGCAGGTAGCGCGCCGATTGTGCAGCCAGGGTGTCGGCGAAGCGCAACAGCCACGGTGATTTGCAACCGGATATCAGCGAGCGGTGGAACTCCTGGTGACTGTGGTCCCACTCGACCTTGAGGCGCTCTCCGTCCAGTGGCGGCTCCGCCTCTTCCAGTGCCGCGAAGCGCATGCGCACCTCGTCGAGCCAGTCGACTCCTCCATGAGTCATCGACATGGCGAGGCCAAGAGACTCCAGATGCCGGCGCATGGCCAGAATGTCCAGCCAGTCCTCGCGTGAGATCGGCGTGACCCGATAGCCCCGGTATGCGCTGAGCGTGACCATGCCTTCGGCCGCCAGATGCGAGAGCGCCTCGCGGATCGGGCTGTACCCGGCCCCGTACTTCTGGCTGAGCTGATCCAGGTGCAGACGCTGGCCGGGGAGCAGCCGGCACTCGGCAATATCGGCCCGCAGGCGATCCTGCACATCGGCGGCGCGGGTGCGCTGACTGCGTCCGGCGTCATCCGGACCGGCCGCGACCTCACTGCCGGCCGAGTCGGGCGAACCCCTGTCGCCATCCGGATCGTTCCGGTCGTCCGTGTCGAGCTTGTCGTAGGTCAATCAGAGCCTCTGCGTGTTTCCTGGCCAGCTTGCCACAATGCATGCACCCCCGCATATTTTCGAAATATTTCTGCAATATCCGCTGATACTGGCTTACAAGTACCAGTTCTTGCTATCATTTTCGAAAATCAAGCTACCGAGAAATCTGAATCATGCGACTCTTTTCCCATCTGTACAACGATGAGCCGCACCTGGGCACCTACCGCGACGGTCAGGCGGTCGATCTGGGTCCGGGCTGCCTGCTTTCGATTCTGCAGGAGAACCGTCTTGGGGACCTTCTGCGCAGCACGACTTCGACCAGGGAACTGAGCCAGGACACCATTCGCTACCTGCCGCCGATCATGCGGCCGCCCAAGATCATCTGCGTCGGGCTGAACTACCGTGGACACCGCGACGAGGCTGGCGTGGACAAGGTGGCCAAGTACCCGGACTTCTTCACGCGTTTCGCCACCTCGCTCACGGGCCATGACGACCGCATCGAAAAGCCGCGCTGCTCCGATGCGCTCGACTTCGAAGGCGAGCTGGCAGTCGTCATCGGTGCGCACGCGCGCAACCTGTCTTCCGCCGACGCATTGAACATCGTGGCGGGTTATTCGGTGTTCAACGATGGCTCGGTGCGCGACTATCAGTTCCGCGCTTCCCAATGGACCTGGGGCAAGAACTTCGACCGAACCGGTGGGTTCGGTCCGGACCTGGTCACCCCGGACGAACTGCCACGCAGCGTCGAGCGCGGATTGCGCATCCAGACGCGACTGAACGGCACGGTCATGCAATCCGCCAGCACGGCGGACCTGATCTTCGATCTGCCTACGCTCATCACGATGCTCAGCGAAGCGATGACACTGGAGCCCGGCGACGTCATCGTGACCGGCACGCCCAGCGGGGTGGGTCTGGCCCGCAAGCCGCCGGTGTACATGGTCGATGGTGATGCCGTCGAGGTCGAGATCGAAGGCGTAGGTCTGCTGCGCAACGTCGTACGTGACGAGCAGACTGCCACGCAAGGGAATGCATGAACAGCGGGCACTCCGTGAACGGTCCGCCTCTGATCGAGTTGCACGATGTCGATCTTTCGATACGCGACAACCTGATCGTGCAGGGCCTGGACCTCTCGATCGCCGCCGGCGAGTTCGTGTGCGCGATCGGCCCGTCCGGCTGTGGAAAGACCACCATGCTCCGGCTGATCGCGGGTCTGATGGCACCGACACGCGGGCAGGTCCTGTATCAGGGAGAGACGGTGCAGGGTCCGCGGCAGGACGTGGCCGTCGTGTTCCAGGATTACGGCAAGGCATTGCTGCCCTGGGCCACCGCGGCCGGCAACATCGAGCTGGTGCTGCGCACCTTTCGGGTGCCACGCGCCGAGTGGCGTGAACGCGTCGACCGGCTGCTCGCGCAGGTAGGGCTGCAAGGACGCAACGACCACTATCCCGGCCAGCTCTCGGGCGGCCAGCAACAGCGCCTGCAGATTGCGCGTTGTCTGGCCCAGGAGCCCAGGGTTCTGCTGATGGACGAGCCATTCGGCGCACTCGACGCCATGACACGCCATGCCCTTCAGGACGAGATGCAGGCAATCGTGGCCGCCGCTGGCACCACGGTCTTTTTCGTCACGCACGACCTGGAGGAAGCCGCATATCTCGGCGACCGCGTAATCGGGCTGCTGCCGCGCCCCGGACGCGTGGGCACCACCATCGAGGTGGGCCTTGAACGCCCGCGCGATCAGCTGACCACGCGGGAACGTCCGCGTTTTCTCGAATTGCGCCACCTCCTGTTCAACTTCATCCGGGATGCGGAATCGGCATGAGCGGCAACATGGCTCTTCGCCCCTCCGCCTCGCCGCGCCGTTTTCGTGTCCCCACCGGACTCTGGCTGCCGCTTTGCGCGCTGCTGCTGGCGGAACTGTGGTTCGCCCTGTTCGACGTCCAGAGTGCAGCGCTGGCGCCTCCTTCGAGCGTGACTCTGGCTCTTGTCGACCTCCTGCGCAGCGGCGAGTTGCTCCAGGCAACCTGGCAAACACTGGTCGCCACGCTGGCCGGCCTTTGCATCGGCGGCCTGGCGGGACTCGTCCTGGGGACGATCCTGGGGCTGTCACGTACGGCTGACCGGCTCATCGAGGTCACGCTCGAAGTGCTGCGGCCCGTGCCGCCCGTGGCACTCATCCCGCTGTCCCTGATGATCTTCGGTTTCGGCTACCCGCTGGAAGCCAGCATCGTCGTCTTCGGCGCCATCTGGCCATTGCTGATCCTTACCCGCGACGCCATCCGGACCATCGAGCCGCAGTTGCTGGAATATGCGGCGCTGCTGCGGCTGAGTCTCTGGAGCAGGGTCCGGGACATCATCCTGCCGGCCATCATGCCCCAGCTGTTCGTTGCCGTGCGTCTGGCGACCGGCATCTCCCTGATCCTGGCGGTCACGGTGGAGATCACCATCAACCCGCTCGGACTGGGCAGCGGCATCATGCGCGCCGGCATTGCGATGAATCCGGCCCGCATGCTGGCATTTCTCGTATGGATCGCGCTGACGGGCGTTGTCCTCAACAGCGGCCTGCTGGCCGTCCAGAAACGGTTTTTCGACTATGCGCAGGAACGGGGCGCCGAATGAACGAGCGTGTGATCACCCGTGCTGCCTGGACGCTGGCCAGCGTGCTGGTCACCGTGCTGTTCGTATTTCTGTGGCAGCGCATTGCAGATGCGCAGTTCGTGCCGCGCGTGTTCCTGCCAGGGCCGGACGCGACCTGGGCCTCACTGGTCGCCGGCTTCAACAACGGGCAACTCGACAGACTGACTCTGGCCACCGCCGAACGCATGGTCTATGGATGGCTGCTGGCCTCACTCGTGGGTATCGGTCTGGGCGCATCCATCGGCATGCTGCCCCGCCTGCGTGCGCTCGTCGAACCTGCACTGGAGGCAATCCGCCCGCTGCCGGCATCGGCCGTCATTCCCATTGCCATTGCGCTTGCGGGGCTGGGCGACGTCACCGTCTATTCGGTGATCTGCTTCGGCGCGCTCTGGCCGATGCTGCTGTCCACCGTGCAGGGCTTCTCGGCGGTCGAACCGACACGCTACGAGTTTGCGGCAAGCATCGGCATGTCGCGCACTGCCGTCGTCCTGCGGATCGCCCTGCCGAGTTCCATGCCCGATCTTCTGGCCGGACTGAAGCTCAGCCTCACGGTTGCCCTCATCCTCACCGTGGTGGTGGAGATGCTCACCGGTCAGCAGGGGCTGGGCACCTGGATTCTTTTCGCCGGCCGGGCCTATCGCTCCGCCGATCTGTTTGCCGGCATTTTCCTTCTCGGAGTGCTCGGTTATGCAAGCAGCCTGCTCTTCGGCCTGATCGAGCGGCGCGTGCTTCGCTGGCGCCACTGATGGTGGACAGGCCGACGACTGTCGACATGCCCACCCGCATGGTTCCACCCCACCGTCCCACAGAATCGGAGGTCGTACTGATGAACGGAACAACACGGACCCTGCTTCGCTTCGTTGCGGCAATCTGCATCGGCCTTGCCGCGCTGATCGGTGTACAGGCTCACGCACAGACGAAAGTCCGCGTGGGCGCCCAGACCATCGGCGATTACATTGCCGCCTACCTGGCCCAGGAACACGGCATCTACCGAAAACACGGCCTGGATGTCACGGTCGAACCGATCACGGTCTCCACTCTTGCCGCGGCAAGCCTGATGTCCCGCTCGCTCGATGTGGCCACATTCAATCTGCCGGACATGATCCAGGCAGTCGAGAACGGCATCGATCTCGTGGCCTTCACGGGCATTGCCGAGCTGGCCGCCAGGGGAGGCACCCGATCCGGTGTCGTGGTTCAGCCCGACTCCAACATCAGGCAGCCGGCCGATTTCGTCGGCAGGAAGGTCGGCATTTCCGCCCTGGGCAGTCTGCTGCACATCCTGTTCCAGAAATATCTGATGGACAACGGCGTAGACCCGCAGAAGGTCGTGTACGTGGAGATTCCGATCCCCTCGCACTTCGACGTGATGAAGAACAGGAGCGTCGATGGCGTCGTGACGGCCGACCCGATGATGGCGCGCATCCTGAAGACGGGTACCGGTACGGAGGTGGTCGCTTTCGGCGAAACCGTTCCGCCTCATACGCTGTCCACCGCAGTCGTCACGACCCGCGATTTTGCGCAGAAGAACCCTGAGGTGATCGCGAGATTTCGCGCCGCCTGGCAGGAAGCCACCGATCTGGCCATGAACGAGCCGGAGACGGCACGTGCCGCGATCGTCAAGTACCTCAAGCTGCCCGAGCCGGTAGCCGCAACGCTCGACCTGCCGCTGACACTCACGACCCGCATCAGCGTGGACAAATTCCAGTGGTGGCAGGACGTGATGCGCGAGCAGCGGCTCATTCCCGGCAAAGCCGACATGTCGAAGCACATCCTGCCCTGAAAAGGCCCATTTCGCGCCGGTCGGCCGGCGAGCGCACGGTCCGCATGATGTTGCCGGACCGTACATCCTCTGGAGCATTCACCATGATCGACCATCCCCGTGGAGGCTATCGTTTCCTCGCAGGACCACCATTCCTGAGTTTCGCCGTCGCGGCACAGCCCGGCTTCGCCATCGAGCGCGCAGTATTCCGGAATCCGCAGCCTGACCTGAACGCCGGCCTCGCGCGCATCCAGACCTATCTGCAGGAACGAAACCGCCCCATCCAGGCAGTCTGTGGACTGGAATTCCGCCAGTTCCTGCCCGAGCAGGCCCCTCGCGCCGTATTCGACGAATTCAATCGCGGACATATCGAGCGTCTGACCCGTGCCGACATGCTGGTCGACGGCAAGGTGCCGGTCGCGCGGACCAATGTCGTCATGGATGCAGGCCGTCCCGCAGCCGAAAGCGGCTTGCACGCCTTCTCCTACACGGTGCCCGCCGCGGATCGCCAGGGCGCGCCGGACTTCGTTCTGGCAGCCATTCCCGAGGTGCGCTTCACCGATGGCCAGGAACTCGTCATTGCCGAAGGTGGAACTTCCGAGTCCGCGCTGCGCGAAAAGATCGACTTCATCCTCGACACTGCAGCGACGCGCCTGACCGGAATCGGAGCCTCATGGCAGGACGCGACCGGCATCCAGTTGTACAGCGTGGCTGATCTGAAGCCGTATTTTGCGCAGATGCTGGCGCGGATGGGAGCAGGCGGATGGCGAGGCGTGCAATGGCATCATGCGCTGCCCCCGGTTGGCCCAAGCATCATGGAACTGGATGTCCGGGCCGTACACGCCGAATTCATGATCGACTGAGTCGGGACCGCCACCATTCCGGGCCGGTCCGCCTGGAATGGACTGCGCTCGCCGCCCCTGGCACGTTTCATTCCGGCAATTGCGAACACCATCAACATGGTGGCCGAGGCTTTCGACGGCGATACCGACAAAACCATCGCCTGGTTTCGCGCTCGCAACCTGATGCTGGGCGACGTGTCGCCCAGGGACATGATCCGACTCGGACGATATGAACGACTGCGCAAGTTCATCATCCATGCGATGTCCGATCGGGCCACAGCGCAACGGCAGATGGATACCACGGCGAAGGTGCACTGAATCGGCGGCGTCGTGCCCAAGCGCAGGCGAGCGAGGCGGGATCATCATCGCGGTGCACCGGGTTCGCGACGGCCGCTAGCATGGCGACTCCCCTATCCCTATCGTTTCAGCCATCGACCTTCGGCAGACCAGCGGCTCGAAGGGTGCGCAACACGTCCCGGAAGACGTCATCGAACGGAGGCAAATCGGTCATCTGATGGGCGAGCCTGGCCGTCCAGAGGCGCCGCAGCCGATCTTCCCTGGCAGCGATCGCCTGCTCGATGCCCGCGGCGGGGCGTTGCCTATGCGCGAGCTTGGCGTCGAGTTCGGCGCGCAGTTCCGCGATGCGCAGATCGGTGTCATTCAGCAGATACCAGAGGTCATACAGATCACGCGGCTCGTTGCGCGCGCGATCGCTCAGGGCGAGCAGTTTCTCGATCACGATCTCTTCGAGAGCGTAGACCCTGACGGTCGGCCCTTCCGGCAGGTCGTCGAACCCGTCGTAGGTACGGTGAATCGTGCGATCGACCAGCGGAAAGCACAGCACTTCGTCGATCGTGATGTCCACCTTCACGTCGTTGGTCGCGGGCAGCGGCCCCTCGTAGCGCAGATAGAAGGTATGGCTGTTCTGGTGACCGTGGCGGTCTTCGCGATCGAAGGCGATCCGCAGCCCACAGGCGTTTTCGACCACGGCGAAGATGTCGTTCAGACCGGCCAGAATCTCGTCGAAGGTGATCGGACGAATCAGGGTGAAGTCCAGATCCTCCGAGAATCGGTAGTCCGCGAACCAGCAGCGCCGCAGTGCCGTGCCACCCTTGAATGCGAGCACGCCGCGCAGCCGATGGCCGGCCAATCCGGTCAGGAACCAGGCCAGCACATAGTCGCGCTCGATGACGGCCTCGGGGATGCGTCGACCGCCGGCATTCAGCAGCGTGTTCGAGATCAGGGACAGGTTGCGTTGGGGAATCATCAGCCGAGTCTTACTGCGTCGAGTTCTTCGGGTGTCACGTTGAGTTGCAGGCGCCAGCGCGCGACGAACGGACCTTCGGCCGGCAACAGGGGATCGAAACGCTGGTAAGTTGCGGTCAGCATGCCGCGCAGCGACTCCAGCGTCGTCGCGTCGCCCAGGCCATAGTGCTCCAGCAGGTAGCCGAGCCGGCGCACGACCGCGCCCACGCCGAGACGGCGCACGTACTCCACCAGGCGCGGGATGTCGAGTTCGGCACGCTTCATCCAAAGGCCCTTGGCGACCTCGGTGACGCCTCCGACGAACGCCGGGTGCCGCAGGCCGTCGAGGATCGTGCGCTCGATGTCGCTGATCATCACGAAGCGTTCCTTGTCGACCCAGTGCTTCGTCACGCCGAAGACCCGCTCGGAGGGAACGTGGACGAAGTGGAAGTCATAGCCGCCCACCGTTTGCGGGCGCACCCGCCGTGTGCAGGAGACGTACACGGTGAAGTTCGGCTGGGTCACCATGCGATGCAGCTCGAAGGCGGTGCCGTGCGACAGGTAATACGCAGCCTCGCCCACGAGTTCGCGTGCGATCAGGTAGGGGCTGTCGACATGCTCGGTGGCCCGTCCCAACTCGAACGGGACGAGGTTGTACAGGCCCGGCTTGAGCCGGGTCACCAAACCCCGCTGCCGGGCCTTGTGGACCAGCGTGCGGGCCGCGGTCGGCGACAACCCCGTGATCGTGCTCACGTCCGCCACGGTGAACATGGTCTTGCGCAGCTCGTGCAACTCCGTGATGAGCTGAGCCGACCGCGGCCCGAGGGTCTTCATGTGATATTTTTCGCTCAAAACAAATCTTATGAGGCAATGATTAAAGCATAAACTATAATATTAATTATATTTTACGGTATATACATCCCCCATGGAGAGATGAAACGATTAAATGATATGACTGTCATCCGGCGGCCGAACCGTAGAGGCGGGCAGCATTTTCGCGCTACGTAGTCCATCTGCGAACTCCTGACTTCTCGCTCCGGCATGGCCGTCGGGCTTTCACCCACGAGGCGAGATCTCCCCGGGTAAGAACGCACTCGTTCGCTGCACAGCCGCCGGATCTACGCCGCCTCGCTGCGCATTCCGGTGATCGTGACCGCCGTATCCGGGATCGTGACCGAGACGGTGCGCAGGGGCGGATTACCATCGGCGCTCAGGGCCCGATAGAGACTCTCGCGGCTGAGGCCAGCGTCCCCGGCGACCTGGCTCATCGATCAACGAAAAGGAGGCGTCCAACTGCAACGGCGCGGCACCGAGGCGCGGAACCGCTCACCCGGGATGCGCACTTCAAAGGCTTGCAGGACGTGGCCTTGTTCGCCAGGACCGCTCGAGCTTGCGCGCGCTCACTTGCGCCCGTAGGTGGCATCGTGATCGGGCGGAATGGACAACAGGCGGATGAAGTCGCCGTCGCGACAGGCTACGGCGCGGCGCGCCTGGGTGATGCGCAGGCTGTAGAGGGCGTCGATGCCGGGTGGCGGCTTGACGCTGGTGATCTTCTCCCAGCGCAGGCCCTTGTCGCGGTAGATCTGGTTCCAGGTAAGCTGGCGCAGCCTGGCCAGCGTATCCAGCGCCGCGTGGCGCTCGGCCTTTTGCAGGCCGAGCAGGTCGCGCTGGAAGACAGGGTTGTTCAGGTCTAGCCGGGCCGTGGCGCTGCGTTCAGCCTTGCTCATCGCGCAGGCTTTTCAGCAGGCCATCGGTGGCGTCGTCACTGGCGGGATGGGTTTGCGCCCAGTCGAGCGCCTCACGCAGGTCGGCGGCGACGGCTTCACCGTGCAGCCAGCGTTCGTTGTCGGGCACCACGGTGGCGGTGCGCACCAGCCATACGCCGGGCTCGTGCTCTTCCACCAGCACCTGGCGCCCGGCGTATTGCTTGCCCAGGGAAATCTGCCCGTTGGCACCAACGAGCTTCACCACGGGAGGGGATGAGAGCGCGGGCATATACGCCTCCTGCCTTTACCAAAATACGAAGGCACTATAGTACGAATATGAGGTCGGTACTGTTCCCACTTCCATCTTTCGCTCCTTCGCGAAGGGATGGGTGGAGAAATTTCAGATGCCCCCCCGGTGGGGATTATTGGAGTACCGCTGACAGATCAGTCGAGTAGCTGAGGCGTGGTGCTGCGTTCAGCCTTGCTCATTGCCCTGCCAGGGATCGATGACGGTCAGACCCGCTGC